>OGLX01000997.1_pt1 | contig 16035 bp, 7 predicted proteins | sample 1572821 | NCBI WGS metagenome assembly OGLX01 (sample SAMEA2581908, study PRJEB24529) | metagenome | biome: Human gut stool | place: China | collected 2011 | reverse complement strand
CACGGCTGCCCACCTGATAGCCGCCCGCATTGGAGTAGGCCACCAGCTTGACCGCAATGACGTACAGAACCGCGTAGCCGTGGCCGCAGATGGAGTCCAGTTCCTTTTGCAGCCGCTTTTCCACGATCTCGGGCAGGGGGTCGCCGTAATCCCGCTTGGCGTGCTCCCATGTGGCATCGCGCAGCTGCTGCTCTGCGCCCTCGATGCTGGGCGGGTAGGTACCCCGGGGGATGGCGCGCACATTGTTGTCGATCATGGCGGCGATCTTGCGGGGGTTCTTTACTACCACCTCGTAGGCCTTTTCCTTGGGCAGATAGTAGAACTGCGCCAGCATATCCTGCGTGGTGCGGAAGAACAGCGGCGGCTGATTGTCAGCATCCTTAAAGCCGTTGCCCGCCTGCAGTACAGCGCGGTAGATCGCATCCTCCGGCTCGGTAAAGTGCACGTCACCGGTGGCGATGACCGGCTTGTGCAGATCCTCGCCCAGCTTGATGACGGTGCGGTTGAACTCCTTGATCCGTTCCTCGCTGTCCACCTTGCCGTCCCGCACCATATAGGCGTTGTTGCCCAGCGGCTGGATCTCAAGAATATCGTAGTAGGCGGCGATTTTTTTCAGTTCCTCGTAGCTGGTGCCGTCCACGATGGCGCGGTACAGCTCGCCTGCCTCACAGGCACTGGTGAGCAGCAGGCCGTCCCGGTACTTGTTCAGCAGACTGCGGGGCACGCGGGGCTTTTTGAAGAAGTAGTTGACGTGTGCCTCGCTGACGATTTTGTACAGGTTCTTCAGACCCATCTGGTTTTTGACCAGAATGATCAGGTGGTAGTATTTCTTTTTCAGCACCTCACGGTTGCCGCCAAGACCGGTGTTGATTTCGCTGACCTTCGTTACCTCTTTTTCCGCTAAGTCGTTCAGCATCACGCAGAAGATGCGTCCCAGTGCAGCGGAGTCCTCGCAGGCGCGGTGCGCCTCGTAGGCGGGCAGTTCCAGATGCTTATTGATGGTGCCCTGCTTATAATTGTGCAGGCCCGGGTACATAGTCTGCGCCATGGTCAGGGTGTCAATATAGGTAGGCTCCAGCTTGATGCCGCTGCGCTTGGCAGCTGCCCGCAGAAAGCGCATATCAAAGGCGTGGACGTTGTGTCCCACCAGAATGCGGTCGCCCGCAAAGGCAAGAAAAGCTTCCAGCGCTTCCTTTTCGCCGGGGGCGTCCGCTACCATCTCGTTGGTGATGCCGGTCAGCTCGGTGATCTTGGGGGTGATGGGCTTACCGGGCTTGACGAAGGTATCGAACTCCTCCACCACCTCGCCGTTGCGGATGATGACCGCGCCGATCTCGGTAAGGTACTCTACCCCGGGGTCAAGGCCGGTGGTCTCGGTGTCAAACACGCAGAACTCGCCGTCCAGCGGCTGATCCTTTACGCCGTAAACGCAGGGCACCATGTCGTCCACAAAATAGGCCTCGCAGCCGTAGATGAGCTTGAAATCCGGGTCTTTTTTGTGGATGTCATCGGCTGCCAGCATGGCTTCCGGATAGCCCTGACACACGCCGTGGTCGGTGATGGCAATGGCGGGGTGTCCCATGCGGTGCGCCAGCTTGACGATGCCGCCGGGGTCGCAGAAGCCGTCCATGCTGGAAAGCTTGGTATGCAGATGCAGCTCCACCCGCTTTTCCGGGGCGGTATCCTCCCGCTTTTTGCGCTCCACGATCAGCACATCGTAGGGGTACACGATGTAGTCGTGCTCGTATTTATCGTAGGAGCAGTCGCCCCGCACGATGACCGTGCTGCCCTTGCCGATGCCCTCCCACTTGGAGCAGTCCTCCCCTTCCTGTGCACGGACTTTCAGGTTGATAGAACCGGTATAGTCGGTGATAGACACGGTGTAGATCTTGCGGTAATTGCCCTTGACCTCGGTAAAAAACACATCGCCCCAGATCATGCACTTGCCGCCCTCGCCGCCCAAGTCCTTGAGGGGCGTAAGATTTTTGGGGGTGAACATTTTGCCGTGGAAGATGGTCACCGGCTTGTCGGTAAGGTTGAGCCCCTCCACCTTGATAGACGGTGCGGTGTTCTTTTTCTCAAATTTGACCACCGGCGGTGCAATCTTGCGTTCCAGCTTTTCCTCCATCTGCTGCTGCTCCGCCGCAGTCACTGCGCTTTGCAGCGTCACCTTGGGGGTAACGCCGGTATGCTCGGCAATACGCTTTGCAAGCAGTTCCTCAAAGCCCATCTCCTGCAAAAACTTTGTGCCGTGGCACACCCCCACCGTGATATTCTGCCCGGTGATGGTAATGCTGCTCCTGTCCAGAAAGCCGTTGATGGGCACACCGTCCCGCTTCATGTCCTCCAGCAGGATGCGCAAAGCGTGCTCGTCCAGCATGGCATAGCCGAACAGGTTTTTGATCTTCAGTTCAAAGCCTTCATAGTCCGGCTGCAGGGAAGCCAGCAGCCGGGCGCAGAGATTCTGGTCCAGCGGGGCGGCGCTGCGCAGGGTAAACTCGACCTGCCGGTCCTGCCGCAGCATCCGGGCGTGCTCCACGATCACCTGCCCGAAGCAGGCCGCAAAATCCGGGTCCGCCATAAACTGCGGCCACAGCTGGGAAACAAGTGGTTTCACAAATGGTACTCCTTTTTGGTGGGTTCTTTACAGCACAAACTGCCGCACCCGTTTTTGCGGGTGTGGCAGTAGGGAAAAGAATACTTACAATTTATAGATCTCGTCCATGAACTGATCCAGAATGTTATCGCCGGTCAGCTTTTTGATGGGCTTGCCATGGATGAACAGCACAGCCTCGCCCTTGCCGCCTGCAATACCGATATCGGCTTCGCGTGCCTCGCCGGGACCGTTGACAACGCAGCCCATCACGGCCACCTTGATGGACTTTTTATAGCCCTGCAGCCGCTTTTCCACCTCGTTGGCGATCTCGGTGCAGGGGTACTGGGTGCGGCCGCAGGTGGGGCAGGTGATGACCTCCGGGCCTGCTACCGGGAAGCCCACGGCGCGCAGGATGTTGTAGCCCGCTTCCGCCGCCGTTCTCTCAATGCCGCTCAGCACACACGAAAAGAAGTGGTGAACTAACTGGGGGATGATGACCCCGATGGTGTTCGAACGGCTGGTGCGCAGGTTCAGTGCCAGTACGTTGGGCTTATAATTATGTTCGCGCGCGTACTTATGTATAGCATCCCTCGTCTCCTGGCTGATGTCCGGATTATCCTTCAGTGCTCTCGATACGGTGGAGGGCGATACCCCCAGTTCGCGGGCAATGTCTTTGATGGTGATTTGCGGTTTACTCATGGTACATATTGGTTTTCAGCCAAAGGTAAATGAATTTATATAAAGACAAAACCAATGTATATATGGATTTGTTTAATATGTCACAAAAATAGTGTAAAGGAGACTGAAAAGTTCAGTGATAGTATGTTATAAGTCCGCTTTTATGATGCAATCGTTTGCGGAGTTGCATGCGTGGATTTGTTTGAATTTAAATAAGCGGCTATTGTTTAAATAGTATTTTTGCTACGTAATCAAGAATCGGGATGAAGTCGTTCATTCTCTATCTCTTAGAAAGTATATTTAATATTTATATTGTTAACTTTAATTTTTAAATGCATGAAGCAAGTTAATCTTAGAGTCTGTCGTATGATTCTGCCCCTATTGTTTGGGCTATTCTTGTCATTGAGCGCTTATGCACAACAAGTCTCTGTCAAGGGACATGTGAAAGATTCAACGGGTGAACCCGTAATCGGCGCGAATGTGGTTGTGAAGGATAATTCTTCTATCGGTACGATTACCGATCTGAACGGAAACTTTGTTCTGAGTGTTCCTCAAAATTCAACTCTTGTAATTTCTTTCATCGGTTATAAGCCGGTTGAAATGAAAGCCGCTCCCAGCGTGACGGTAACTCTCCATGAAGATGCGGTGATGCTTCAGGAAGCGGTGGTGATTGGTTATGGTACCGTGAAGAAAAATGACGTAACTGGTTCGGTGATGGCAATCGATGCGGATAAGATGGTAAAAGGTATGGCTACCTCGGCTTCCGACCTTTTGGTGGGTAAGGCTGCCGGTGTCAGTGTGATTACCGATGGTGGAGCCCCGGGGGCCGGAGCTACGATCCGTGTGCGTGGAGGTTCATCCATGTCGGCCAGCAACGATCCGTTGATCGTTATTGACGGAGTGCCTGTCGATAACACCGAGATCAAGGGTATGGGCAACCCGCTCTCTACTGTTCATCCCAATGACATCGAGACGTTTACGATTCTGAAAGATGCCTCTGCTACTGCTATCTACGGTTCGCGTGCTTCCAATGGTGTCATTATCATTACCACTAAGAAAGGGCAATCGGGACGCGTGAAGGTAGACTACAGTGGTACGTTCTCTATCAGTACGAAATCGAATACGGTTGATGTGATGAAGGCGGAAGACTTTCGTAATTTTGTAATCGAGAAGTTTGGCGAAAACAGCCTTCAGGCCAATGCGCTGGGTAAAACCTCTACCGACTGGCAAGATGAAATCTTCCGTACGGCTTTCAGTACCGATCATAATGTAAGTGTATCCGGAGCAGTTCCGCATATGCCTTATCGTGTGTCCGTGGCGTATACAAACGAAAACGGTATCCTGAAGACTTCGAATATGCAACGTCTGACAGGTGCCATCAACTTGAACCCCAACTTTTTCGACAAGAAGCTCAACATCCAGCTCAATGTGAAGGGGGTATACAATAAGAACCGTTTTGCCGACCGTGCAGCTATCGGTCTGGCTACCCAGTATGATCCCACACAGCCTGTCTATATGGAAGGCAATCCTTATGGAAACGGATACTTTATGTATATGAAGCAGGAGGGAGACAAGACTTCTCCGATTGATATCGGCCTGGCCAATCCGGTTGCCATGCTTGAAGAGAAAGATGATAAATCGACTGTTTACCGCAGCATCGGCAATGCGCAGATTGATTATAAATTCCACTTCCTGCCTGAACTTCGCGCTAACCTGAACTTAGGTTATGATGTATCGAAAAGTAAAGGTGACGTGATTATAGCCGATAATTCACCTTTGACTTACTGTACGGGTAATTTCAAAAACGGCTTTGGTGAAAACAGCCATTATACTCAGCTGAAACGCAACACTTTGCTTGATTTCTACCTCAACTATGCCAATACGTTCGGAGTTAATTACATTGATGTCATGGCAGGTTACTCCTGGCAGCATTTCTATAATTCGACTACCAACTCCTATCCTTACTCGGCTGCCTATGCAGAGAAGACGGGAGAAGAATTCTATAAAAAAGGAGATGACTATGCGAGCGAAAGCTATCTGGTTTCTTTCTTCGGACGTCTCAACTATACTTTGTTGAACCGTTATCTGGTGACATTTACCTTGCGTAACGATGGCTCCTCACGTTTCAGTCCGGACAATCGTTGGGGTCTGTTCCCATCGGTAGCACTGGCATGGAAGCTGAACGAAGAGTCATTCCTGAAGAATGTGAACGCTATTTCGGATCTGAAATTACGTTTGGGATATGGTGTGACCGGACAGCAGAATCTGGGCAATGGAGACTATCCTTATATGGCCCGATACATGTATTCCAAGGCAGGTGCCAACTATTATTTTGGTGATACCGAATACTCACTGATTGCTCCGCAACCTTATGACCAGAACCTGAAGTGGGAAGAAACCACAACCTGGAACGTAGGTATCGATTACGGTTTCCTGAATGGACGCATCACGGGTACAATCGACTATTACTTCCGTAAAACGAAGGACTTGCTGAACACCGTTACGGCTCCTGCCGGAACTAACTTCAGCAATCAGTTGCTGACTAATGTAGGTACATTGGAGAACAAGGGTTTTGAGTTCAGCATCAATGCCCATGCTGTTTCAACACAGGACTGGAACTGGAATATCGGCTATAACATCTCTTATAATAAGAATAAGATCACCAAGATGACTTTCAACGACGACCCGAACTATGCCGGTGTCATCCATGGCGGCATCGATGGCGGTACAGGATACAATGCCCTGATCCATCGGGTAGGTGAGGCGTTCAATTCCTTCTATGTGTTCGAGCAGATTTATGGTCCTGACGGTAAACCTATCGAAGGTGCTTATGTAGATCAGAATGGAGATAACCAGATTAACGACGCCGACTTGATCTGCTTCAAAAAAGCTGCTCCCGATGTGTTCATGGGACTGACCTCACAACTTTCTTATAAGAACTGGGATTTTTCATTTGCTTTGCGCGGCAGCTTCGGTAACTATGTTTACAATAATGTGCAGTCCAACCGTGAGGCATACGAAGGCGCCAATATGTATGACCAGACCGGATTCCTGAAAAATCGTCTGACCTCTGCCCGCAGCACTGATTTCAAGAACGCTCAATACCGTTCCAGCTATTACGTTCAGAATGCTTCGTTCGTGCGCATGGACAACATCTCTTTGGGATATACATTCAATAAACTCTTCAATGATAAGCAGAGTGCACGCGTATATGCTACGGTACAGAATCCGTTTGTCATTACTAAGTACAAGGGACTGGATCCGGAAATCAGTGGTGAAGGAATCGATAACAACATCTATCCTCGCCCCCGTGTATTCATGATCGGCCTTAATCTCAACTTTTAATCTGTAAAACATGAAAACAATAAAATTTAAATATCTTCTTCCCTGTGCATTGCTGGGAATGATGTTAGGAGTAGCGTCTTGTGTGAACGACCTCGATACGGTTCCACTGGACAAAGACGAATTGGTTTCCGACGTTGTTTTCGGGAACGAGCCCTTGGCTTATGAGCAGAGTCTTGCTAAGATTTATGCAGGCATGGCCATCGGCGGTAACAGCGGGGGTGATTCCGATCAGGATGTGGTAGGCATCGATGGCGGTAGTCAGGCTTCCTTCCTCCGTGTATTGTGGAATATGCAGGATTTGCCTTCGGACATTGCACACTGTGCATGGAATGACCCCGGTATCCCTGAGTTCAACCATATCTCCTGGGGTGCATCCAGTCCGTGGATCAAGGGTTCATATTACCGCCTGTTCTATCAAATCAATGTAGCCAACGCTTATCTGCGTGAGACTACCGAAGATAAACTGGATGCCCGCGGTTGTGACGCATCACTGAAAGCCTCGATCAAGACATGGCGTGCCGAAGCCCGTTTTCTGCGTGCATTGAGCTATGAATATGCGCTCGACTTGTATCGCAATGTACCGTTTGTAGACGAAAACAGCCCGATCGGAAGTATTCCGCCGAAGCAGATCATGGCTGCCGATCTGTTCAACTGGATCGAGAAAGAACTGACTGAATGCGTAGAGGATATGTTGGAGCCCACAGTGGGATACAGCCAGGACTACGGGCATGCCAACAAAGCTGCCGCGTGGGCACTCTTGTCACGCCTGTACCTTAATGCGGAGACTTACGTTGGCCAGAACAAATATACCGAATGTATCACGTATGCTAAGAAAGTGATCGAAACGGGTTATCAGTTGGAACCTGTTTATGTAGATATGTTCAAGGCAGACAACCACTTGTCCAACGAAATGATTTTCCCGGTACGCTATGAGGGCGACCAGACGATGACCTGGGGTGGTATGACCGCCTTCCTTTGCTGGGGGGCTACGGCGACTCAGGAAGAAGTCAATGCCAAAGGAGCATGGCAGGGTGTAAGGGCAAAATCGTCACTCTACAATCTGTTCCTCAAAGAGAGTGGCAGTGATGCGGATACCCGTAAGGCAATGCTTCGTACCGATTTGACAACCAGTCTTGAAATTATTGACGAAAATACATTCCAAAATAACGGTATTCCAGTTACCAAATACTTCAATGTAAATAAGGATGGAACGCTGCCTCCTTCAAAGGAAGCTTACGTAGACTTCCCGCTTTTCCGTCTGGGTGAAATCTACCTGACGTATGCCGAAGCTGTGCTCAGAGGCGGTCAGGGTGGCGACAGAGCTACTGCTCTCCGTTATGTGAACGATCTGCGTAAGAGAGCGTACAGTGATAAGACGCTGGCTCCTATCTCTGATTCCGATTTGACATTGAACTTCATCATTGACGAGCGAGGCCGTGAATTCTTCTTTGAAGGACAACGCCGTACAGACCTGGTACGTTTCGGACTGTTTACTACTGCCGGTTACGTATGGCCTTGGAAGGGTGGTACAGCCAAAGGTAAGGCTGTTGAGAACTTCTACAACGTGTTCCCGATGCCGTCAGACGATATCGGTTCTAACACCAATCTCAAGCAGAATGAAGGATACTAAAATCGAATGACTATTAAAAACAACGAATTAAGATTATGAAAAAAATATATTTCTATACACTGTTGTTAGGACTTCTGGCCTTTACGGCTTGCGAAGATGAGAAGTCGCCCGTCATGGAGTTGCAGAAAGCCTCTGCTTTTGAGCCTTTCTCTCAAAGCGACTTTACTTTCAACGATGAAAATGCTGCGGCTGAGTTTCCCGAGATCAAGTGGACGGCAGCAGACTATGGAGTGAAGGCAGTGGTGAATTATGACGTTACACTGACGAATGATGCGAATGCGAAAACTGTCTTATTGGGTGAAACCGGAACTACCAGCCTGAAGTTTACCAATGGACAGATGAACACTATGATGGCTAAGGTGGGGGCTTATCCGGGACAGACTTATAACTTTACGATTACGCTGACTTCTAAAGCGTATGACATGACTGCTGATCCGGCTTCGAACTCGATTACTTTTAAGGCGACTCTTTTTGATCCGAATGCGGTTGACTGGAAGTTCGCTTATGTGGCCGTGGGCTATCCGGACTGGGACTATACGAATGCTTACCTGTTGGGCGATCCCGATGGTGACGGGGTATACCAGGGATATGCCAACTTCGATGCGGATGGTGTTTCGTATGCTATTATAGACGGAAGTGATCTTACCAAGGTTCTGGCAAAGGATCAGACGGCTGCTAAAAAAGGATTCTACGGGATCAAAGTAGATGCCGAAGGTAAGGTGGAACAGACCGAACCCCTTGTATGGGGAGTGGTGGGAGACGCTACTTCCGGTGGTTGGGATAAGGACACGCAAATGGACTATGACGCCACCACCCGCTTATGGACGGTTACTACTTCATTGCTTGACAAAGAGTTTAAATTCAGGTCGAACAATAACTGGGATTCCGATAATTACGGAGCGGTATCCGGTAAGGAGTCCGAACTTGAAGGCGAACTGGTGGCAGGACCTAATAATTTTAAGGTGTTGAAAGCCAGCCCATACGTGATCACTATGAATCTGACAAATGCCGGTAAATATTCTTATAGCATGGTAGAAACTACCATTGAATTGTCGAGTGCGGAAATGGCATTGCCGGGAAGCTATCAGGGATGGGACGCTACTAAAGATGATTGTTACAAAGTGCAATCTGCTGCCCGCGACTTTATCTATACCGGAACATTTTATTTTGATGCCGATACCAAATTTAAATTCTGGGATGCCGGGGTATGGATCGGTATGATGGGCCCTATCAGTTGGGATGAAGCTAAGAACATAGGGACATTTGTTCTGATGCCCAGCGACGGCGATAATATCAAGATTGAAACAGCCGGATACTATCGGGTAGGTGCCGATATGAAGAAGCTGACAGCCTCGTTGACCAAGACCGGTTGGGAGATAATTGGTGATGCCACTCCCGGTGGATGGGACAAAGGAACTGTGATGAATTATGATCCGGCAACTAAACTCTGGTCGGTGGACGTCACTCTGGTAGCCGGTGAGATGAAATTCAGATGGGACGGTGCTTGGACTGTCAATCTGGGTGGCAGCCTGGGGGCACTGACTCAGGATGGTGCTAATATGAAAGTGACAGCAGGAACCTATACCATTGTATTGAATCCGGATGCTAAAACGGCGACCATGACTAAAAAATAATCCTGTATTTCTCTATCTGGAAGAGAAATGCCAGGAAGATACTTCGGATGTCAACCTGCATAAGGTTGGCATCCTTTTTTATATACAATAATACCTTTTAATCTATGAAATATTTAACTTTTCCGTTTCTGTTCCTCCTGCTTCCGCTGATTGGTTTCGGTTGCTCGTCGGAAGAGAAAGAAACCGATTCTCTGATTCTTTCTTCTGATAGTGAGATTTTTTTTGAGCAAGGCATTGATTTTGCCGCTACTTCGGGAACCCGGAATCTATCGTTCTCGTCAGGACGTCCATGGCGGATCTCGCTGACCACCGATACGGATACACGCAGAGCGACAGACTGGTGTACGGTGTCTCCATCTTCGGGAACAGCGGGCGATGCTTCTGTAACTATCAGTATACAGGAAAATGCTGATTATGACAGCCGTAGCGTCAAGCTGACCCTGGTGGCGGGAGGAATTGAAAAAAGTTTTACCGTTTCACAAAAGCAGAAAGATGCACTGACACTGACAGCTTCCCGTTTCGAAGTGGGCAAGGAAGGAGGAACTGTGCAGGTGGAAGTAAAAGCCAATATAACATTTGAGGTCGAAATTCCGGAAGTGGATCGTAGTTGGATTTCGCAGGCCAATACCCGCGGACTGGTGGCTACCAACTTGGCTTTTACGGTGGCTCCCAATGAGGGAGTGGCCGGGCGTGAAGGAGAGATTGTCATCAGGAGCGGCAGCCTTTTGGAAAAAATCCGGATCACGCAGGAGGGAAGTTGTGACGACGGACTGAGTTTCCGACCTGAGACTCCGGATGCTGACAGGCAATTGACGCTATATTTTAAAGCGACGAAAACTTCCCCGCTCTATGGTTATGCGGGTGATGTGTATGTACATACGGGAGTGGTGTCAGAAGGGACCTGGATGTATGTGCCTGCGGAGTGGAATACTAATGTGGATAAATGTAAAATGGTCCGGGTGGCAGATAATATCTGGAGTATTACGCTGGCACCTTCGATCCGTCAATGGTTTGGTTCGAACGAAACACCGGTTCGGCAATTGGGTGTCGTGATTCGCAGTGCCGACGGGAGCAAGAAAGGAACGGACGGAGACTCGTTTGTCTCTGTTACCGATCATCTGTATAAACCCTTTGAACCCGCGGCTGTCAGATATGCTTCTATGCCTGGCGGTCTGCAGGAAGGAATCAATCTGATGGACGCATCCACAGTCACGTTGGTGCTGTATGATAAAGACAAGAAAGGGGGACATAAGGATTTTGCCCATGTCGTGGGTGATTTTAATGACTGGAAGTTGAGTAATGAAAGCAACAGCCAAATGAACGGGGATGATGCTGCGGGCTGCTGGTGGATTACACTGACCGGACTTCAGCCTACCCGTGAATATGCTTTTCAGTATTATGTCGGTACAAGGGCCGGGGAGATTCTTCGTCTGGCTGATGCTTATAGCCGTAAGATACTCGATCCGGATAACGATAAATACATTCCCTCTTCTACCTACCCCGATGCGAAAGAGTATCCCAAGGGTGCTGTCGGCATTGCCTCTGTATTCAAAATACAAAGGGATTCTTATGAATGGAAGGTTAAAAACTTCCGGATACCCGATAAAAATAATCTGATGATCTATGAACTGCTGTTGCGTGATTTCACTGCCACAGGCGATCTGAACGGTGCTATGGAGAAGATAGGCTATCTGAAAAGTTTAGGTTTCAATGCTGTTGAGTTGATGCCGGTGCAGGAGTTCGATGGCAATGACAGCTGGGGATACAATCCTTGTTTCTATTTTGCTTTGGACAAGGCTTACGGTACCGATCATATGTATAAGGCTTTTATCGATAAATGCCACGAAGCGGGTATGGCTGTTCTTTTTGATGTTGTTTACAACCATGCCAGTGGTTCGCATCCTTTTGCCCGTTTGTATTGGGATACCAAAAATAACCGTACGGCAGCCGATAACCCTTGGTTTAATGTGAAAGAACCTCATCCCTACGGTGTCTTTCATGATTTCAATCATGACTCGCCTTTGGTACGTGCATTTGTGAAACGGAACCTGAAATTCCTGCTGGAGGAATATCGCATCGATGGCTTTCGTTTCGACATGACAAAGGGCTTTACACAAAACAGCAGTACGGAGGCCACTGCCGGAAATTATGACGCTTCGCGTATTGCCATCCTGAAAGATTATAACGAGACAGTTCGTGAGGTGAATCCGGAGGCAGTCGTCATCCTGGAGCATTTCTGTGACGAAAAAGAGGAGAGCGAATTGGCCGAAGAAGGCATGCAACTTTGGCGTAACCTGAACCATGCTTATTGCCAGTCGGCAATGGGGTATCCGTCAAACAGTGATTTTACACCATTGGTTACTTTCGGAACAACAATGCCCTACGGAGGGTGGGTTGGCTTTATGGAAAGCCATGACGAAGAGCGGACAGCCTTTAAGCAGATTGCTTATGGCGAGGGACCTTTAAAATCGGATATAAATGTCCGTATGAAACAGCTTGCTGCGAATGCTTCATTCTTTTTCACGGCACCCGGCCCTAAGATGGTATGGCAGTTTGGTGAAATGGGATACGATGTGTCGATTGAAGAAGGGGGACGGACAGGTAGGAAACCTCTGCACTGGGAATATCTGGACAATGAAGCTCGGAAAGGGTTGTGCAATACATATGCGAAACTGTTGAAGTTGAGGCGGGAACATTCTGAACTCTTTAATCCGGGGAGCACGTTCTCCTGGTTGGTGAAGACAGCCAACTGGACCGGAGGACGTTTCCTGACTCTTGCAGCAACCAACGGCAAGAGGTTGGTCGTAGTTGGTAATTTTACCGCTAAGCCGATAGAGGCAATCACTTCTTTTCCGGTAACGGGAGTCTGGACAAACTATCTGGATGGCACGAAACTTCATGTGACTTCGATACCGACCGGTCTGACGATACCTGCCCACGAATGTCGCGTCTATATCAATTTCTGATTCTATAAAAGGGCTACACCCTTTGCTCCGGAAGGTGTAGCCATCTGTAATAAAGGGTGTAGCTATACCGGCTGTATGGCTACACCCTTTATGGCATTTTAAGATAGCGACTATAGCAGACTGATTTTTGAAAGCATTTTGCTAGCCCAGTCCAGTTCTTCTCCGATCCATTCGGATTCCTGGGTGTTCATGTCGTTTTGCTGTTTATATTCGGCCAGCAGGTCCAGATACTCTTTCAGCTTGTCGGCGGCTTTTGCCTGTTTGTTCATGCGCATCAGCAACAGAATCTCCTGTTTGTTGATATCCAGATTGCGTGCAGTGGCAATTTCCCGGGCCTTTTCCAATAGTTTCATACAAGCTTCGTTGCTCTCCGGGGTATTCTCCTGGGCCATACGTGCTTTGACCAGAATCACGTAGTCATGATCGGAGGCCACCCGATTGTCTATGTTCTTCTGAGCCAGTTGTTCCGCCATTTTATAGCGTTTGTCTCCCTGATACATGGCAGCATTGAAAGTAACGATGTCCGAGGTCATTTTCTCAAACATATGGCTGTGTATGCTTTCGGTTTCTCCCAGTTTGGCAAGGCGCTCCTTCAACAGACCGTAGCTGCCGTAGCGTGTCAGGTTGTCGTAGCGATGGACTGAGCCATAAAACTCTTTTATTTTATTGATGGCAGAAGAGAGAGCATTGGGGTTCATCCCTTTGAAGGCAAGGTAATCGCGGGCGATCCGGTCGGCTTGCAGCTCCTGTTTGCTGCTGTAATCCATACCCAGGCGATTCACTGTACGCACGTTGATCAGAGCGGCAATGGTTCCGATGCTGGCTGCCAACTCGATGGCACCCACCCGTTCGTCATATCCATACATCCAGTTGGTATCGTCGGCCGCCATGGCTACTGTCCCCAATACATCCGCCCAGAAAGCGGCCCGTTTGGCGCGGGTTTCGGCACGTGACACATTATCCACCTGATGATCGAGGATGAAATGAACCATTTCGTTGGCGATAATAGCTTCCAGTTCTTCTTCCGAATCGATGGTACAGAGAAGTCCGGTGCTTACCAGCATGGCCCCGTTGGGTAGCATATAGGCATCCGGTTCGGGTGACTGAATGATGCGTACATTCAGTCGTTCCGGACGGTTCGTATCTATTTCGCCGGGATTGACTTTGGCAAAAATGGCCTGTACATAGTCTTGAATGTAGGCGTCTTTGTAGGCTATTTCGTTGAGTTTATCCAGATAGTCCAGGCACTCCTCGTCCAGTTCCTGTCGCATCTTGTAACGATAACCTTTCCGATTGTAGTAATCATACATGCCTTGTGACAAGTAAACGCCTTGCCAGTATTCAAGGACTGTCGCCGGTTTCAGCCGGATGATCTTACCGGCTTCTTCTGCCCCGACAGGATATTGCAGCCCGTCTATTTCCACAGCATAGGTGATGCCTGCCGTTTCATCGGGTGAAATGCGCATTTTTCGTACTCCCCGGATGACGATAGGAGTACCTTTCGTGTAGTTTTGGTACTTTTCGGTCAATTCGCCTTTCAGTGCAATGGGACCGCTGAGGTCATTTCCTTTCCGGTCTTTGGCATAGAGGATGCACGAGGTCAGAAAGAGCATAAATAGGATAGTCAGTCGTTTCATAGTCGTATCTTTTTTAGTGAATTTATGATTAGATGTTACGAAGATACGAAAGAAGTTTCCTACAGCGCTGTTTTTTCTCCTATTGTGCCATAGGGTTTTCCCTATAAAAGTATATATTGCTTCTGGAAAGCTGTTTTTTACTTTGATGCTTCTGTAGGTGAGGGATTTGGGAGAATAATTTCCATGATCTCTTTCTCCATGCCGGAGTGGTGCATGGCATATCCTTTCCAGTATTTTTCTATTCGCCCATTGGGTGCTATCAATATAAAACAAGGGATGGATTTTATTCCGTAGCGGGATGCAATCCCGGTCAGGCCTTGCCCGTCGCTGAGGTTTTCCCATAGAAAATCAGAGCTTCCCTTTACCTGGCTTTCGCGACTGCCGACATTGATACTGATAATCGTCAGTTTGTCCGCACAGGAAGAGAACAGTTCCTTTAAGCCGGGCACGGACTTCTTGCAAGGTGCACAATATAGATCCCAGAAATCCAGCAGAATGTATTTCCCTTTATTTAAATAATCTGTCAGTTTGCAAGAATCTCCTTTCAGATCAAATAGGTTGGCATCTATATAATAGTCTCCTTTTTCGGGTGTTTTGTCGGGATAAAAATAAGATTTGGCAAACTTACCATAATAGGTTTGTTTTTGCTTTCCTGTTAATTGGCCATAAATTTCTCTCCCCATACGGAGATGTTTCGGATTGGTCATCCAATGGGCATAACCACTCGATAAGAAAAAGTACACCAACCCTGTATCAGTCAGTTTAGGCTGTTTATGCAGATGGCTGAGTATGCGGATCTGCCCTGGTAGGTCATTCTGGATGATTTGATTCGTTAGTATTCGGACACTGTCCGGAGTGAGTGACCTATCCCATAATTGCCTGCTGTTCATCCGACTTGTCTTTATTATATTGTCCTTCCCTTTCAGTTGTCTATAGAAGTCTTCTTCTGCTTGTTGCGGCATGTTGTTCTCCACAATCCAGGTTTCCGGTACTTCTGAATTGGCGGATACTCTTATGGTGTCATCGCCGACCCACAAACGTAGGTTAAGTGTACCGATAGCCTTTTCTGTTCCGTACAAATAGATAATATCCGGAGTCTTTTCTCTTTTGCCTTCCAAACGAAAGGTGCCGTTACGGATCATATCAGATGTGAAATAAATCATTGCTCCCATTCCGTTCCAGCGTCCGAGGTAGAGAATAGAGCCGTCGGGAACATATCCATTGGTTTTCCCTTCGATTACGAAATGTTGTGCGTGCATATCCCAAGAGGAAAGACAGAACAAAACTAAAAGCCATATCCGTTGATACTCCATTATTATTCCTTTCTTTATTTTTTGTAGTAGTGGTCAGTTACCTTTATCCATCTCTGACCTTTTTTGCTTTTCCTGCTACTTTACGAGGATAGGAGGGGAGATCCGGGAGGGTTTCTGTTGTTTGCTGTAAATGAACTAAAAATATTAGTTACAAACCTAAATTTGATAGTTAATAAACTAAAATGGATCGTTTTTTGGGGAGCAGTTTCCTTTGCGGAGTGGCTTTAGGGAAAAAA
>OGLX01000996.1_pt1 | contig 16077 bp, 19 predicted proteins | sample 1572821 | NCBI WGS metagenome assembly OGLX01 (sample SAMEA2581908, study PRJEB24529) | metagenome | biome: Human gut stool | place: China | collected 2011 | reverse complement strand
GATTTGTAGAAGCAATTCAAGCGAAAATCGGAACGGCGGTTGATACAGAGGATATGGAAAAGCAGATCGCCGTTCTGCAAGGACAGCTAAAGCAAGCCTTTGGAACGAAAAGCCGCTTGGAGCGTCAGATGGATACCTTGGACATCAACGATGCCCACTATGACAGAAAAATTTTGGATTTGCAGCGCCGATATGATGAACAGTATGATACGATAGAGGAAATCGAAGTTCAGATTGGCGAATTGCAAAGTCAGATACGCAGCATCCAGCAGGAGAAAATCTCCGGCGATAACATTTATCGGCTCTTACTGGCATTTGATGAAGTCTACCATTCCGCAACGGAAGCAGAACAGAAAGAGTTTATGAAAGCCTTTATCGAGCGAATTGAGATGTTCCCGGAAAAGAGAAAAGACGGAAGCTGGATAAAGAAGATTGTATTCAATTTCCCTGTGCCTATTGATGGCGAGGAAGTGAAAGAACTTCCCTTGGAAACTGAAACAACTGTCGAGACGGTGTGTCTATTGACCAAGCGTCCGGACTGAGGCAGAAATGCGGTATCATTGAGCGCGAGAACTACAATAAGCCAAAATCCGAAAACACTAAACAGCCGCAATGCCCACCGGAGAAGGAAAAGGCGATCACGGAGGCACTGCGTCACTTTGGAATGATTTAAGGCGGATGTCTTAATCATTAAAGGAACGGTGAGGGTATGAAGTACAAAATTGCAATCTGCGACGACTCCGATGCGGACAGACAATATGTTTTGAATATGGTGCGCGCTTGGGCTTCGTCCGCCGGTCACACGGTGCATATCGACGACTTCCCCTCCGCCGAGAGCTTCCTGTTCCGCTACGCAGAAGAAAGCGACTACGACATTCTTCTGCTGGATATCGAAATGGGCGCGATGGACGGCGTCACGATGGCAAAAGAGCTTCGCAAGAGCAACGACACGGTGCAGATCATTTTCATCACCGGCTACTCCGATTATATTTCAGAGGGCTACGAGGTGGCAGCGCTCCACTATCTGATGAAGCCTGTGAAGGAAGAAAAGCTCCGGTCGGTGCTGGACCGCGCCGTGGAAAAGATAACGAAAAACGAACGGGTCTTGCATTTCGAGGCCGGCGGAGAAATGGTGCGTGTGCCGATTTATCAGATTCGATATGCAGATGTGCTCGGCAACTATGTGACCGTTCACGCGCGAACGGATGTGACGGTGAAAATGACATTGGGCGAGCTTGAAAAGCAGCTCGACGAGTGCTTCTACCGCGTGGGGCGCTCTGCGCTCGTGAATCTGACGCAGATCAGCCGCGTCACCAAGACGGAGATCCGGCTGAGCGACGGAACCGCCATCCCGCTGCCGCGGGGCGCGTATGAGGGCGTCAACCGTGCCATTATCAACATGAGGTAAGGCGTATGGAATTGTTTGCAAAGAAAATCGAAAAGCAGCTCGCCTCCTATCAGCAGGAGCTGATCGAAACGCATTACCGGGAGGTAGACAATATGTACCGCCAGATCCGCGGCTGGCGGCATGACTACCGCAACCATATTCAGACCATGAAGGCTTACGCTGCCGCGGGAGATTGGGACGCCATCCAAAACTACCTCGACCTGCTGGACACCGATCTGCAAACCGTGGACACGGTCATCAAGACCGGCAATCCCATGACCGACGCCATCTTGAACTCCAAAATCTCCCTTGCAAAGGCAAAGGGCATCGAGGTAGTGGCGGATGCCCACATCCCCGTCCGGCTGAAGTCCTCGGAGATCGATCTCTGCTGCATCCTCGGCAATCTCTTCGACAACGCCATTGAGGCCAGCATGAAGCTGCCGGAGGATAAGCGCCTCATCCGGGTCTATATGGATATGAAAAACACCCAGCTCTACATCTCCTTCACCAATTTTACCGCCGGGAAGAAAATGCAGAAGGAGGGAGGGCTGTTCCGCAGCACCAAGGGCGAGGGGCATGGCTTTGGCCTTGTTCGCATCGACGCCATCGTGGAGCGGCTGGACGGATACATCAGCCGCAACAGCGAGGACGGTGCATTCACCACTGAAATACTGCTTCCGCAGGAGTGAGAGCTGCAATTCATCCCCCGGAAAAAGCGATTCGTCCCCGGAATCAACCGGGGACGATTTTTTCTGCTATGCTATGTGCGTGAGGTGAAACGACATGAAACACAGAGAAAAACCGAAGTACAGCGTCCGGCAAAATGTCTGCTTTATGGTGCGGACCGCTTGGGAGAAGCGCAGGAGAGTGCTGCTCCTTTGCGTTGTGGTCGCGGCCATCAAAGTGGCGTTGGATTTGGCGCAGCTCTATGTCACACCGGAAATTCTTACGAGGGTGGAGCAGGGCGTTCCCGTGGGGGAGTTGCTGACAACTATCGGATTTTTCACAGCGGCACTTCTTCTCTTACAGGGGGCTGCGGCGTATTGCGATGCCATCCGGATGCCCGGTGAGATCGATGTTCGCTGTGCCATCATCCGCATGATCTCCCGGAAAAGCGGCGAGACCTCCTACCCAAATGTCCACGACTCCAAAATTCTGAAGCTGGAGGAGCAGGCGCAGCGGGCCACCAGCGGCAACGACGATGCGGCGGAGCATATTTGGCGAACGCTGACGGAGCTGCTGGCAAATCTCGGCGGCTTTGCCGTATATCTGCTGCTGTTCTCCCGCTTGAGCCGCTTTTTGATCCTGCTGGTGGTGCTGACCGCCGCAGCAGACTTCTTCGTTTCCCACTACATCAGTGAGTGGGAGTACCGCCACCGGGATGAACGGGAACAGTATGACAAGGAACTGCACTATTTTCTGACGCAGCCTCGGCAGATACAGCTTGCCAAGGACATCCGCGTCTTTGGTTTAGCCCCTTGGCTGCGGGAATTGCGGGAAAAATCCATGAAGGCACTCTCCGCCTTCATCGCCCGCCGGGAAAGGACTTATCTCTGGGCTAATGTGGCTGACGTGGCGCTGACGCTTCTTCGCAACGGCATCGCGTATGCGTATCTGATTCGGCAAACTCTGGTACATGGCTGGCCTGCATCGACATTTTTGCTCTACTTTACCGCCGTCAGCGGCGCTGCATCGTGGGTGACCGGCATCCTGACCCAGTGCAGCCAACTGCATAAGGAGAGCATCGACCTGTCCAAAATACAGGAATATTTGAACATTCCGGAGCCGTTTCAGTTTGAGGGCGGAGTGCAGCCGCCCGCAGCCGACGGATATGAACTGCGGTTGGAGAACGTGTCCTTCCGCTATCCGGGCACGGAGAGGGATATTCTCAGACACATAGACCTGACCATCCATCCCGGCGAAAAGCTGGCGGTGGTGGGCTTGAACGGTGCGGGCAAGACCACCATGGTGATGCTGCTTTGCGGCTTCTACGACCCTACCGAGGGGCGTGTGCTGCTAAACGGGCAGGATATTCGTGAATTTGACCGCAGCGCGTATTACCGCCTGTTTTCCGCTGTATTTCAGGGGTTTTCCATTTTGGATACCACCATTGCGGAATGTGTTGCCCAGACCACCGAGCATATCGACAGAGTAAAAGTCGATCACTGCCTTGCACAGGCCGGCTTGACAGAGGCTATTGCCAAATTCCCCCAAGGGGTGGATACCCACTTTGGCCGGGAGGTGTATCTGGACGGCGTACAGCTCTCCGGCGGCCAGACCCAGCGGCTGATGCTGGCGAGAGCGCTTTATAAGGACGGGCCCATCCTCGTTCTGGATGAGCCTACGGCGGCGCTGGACCCCATTGCGGAAAACGATATTTACCAAAAGTACAGCGATATGACGGCGGGTAAGACCTCCGTGTTCATCTCCCACCGGCTGGCGTCTACCCGCTTCTGTGACCGCATCCTCTTTATAGCAGACGGCGGCATCGCCGAGGAGGGTACCCACAAGGAGTTACTGGCAAAGGGCGGTGCTTATGCGGAGCTATTTGCCGTGCAGAGCCGCTATTATCAGGAAGGAGGTGTGCAGGATGAAGAAGAAAGCTGAGGGTATGAGCCTGCGGGAGACCTTTGCCATCCACCGCCGGGCGGCACGAGATATGCGCCGGATCGCACCGGGCTGCTTTATGCCGTTTATCCTCTGTGCTGTTGTGGAGGCAGCATCGCCCTATGCGGTCATCTGGCTCTCCGCCCGGCTTGTCGATGAACTATCCACCCTTCGCAGACCGGAGATTCTGGCCAAATGGGTCCTTTGGATCGTAGCGGTCAGTGCTGCGGCAGAGCTGCTCAAGGCCGTGCTGGAGAGGTGGAAAAATGTCCGGAGCGAACTGCTTGACAGACAGAAAGAAGTTTTGTATACCGAGAAATTTCTGCGGATGGATTATGCCGACTGTGACAGGCAGGAAACACGTGATCTGTTCTCTCAGATCCGGCAGAATGCCGACTGGTCCGGTTGGGGCTTTGCCCATCTCAAGCTGTACTATACGCAGGCAGTCCAAGGCATCACCGGCATTTTAGGGGCTGCCGCCTTGACGGTGAGCCTGTTCACCCGGCAAGTCCCGACCTCGGCGGGAAAATTGACCGCTCTCAATCACCCGCTTTTCCTTGTGGGCATCCTTCTGCTGATTGCCGCCGTTACCTGCCTTGGTCCGGCGCTGGTCGGCAGAGCCTATTCTGCCTGGAACACGCTGGCAGAGCAGGTATGCTTCGGCAATCGCGTGTTCAGCCACTTCGTTTTCATGCAGCCGGGGGACAAGGAAAAAGACATGGATCGCAGAATGTACCGCCAGAGCGAACTGGCGGAGCATTATGTCCGCACAGTGAATATCTTCGGCGTCGGCTCTCCCGTGGCAAAGGCGTCCCAAACCACTGTGGGACTGAGCAAGGCGCTGGCCGCCTCTCTATCCGCTGTTCTCTCCGGCGTTGTGTATGTGTTCGTATGCTTGAAGGCGCTGGGCGGTGCCTTCGGCATCGGCAGCGTGACCCAGTATGTCAGCGCCGTGACCACATTTTCCGGCAACGCCGCCCTGCTACTGAGCACCGTCAGTCATATGCGGGCCAATGCTGAGTTCCTCAAGGCCATCTATACGTTTCTCGACATTCCCAATTCCATGTATCAGGGGAGTCTCACCACCGAAAAGAGGTCGGATCGTCAGTATGACGTGGAGTTTCGGGATGTATCCTTCCGTTATCCCGGCTCGGACATCTGGGCGCTGCGCCATGTGAATATGAGGTTCAAGGTCGGAAAAAGGCTTGCCATCGTGGGCGAAAACGGCAGCGGCAAGACCACCTTCATCAAGCTCCTGTGCCGCCTGTACGACCCGCAGGAGGGGCAGATTTTGCTCAACGGCATCGACATCCGCAAGTACCGCTATGATGATTACATGGGCATATTTTCCGTGGTATTTCAGGATTTCCAGCTCATCTGCCAGCCCTTGGGCAACAATGTGGCGGGCAGCATGGAATATGACCGTGACCGGGCAAAGAAGGCTCTGATCGATGCAGGCTTCGCAGACCGTCTTGCAGCGATGGAAAAGGGCCTGGACACCATGCTTTACAAAAATCTCTCCGAGGACGGTGTCGAGGTTTCCGGCGGCGAGGCGCAGAAGATCGCCATTGCCCGCGCGCTCTATAAGGACGCGCCCTTCATCATCCTCGACGAGCCAACGGCGGCGCTGGACCCCATCGCCGAGGCGGAGATCTACAGCAAGTTCGATGAGATCGCAGGCGATAAGACTGCCATCTATATCTCCCACCGCCTGTCCTCCTGCAAATTCTGTGACGAGATCGCCGTGTTCCACGAGGGCGCGGTCATCCAGCAGGGCAGTCACGCCGAATTGCTCGCCGATCGGTGCGGCAAATACTACGCGCTCTGGAACGCCCAGGCGCAGTATTATACGGAGTGAAGCCGCTCTGCGCGTCAGAAAGAAACCGCTGTAATCCCCATCCCGCGCAAGATGGAGATTACAGCGGTTTTGTGTTTTCAGAACAGACATTGCAAGCTGCATTTTGGCAGTTTGTATATGCACCCGCGAGGAAAATGAGGGATTGTAAAGGGAGGTCTCGCCTGTCGGCTCGGTCAGCGCTTCAAAGCGTTTCACGCTTTGAGGTCTCCACCGGAGACCCGCGCCCCTTTGCCGCTGGGTTTCCAATAGGGGCGCGTAGCATCCCTGTTGGCACACGATTTTCCACAGGAAAGTCTAGTGTGTTATACCTTTGCTTCTATCTGGCGCGGAAAAGGGGTTGGCTTCGCCATCTGCTGTACGGGCAGATAGCGGTTGACAGACACTTTTCGGCGGCAGTATAAGTGACGCTCGAAATCTTTGATTTCGCCAGCGGAACTTATGCAGAGCTGGACAGGCGGATTTTGTGACACCAAGGTGACACAATCGCAGGATTTTTGAGCAGCAAAATCCGACTGGCCGGAAAAGGAAGTGAAGGTATATACATCAATCGAAGCATCACTCAAATGCAGCTCATGCAGAGCTGTGTTTGGGTGATTTTTTGTTTCCGTCCGCCCCATCAGATAATCGCAGGAAACACCGTAATAGTCAGCCAGCAACAGAATGCTGTACGGGCTGATATCCTTGCCATTATCCGATTCATATTTGCCAAGTGCGGATTTCGAGATGCCCACCTCAACAGCAAGCTGCTCCAAGGTCAGTTTTTTCACCACTCGTAAATCCTTCAAACGCTCTCCGATTGTCAGCTTAACCTGCATACATCCACCTCTATTTCAGCTTTTTTGTATGATATCACACTTTTTCACTTTTGTCTAAAAGCGTGGAAACATCCGCCTTCTACCCTGCTTTTCCTTCCTCTCGGATATACGGGAAAGTGGGTGTTTTCTTACTAAAATTTAGACATAAACCACGCAGCACCTTGAAAACTTCATGACCGTCCGATGGGATATGTTTTCCGGCGAAGTACCGCATTCCGCTATCAAGGAAGCGACAACGCCGGAGTAAAACTCGGGCAGGAACGGCACCGGGCAGAACGGCAGCACTCAAAACATTTGGTAGATGAATGGAGCGGCTTCGCCGCTTTGCTGGCAAATTTGATTGAAAAGTATGCCGTGGTTCTGGATCTTGATGCGCTGCCCGATCTCGTCATAGAGGAAGCCGTGCCTGAAAAAGACGGGGCAGATGAGATGATTCACGAAAACGATATTGAGCCCGCGAAAGTGGCATGATATAATTATCATGAAATAAGTGTCCAAACCGCCATTGCAGGAGCAAAAGCTCCTGCAATGGCAGAAAACGAGGTGAAGTGACCATGGAACGCTGGGAGAATGAGCAGAACAATTCTGAAATGCTGATTTATACCACAGAGGACGGCTTGACAAAGATCGAAACGACCTTCGATGGCGATACGGTTTGGCTGTCCATTGACCAGATGGCGGAGCTGTTTCAGCGTGACAAATCTACCATTTCCAGACATATCAAGAACATTTTCACTGAGGGCGAATTGAAGCGGGAAGCAGTTGTTGCAAATTTTGCAACAACTGCCGCTGACGGCAAAACCTATCAGGTGGATTACTATAATCTCGATGTCATCATTTCCGTCGGCTACCGTGTGAAATCCCAGCGCGGCGTGCAGTTCCGTATCTGGGCAACGGGGATTTTAAAGGAGTATATGCGAAAAGGCTTTGCGCTGGACGATGAGCGTCTGAAAAATCTGGGCGGCGGTGGCTACTTCAAGGAGCTGCTGGAGCGTATCCGCGACATCCGCGCTTCCGAAAAGGTGTTTTACCGTCAGGTGCTTGAAATCTACGCCACCAGCATTGACTATGACCCAAGAGCGGAAATCTCCATTCAGTTTTTCAAAAAAGTCCAGAACAAAATCCACTATGCCATTCATGGGCAGACGGCGGCGGAGGCCATTTACACACGCGCCGACGCAGAGAAGGAATTCATGGGTCTAGACTACTTTTTCGGGCAGCCAACCCACGCTGAAAGAGGCAGTTGTCGCCAAGAAATACCTGATTTCCGAGGTTGAATTGTTCCCGCGTGAGGAACAAAAGACGCAGAAACGCTTTGTAAAGGCGATTGTGTACAAGTTTCCCATTGAGCAAAAGGTGCTCACGCAATTTGATGAATGCGGGGCATCTGTCGAGACGGTGGTCCTGCTTTCCAAGGATATGCTCTGAATAAACAAGCCGAGGCTTCTTCGGAAGTCTCGGCTTGTTTATGGTATGGGCAGCTGCCGGGAGGGGCGCTTACTCCTTCTCGCAGATCACGTTGCTCTCATAGGGGCGCTGGCCGGAGAGAATTTCGTCATAGAAATTCTGCTTCCAGTCGATATAGGCCACGCTGTCCTCCAGCTCCCGGATGGAGCGGCGCAGCTCCTCCTGCTTCCGGGCCAGCATCTCCTTGCGCTGGGGGATCGTTGACTCTCCCATCAGACACAGGGACAGATATTCCTTCATCTCCTGAATGCTCATGCCGCACTTTTTCAGGCAGATCAGGCTGCTGATCCAGGCGATGTCCCGGTCATCAAACACCCGGCGGTTGTTTTTGTCCCGCTTGACGTTGGGGACAAGCCCCTGGTTGCAGTAAAATTTCAGGGACTGGTAGGTCATGTTGGTCTCCTTGCAGGCCTGCATCATGGTGTGCAGCATAACAGACTCCCTCGCAATTTACAGAATGTTCAAATATTTTCACATGAAAGCTCTTGACCGGTTGCAGCAACCGGTTATTATAATCGACCGTATCAACCGGAAGGAACAACCGGATTATAGCACAGGACTCCCTCCTGCGCAACCGGGAAAACACAGAAAGGATGATACCACCATGAAAAAACTGACCGCTGTACTTCTGAGCCTGGCGCTGGTGCTGGGCCTTGCCGCCTGCGGCAGCACCACCCCGGAGGTCCCCAAGGACGATCCCCAGACCCCGGCCGAAACGCCCACCCAGGACCCTGCCGCGTCGGAGGAGCCCCAGACCGGCAAGACCCTGGTGGTCTATTACTCCGCCAGCGGCCACACCCGGCAGGTGGCCCAGGCCATCGCCCAGGCCGCAGAGCTGAACAAGGGAGTCTAAAGATCCGGGCAAAAAAATTTATCGCCGAAACCCCAGTAAAATGGGCAATGGTTACCTCCGGGTACCCTTGGTTACCGAAAAGTCACTGCTACAATTGGATCATCAAGAGGAAACACCCCTTCGAAAAGATCACCCTGGAGGTAAATATCATGAACAAAGTCGTTGCATTTCTGAATGCCAATCCCGTGCAGTATCTGGCCACCGTGGGCCGGGACGGCAAGGCCAAGTGCCGCCCCTTTATGTTTGCCGGCGAGCTGGGGGGCAAGCTCTGGTTCTGCACCAACAACCAGAAGGACGTGTACAAGGACATGCAGGCCGATCCCGAGATCGAGATCTCCGTCTCCAGCCCGGAGTACGCCTGGATCCGGCTCCACGGCAAGGCTGTCTTTGAGAACAACATGGCCGCCAAGGAGATGTGCATCCGGAACCCCATCGTGAAGGGCCAGTACCAGACCGCCGCCAACCCCATCTTTGAGGTGTTCTATCTGGACGCCCCCCACGGCGTCATCGCCGACTTCTCCGGCAATCCCCCCTATCAGTTCTGAAATCTGCCCCCGGCAGGTGATCGAAAGGAGGGGCTGACCATGACCCAAAGCGAAAAGCGGCTGTTTCTTATCCAATCGCTGCTGAAGGAGCGGCCGGAGTACCGGCAGGTGGAGACGCCCCGGGATCCGGAGGGCCAGCGGCAGCTACTGCGGGGCCTGATGAACGTCCGGCCGCCCCAGGCGGCGGACCCGGACTTCCTGCGGGTGCAGGACGGGTATCTGCAAGCGGAGCGGTATGAAAGCTTCCTTCGCACCCGTCAGGGGCAAAAGCTCCTTTTTCTGGAGCTGGGGGTGGGGTACAACACCCCGGTGATCATCAAGTATCCCTTCTGGCGGATGACCGCCGCCAACCCCCGGGCGGTGTATGCCTGCCTGAACCTGGGCCAGGCCGCCGCCCCCCGGGAGATTCAGAAGCAGTCCATCTGCATCGACGGGAACATCGGAGCCGTGCTGGCCGGTCTGGGTGAAAATACTTCTCAGTCTGCAAGTGTGGAATTTGTTCGCTTTCGGCGAACAAATTCTGCGCGCGGCTGACTGCAAGCCTTTTGTCAAAAAAGGCGAAGCCCTTTTTTGACAGTCTCAAGCGCCCGGAGCCAAGTGCTCCGAGCGCTTTTCTGCCTTATTATCCCGTTTCCGGCAGGGGGAACAGGGTCCAGGGCCAGACCGCCGGGGGCTGGTGGGTGAACACCATATCCCGGCCCGTCTCCGGATGGGTGAAGCCCAGCCGCCAGGCCCACAGAGCCAGGGTCTCGCCGTCTCCGGCCCCGCCGTATTTCCGGTCCCCTACCAGGGGGAAGCCCCGTCCGGCGAACTGCACCCGGATCTGGTGGGTGCGGCCGGTGTGCAGAGTCACCCGCACCAGGGACAGCCCCTCCCGGACGGCCAGCGTCTCATAGGACAGCTCCGCCGGGCGGACGTCCTTCCCCGGCTCCCGGGCGATATATGTCACCCGGCGTACCGGGTCTCTCCCCAGCATGTCCCGCCATATCCCGCCTTGTCCCGGGTCACCCCGGACCACTGCCAGATAGATTTTCCGGAACCGGTGCTCCCGGACCTGGCCGGACAGGATGGAGGCCGCGGCGGCGGACCGGGCAAACACCATGACCCCGCCGGTGGCGGCGTCCAGCCGGTGCACCGTCCGGATGCAGGGGGTGCCCAGCTGGGCCCGCAGCAGCTCCGGTATGCCGCCGGGCTCGTCGGTGCTGAGGACCCCCGGGGGCTTCACCGCCACGGCGATGCGCTTATCCGCGTACAGAAGCTCCATATCACTGGGCGCCTTCACCGGTGCAGACGCTTTCGCCCACGGTTCCGTCCCAGGCGTCCAGGCTCTCGCTGTACTCCACCCGGCCGATGGAGCAGCCCTCGCCGATGCGGACCCGGCGGCCCCGGACCACGTCGGCCTGGGTGTATTCCAGGTCCACGTCGTCGCCCTCGATGTCCCCCACCTGGGCGCAGGAGACGCTGCCGTGGAACAGGCCCAGCAGGGAGACCTGGGTGGGCTTATAGATGCGGATGCTGCTGCCGCCGATGCTGCCGATCCGGATGCCCCGGCTGGCGGAGATCTCCACGGTTTCGGCGTTCAGCAACCCCTGGATCACGGCGCTGCCGGTGAGATGGGCGCTTTCGGCCTCCACGCCGCCGGACACCCTGGCCCCGCCGGAACAGTGCAGCCGTCCGCAGTGGATCTCTCCCGCCTCCAGGCCGCCGGACACGTCTACCTCGCCGCCCTCCAGGCTGCCGTCCACCTTCAGCGCGCCGGAGCTGTGGACCCGGCCGTTGGCCCGGAGACTGCCCTCGCACCGGGTGGAGCCGGAGCATCCCAGCTCCTGGCAGGCGATGTCGCCGGTGACACGGCTGCTGCCGCTGCACCGGATCTCCCCGGCGCAGTCCACGTCCCCCTGGACCCTGGCGCTGCCGGAGCAGCGCAGGCTCTCGCAGCGCAGACTGCCCTGGACCTTGCCCGATCCGCTGATGGAAACCAGGCGGTATTCGCCGCCGGGCATGGCGCTGCTGCCGGAAATTTTCATATCCATGATGTCGTTCATAATGTGATCTCCTTTAATAATTGCAGTATGTCCTCCTGGTGCGTCCCCTCCGCCACCACGGCGCTGCGGACCTCCTCCAGGGGAAATTCCCTGCGGCCATAGGCCGTTTCGATGATGAGCTTTCGCCGGGCCAGCACCGTCTGGCCCTTTTCCGCCAGGCTGGCCGCCAGCTCATCCAGCGTCTGGTGCTCCTTGTTGTCCAGGATCAGCCGGATCCGCTGGCAGATCTGGTCCCGGCGGAAAAATGTCTCCTGTCCGGTGGAAGTGGAGCGGCGCAGAAACCACGCCTCCGGGATCAGTCCCATCCGCTTCCACCGATACAGGGCCCCGTAGGAGATGCCGAACGTCTCCAGCAGCTCCTTCTTGGAAATCAACTCCTCGTCCATACCCTTCCTCCCTGCCATAATAGGTTATCGTACGGCGTTGCATAACAATGTTCCGTAACACTGTTACGATAATAGCATAACAGTGTTACGTTGTCAATAGGGGCAGGAAAAATTTTTGAAAAGACCAAAAAATCCCGGTGCCGAAGCACCGGGATTTTTCGTTATAGCAAGCCCCTTCGGGCATTTTCACTTTACCGCTCCATGATGGGATAGCCCTGGGCACGCAGAGTCTCATATATCTGCTGCACATGGAGGGCGTCCCGGGTCTCCACCAGCAGGTGCACCACGCAGGAGCCCACCGGGGCCTTCAGGTTGCCCCGCTCGTGGTTCACCTCCAGCACGTTCACGCCCATGTCGGACATGATGTTCAGCAGAGTGGCCAGGGTTTTGGGCTGATCCGGCAGCACCGTGGCGAAGTTGGCGGTGCGCCCGGCCTTGGCCAGGCCCCGGGTGATGATCCGCTCCAGCATGGTCACGTCCACATTGCCGCCGGACAGTAGGGCGCACACGGTCTTGCCCCGCAGGTCCACCTTGCCGTACATGGCGGCGGCGATGCCCACGGCTCCCGCACCCTCGGCCACCAGCTTCTGCTTCTCCAGCACCGACAGGATGGCCCCGGCGATCTCGTTTTCGCTGACGGCCACCACCTTGTCCACATACTGGCGGCACATCTCAAAGGTCAGGTCCCCGGGGGTCTTGACCTGGATGCCATCGGCAATGGTGTGCACGCTGGGCAGGGTCAGAATATGCCCGGCCTCCAGGGACTCCACCATGCTGGCGGCTCCGGCGGCCTGTACGCCGATGACCTGGCAGGAGGGCTTCAGATGCTTCACGGCATAGGCCAGACCCGAGATCAGTCCGCCGCCGCCGATGGGCACCAGGATCACGTCCACATCCGGCAGCTGCTCCAGAATCTCCAGACCGATGGTGCCCTGACCGGCCATGACCCGATAGTCGTCAAAGGGATGGATAAAGGTCAGCCCCTGCTCATCCCGCAGGCGCACGGCCTCGGCATAGGCGTCGTCATACACGCCGTCCACCAGCACCACGTTGGCCCCATAGCTGCGGGTGGCCTGGATCTTGGAGATAGGAGCCCCGGCGGGGATGCAGATGGTGGCGGGGATCTTCATATCCCGGGAGGCAAAGCCCACGCCCTGGGCATGGTTGCCTGCGGAGCAGGCGATAACGCCCCGGCGCTTCTCCTCGTCGGACAGGGTGGCGATCTTATAGTACGCGCCCCGCAGCTTGAAGGCCCCCGTCTTCTGCAGGCAGTCCGCCTTCAGATAAAAGTCGCAGTCCGGCACCAGGCCCGGCGCGTGCAGCACAGGGGTCTGGTTGATAACGGGGGACAGCACCCGGCGTGCGTCCTGGAGCATTTCCATAGAGATCATATTGTTGCCTCCTTGATTCTGTTCTATATACAAAATCCTATTTTTTGTTCCTATGCCATGTACTACCATGATACCCTCTCCCGCCGCGATTGTCAATTCCTCTTTGGGCAGAGAGCCGCTTTTTTCGCAATATAGACGGAAAAAAGTGACCCGTCCGGCCCTTAAGAGCCGGACGGGAGGGACAAATCACCGGTTTATCTTCTGTCCATGGGCACATAGGCCCGGCCTGCCAGCAGGTCCGTCAGATACTGCCGCACCTGCTCCGGGTCGGCGGGGTCCCGGACCCGGCTCCGCAGGTCCGCCATCATCTGCACCACCTTGGTGTTGGCTCCGCCGTGGCGGGGATCCTTCAGGGAGCACAGGGAGGCCGTCATGGCGGAATAGGTGTCGGTGCCGGTGGAGGTGGTACATGGTTGGTGAAGGTGGAGTTGTTGCTGCCGTGGTCGGCGTGGAGGATCAGCGCCGCGTCCAGGGCCCGGGCCTCCAGGTCCCGGACGTCATAGCCCCGGTAGTACAGCACACCGGGGCATGGGATGGTGTCCTGACCGTCCACGGTGCAGCCCTTTACCTCGGATATGCGGGTGAGGCTGGTGAGGACGCCCCGGCCCGTGGCGTCCCGCAGTCCCCGCTTCACATCATATTTTTCATAGAGCTGCCGGTCAATGTGAGCGTTTTTGCAATTCTAACACGATAAACTTGCAAAACCAATACGCAGAATGAAAATATTTCTACCAATATGCAGGATTCAATGAGCGATTATGCAAAAATTCCGCGGCAGAGGCCCTCCCCTGCCGCGGAATTGAAAACCGGGCAAAGCTGTGCTATACTATATTACAACTGTGCGAATATCTCGCCGATGGGGCCGTCGATGGTCAGGTCCGCTCCCACGCCGCTGCCGGTCTGGCCCTTGTTCACCACCACCAGGTGGCGGCCCCGGAAATACTGCACCAGCCCCGCCGCCGGATACACCACCAGGGAGGTGCCGCCGATGATCATCAGGTCCGCCTGGCGGATATAGTGGACGGCCCTGGCCAGCACGTCCTGGTCCAGGCTCTCCTCATACAGCACCACATCGGGCTTGATGTCCCCGCCGCAGGCGGGGCACCTGGGGACGCCGGTGGTAGAGAGGATGGTGTCCAGGCCGTAAAAGGCCCCGCATTTTTCGCAGTAGTTCCGCAGAACACTGCCGTGCAGCTCCAGCACCTCCCGGCTTCCCGCCTTCTGGTGCAGGCCGTCGATGTTCTGCGTGACGATGGCCTTGAGCTTTCCTTCCTGCTCGAGCTTTGCCAAAGCCAGATGCGCGGCGTTGGGTTTAGCCTCTAGGGGGAGCATTTTTTCGCGGTAGAACCGGTAAAATTCCTCCGTGTGGCTATAGAAAAAGCTATGGGACAGGATGGTCTCGGGCGGGTAATCGAACTTCTGGTGGTACAGGCCGTCGACACTCCGGAAGTCCGGAATGCCGGACTCCGTGGACACGCCGGCGCCTCCAAAAAAGACGATGTTATCACTTTCGGTAATCCAGGTTTTTAGGGTCTCGATTTCGGAAGTCTTCATTTTCTGTCTCCAATTCCGCAACAAATTTGCGCTCGGCGCGCGTTTTATAGGGAAAGCGCAGCTTCCCGAACATGTCGGGCCGCCGGTACATCGTGCGCAGGATCGACTGCTTCTTGCGCCAGCGGTCGATGTTCTGATGATTGCCGGAGAGAAGCACCTCCGGAACGGCCAGGCCGTGCCAGACTTCGGGGCGCGAGTACTGCGGGTACTCGAGCAGTCCGTCCCAGTGGCTCTCGTCCGTGAAGCAGAGCTCGTCGCCCAGAACGCCCGGGACAAGGCGGCATACCGCGTCCGCGATCATCATCGCCGGAAGCTCGCCGCCGGTTAAGACGAAGTCGCCGAGGGAAATTTCCTCGTCTACGCATTCGTCAATGAAGCGCTGGTCGATGCCTTCATAGTGCCCGCAGACAAGAATCACGTTTTCAAAGCTTCGCTGCATCTGTTTTGCCTTTTCCTGATTGAACACACTTCCGCAGGCAGAGAGAAAGATTGTATGTACCGGCGCGCCGATATCGTCGCAGATCGCGCACCAGCACCGGTACAGGGGATCGCACTGCAAAATCGCGCCGCGCCCGCCGCCGTAGGGGTAGTCGTCGACCTGATTCTGGCGGTTGGCAGTGTAGTCGCGGATCTGGTGGGCGTGAATTTCGATGAGCCCTTTTTTCTGCGCGCGGCCAAGGATGCTCGAGTGCATCATCGCCTCGACAGGCTCGGGGAACAGCGTCAGAATGTCAAAGCGCATCGGTCTGCATCCCCTCAATGAGCCGCACGCGGATGAAGCCGCTATCAATGTTCCGCTCGAGCACAAATTCCGGCACGGCGGGAATCATGTATTCGTGCGCGCCCTTGACATAGAACACGTCGTTCGCGCCCGTGGAGATGACCTCTTTGAGCTTGCCGAGCTCTGCGCCGTCCTCTGTCAGCACGGGAAGGCCGAGCAGGTCCTGAATGAACATCGCGCCATCCTCGAGCTCGATATCGTCCCGCGCAATGAAAACGACCTGATCGCGTAATTTAGCGGCCTCCTCGACGGTATCGATCCCTTCAAGCTTCATCAGAACGCACGTCTTCTGCACGCGCGCGTCCTCGACGGCGTATTCCTTCTTGCCGACAAACACCCGGTCAAACTCCAGCAGAAATTCAGGGGAATCTGCCCACGGCAGAATCTT
>OGLX01000982.1_pt1 | contig 16170 bp, 13 predicted proteins | sample 1572821 | NCBI WGS metagenome assembly OGLX01 (sample SAMEA2581908, study PRJEB24529) | metagenome | biome: Human gut stool | place: China | collected 2011 | reverse complement strand
ACACCACACCGGACGGCATGTACCCGAATGTAGGTGTGTGCAATCTGGACGTTGCCGCCATGCCGGGCCTCGAGGCTGTAGTGGATGTGGTGTACAACCCCGACAAGACCGAGCTCATCCTCCGCGCCGAGGAAGCGGGCGTGCCGGTGGCTGTGGGCGGCCTTGAAATGCTGGTGGCGCAGGCGGTGTATGCCGCAGAATATTTTCTGGACCGCAAGTTCGAGGATGCGCCGGTTGAAATTCGGCGCATCACCGCCGCACTGCGCCGGGATATGCTGAACATTGCCCTAATCGGGATGCCCTCTTCCGGCAAGACCACCCTCGGCAGGATGCTGGCAAAGAGCCTTGGCCGTACCTTTGTGGATCTGGATGAGGAGATCGTAAAGACCGACGGCCGCAGCATCCCGGATATCTTTGCCGCCGAGGGCGAGGACGGCTTCCGCACAAAGGAAACTGCCGAAACACAGCGCTTTGGCAAAGAGGGCCGACAGCTCATTTCCTGCGGCGGCGGCATTGTAAAAAAGCCGGAGAATCTGCGTGCTCTGCACCAGAACGGCATCATTCTGTTCATCGACCGACCGGTGGATGCGCTGGCCGTGGGCGGCGGCAGGCCGCTTTCTTCCAGCATGGACGCACTGCGCCAGATGGAAGCACAGCGCCGTCCGCTGTATCTGGCAGCGGCAGATGCCGTCATTCCCAACAACGGCACGCTGGACGATGCCCTGCATGCCGCCATGGAGGCACTGGATGAAATTTTTGATTCTTAACGGGCCAAACATCAATCTGGCGCGCTGGTCTGAGCCCGGCGTGCCGGGCGAGGTGGACTACACCGGCCTGATGGACTATGTGCAGGCGGGCTGCGACCAGCTTGGCATTGAAACGGATATCTGCCAGTCCAACCACGAGGGCGACCTCATCGACGAGATCCAGTCTGCCCCCGGGCGGGTGGACGGCATTGTGCTGAACCCGGGCGGCTACGCCCATTACAGTGTAGCCATTCTGGACGCGCTGCGGCTGTGCAGCGTGCCCGCCGTAGAAGTGATGCTGGACGCCCCGGACGAGCGCGAGCCCTTCCGCAAAACGGACGTGGTGTCCTTTGGCTGTCAGGGGCATTTTATCGGCGAAGGCCCGCAGGGCTACCTGCACGCCTGCATCTGGCTGGCGCAGCTGCTGCGCACCGACGGCTCCACTAAGGCGCATATCGTGATGTAAAACAAACAGGAAAGGAACGACCTCCCATGATCATCTCCACCAAAAAAGGCACTCCCAAAGAGGAGCTGGAAAAGATCGTTGATAAATTCGAAAAGCAGGGTCTGGACGTGACCCTGATCACCGGCAAGGACTACAACGTGTTCGGTCTGGTGGGCGATACCACCAAGATCGACGAGCGGGACGTGCTGGCAAACCCGTGGATCGACAACGTTACCCGCGTGTCTGCACCCTATAAGCGCGCAAACCGCCTGTTCCACCCCGCAGACTCGGTCATCGACTGCGGCGGCGTGAAGATCGGCAGCAAGGAAAAGATCGCCGTCATGGCGGGCCCGTGCAGCATCGAGAATGCCGAGCAGGCTCTGCGCATCGCGCAGGGGGTCAAGGCGGGCGGCGCAGCGCTGTTCCGCGGCGGCGCCTACAAGCCCCGTACCTCTCCCTATGCCTTTCAGGGTCTGGAGACCGAGGGCATTCTGGATATGGTAAAGGCTCGCGAGGCCACCGGCCTGCCCATCGTTTCCGAGCTGATGAGCGAAGACCGCATCCCGGAGTTTGAGGAGTATGTGGACGTGGTGCAGATCGGCGCACGCAATATGCAGAACTTCCAGCTGCTCAAGGCCGTGGGCAAAATGCACAAGCCCGTGCTGCTCAAGCGCGGCCTGTGCAACACTATCGAAGAGTGGATCATGAGCGCCGAGTACATCATGGCAGGCGGCAACGAGCAGGTCATCTTCTGCGAGCGCGGCATCCGCACCTTTGAAAAATACACCCGCAATACGCTGGATCTTTCCGCTGTGCCCATCATCCACGAAAAGACCCATCTGCCCATCGTGGTAGACCCCAGCCACGCCACCGGCAAGGCCAATCTGGTAGAGCCGATGATGATCGCCGCCGTAGCCGCCGGTGCGGACGGTCTGGAGGTAGAGGTGCACTACGACCCCCAGCACGCATGGAGCGACGGCGCACAGTGCCTGACCCCGGACGCCTTTGCACAGGCCATGGCAAAGTGCCGTCAGGTGGCTTGGGCTATCGGCCGGGAGATGTAAACCGTTTACCCCCTCAGGCGCTGGCGCGCCAGCTCCCCCAAGGGGACGCCTGAAGCGCTGCCCGGGGAAAATCTGCAAAAGGATAACACCGCTATGCTTGTAACCATCAGACCTTCCCCCGGCGGCATCGGGGGCGTGATCGCCGCGCCGCCCAGCAAAAGCATGGCGCACCGCGCCGTGCTGTGCGCCGCGCTGGCTGTGGGGCGCTCTCACATCACCCATCTGGAATTCAGCAAGGACATCTCTGCCACCCTGTCCGCTGCCGCACAGCTGTGCGCCGCCGTGGACACCGGCGCGGACGATGCCATTGTGCAGGGACTTGGGCATTTTCTGTCCCTGACCGCCCCGGTGGACTGCTGCGAAAGCGGCAGCACCCTGCGGTTTTTGATCCCCATCGCCAGCCTGACCGGCCAGCCGGTCACCTTTACCGGACGCGGACGGCTGATGGAGCGCCCGCAATCCGTATACGAAGCGTTATATCGCGAGCAGAATCTACGGTTTGAGCAGTCCCCCGCCGGGCTGACCGTGGAAGGTGCGCTGACCCCCGGAGACTACCGGCTGGCGGGCAACGTGTCCAGCCAGTTCATCAGCGGGCTGCTGTTCGCGCTGCCGCTGCTGCCCGGGGACAGCCAGCTGCACCTTATTCCCCCGGTGGAGAGCCGCAGCTACATCGACATGACCCGCGCCGTGCAAGCCGCCTTTGGGGTGCACAGCCGCTGGCTGGACGAAACCACCCTGCTGCTGCCGGGCGGGCAGCAGTACCACCCCTGCGATTACACCGTGGAGGGCGATTACAGTCAGGCCGCCTTTCCGGCGGTGCTGGGCGCGGTGTGCGGCGGGGTGACCATCACCGGCCTTGCGCCGGACACCTTGCAGGGCGATGCCGCTATTCTGGACATCCTGCGCCGGTGCGGCGCGGTGTTCACCCGCACGGGCGACAGCGTCACCTTTGCAAAAGCACCCCTGCACGGGGTGGATATCGACCTTGCGGACTGCCCCGACCTTGGCCCCGTGCTGATGGTGCTGGGACTGCTGTGCAAGGGCACCACCGTCATCCGCAACGCCGAGCGGCTGCGCCTGAAGGAGAGCGACCGCATCGCGGCCATGGAAGCCGAGCTGCGCGCCTGCGGCGGTGTGCTGGAAAGCGACGGCGGCACCATCACGGTGCACGGCTGTGCCGAGCGTCTGCACGCCCCTGCCGCGCCCCTGCACGGCCACAACGACCACCGGGTTGTCATGAGCCTTGCGGTGCTGGCTGCTGCCGCCGGGCTGCCCCTGACCGTGGACGACGCCGAAGCCATCCAGAAGAGCTGGCCCGGCTTTTTTGCAGATGCAGCGCCGCTTGGCGTGGAGGTAGAAGATGCTTGATAAAACAAAACGTTATCTCGTAGTAGGTCTGGGTCTGCTGGGCGGCAAGTACGCGCTGGAGCTGACCCGCGCAGGCTTCCATGTGGACGGCATCAACCGCAGCGAGGGACATTTGCAGTACGCGCTGGAGCACGGCTATATCGCCGGCGGTAAGACCCACGATTTTGAGGATCTTGTCCGGCAGGCCGACCATATCATCTTTGGCCTGTACCCCACCGCGCTGCTGGACTGGTTTGGCACCTACGGCCATCTGCTCAAGCCCGGGTGCATCTTTACGGATGTTTCCGGCGTCAAGACCGGCCTTGTGGAGCCGGTGCAGGCACTGTGCCCGGCGGGGGTGGAGTTCATTGCCAGCCACCCCATGGCAGGCCGCGAAACTTCCAGCGTGGAGCACGCCGCCGAGGTGAATTTTGCCCCGGCAAACTTCATTATCACCCCCACCGAAAAGAACACCCCGGCGGGCATCCAGTGGGCAAAGGAGCTTGCCGAGGTGCTGGGCTTCAAGCATATCTGCACCCTGACCGTGCAGGAGCACGACCGGATGATCGGCTATGTCAGCCAGCTGTGCCACGCCATTGCCGTAAGCCTGATGTGCGCCAACGACAACTCCTCGCTGTGCGAGTACACCGGCGACTCCTTCCGCGACCTGACCCGCATTGCACGCATCAACGACAAAATGTGGGCAGAGCTGTTTTTGTGGAACAAGCAGAACCTGATCAGCGAGATCGACCAGTTCGATTCCGCTTTGCAGGAGATGCGCGCCGCCCTTGTAGCGGACGACCGGGACAAGCTGGAACAGATGTTCCGCCTTTCCACCCAGCGCCGCGCCGCCTTTGACAAAAAGCTGCCGGAATAAACCGTGACGGAGGTATTGCCCCATGCCCAAGCAGGAAGGACAGAAATCCAAGCTGGTAACGCTGCTGCGCATCCTTGAGCAGCGCACCGACGAGAACCACCGCCTGAACGTGCCCCAGCTGGTGCAGCTGCTGGAAAATCAGGGCATTCTGGCCGAGCGCAAGAGCATTTACAGCGACATTGACACCCTGCGCAGTCTGGGCTACGACATCCAGCTGCAACGGGGGCGCGGCGGCGGGTACTGGATGGCCAGCCGCGCATTCGAGCTTTCGGAGCTGAAGCTGCTGGTGGATGCGGTACAGTCCAGCAGCGTCATCTCGGCGCGCACCAGCAAGCGCATCATCCACAAGCTGGAAGCCCTCTGCTCCGACTACGAGGGCACCCAGTTGCAGCGTCAGGTGTATGTGGACGGACGCCCCAAGACCGACAGCCAGACCCTTTTGTACAGCATCGATGCGCTGCACACCGCCATCAACCGGGGGTGTCTGGTGCAGTTCCGCTACAAGGGCAGCAGCGCCGTGCGCACTGTAAGCCCGTGGCAGCTGGCATGGGAAAACGGCTGCTATTACCTGATCGCCTATCAGGACGAAAAAGCCCCCCCGGTGCGCCACTACCGGGTAGACCGGATGGCCGGGGTGCTGGTGCTGGACGAGCCGCGCCGGGGCAAGGATTTCTTCCGCACCTTCGACCTGCCCGCCTACCTGCGCAAGCACTTCAATATGTTCGGCGGCACCGAGTACCGGGTCACCCTGCGGTGCGCTGCCGACCTTGAGCCGGTCATGCGGGAGCGCTTTGGCCGCGAGCCGGTGTTCTGCCCGGAGGAGGATGGCTACTTCCACTTTGACGTGCCCATCTGCGTCAGCCAGCAGTTTTTCGGCTGGGTGTGCGGCTTTGGCGGCAAGGTAGAGGTCACCGCGCCCGCCGCCGTCCGCGCCCAGCTGCACGAGATGGTGCAGAGCCTTGCGGAGCAGCATGAATAAACAGAAAGGGTTCCAGAAACGCCTGCGGGCGTTTCTGGAACCCTTTTTCCTATCAATTTTTCCTTATTCCTCAAATTCCAGATCGCTGGGCTGGATGAGGTCAAGGGGTGCGGCGGGCTCGGCGATGAGGCGGCGGCTCTGGTTGAAGATGGCCTTTTCCAGCGTGTTGCGCGCCAGACGGCCATTGCCGGCGGTGCGGCTGTCCAGCGCCTGACGGCGCTTATAGTAGCCCAGCAGCGGGAAGGTGCAGCCCTCGGCAAGGCGGTAGCCCTTGCCCTTTGCCAGCACGGCGGTGATGTCCAGCAGCTCGTCTGCGGTATAGTCCGGGAACTCGATCTTGTTGGGGAAGCGGCTGGCAAGACCGCTGTTGGCGGTGAGGAATACCTCCATCTCCTTGGTGTAGCCCGCAAGGATGACCACCAGCTCGTCCCGGTGATCCTCCATGCCCTTTACAAGGGTGTCGATGGCTTCCAGCCCAAAGCTGTCCTGCTGGCCGCGGTACAGGCTGTACGCCTCGTCAATGAACAAAACGCCCCCCAGTGCGCTCTCGATGACGCTGTTGGTCAGCGGGGCGGTGTGACCGGTGTAGCGCCCCACAAGGTCGGCGCGGGTCACTTCCACCAGCTGCCCGCCCTTGAGTGCACCGATGGCCTTGAGGTACTTTGCCACCAGCCGGGCAATGGTGGTCTTGCCGGTGCCGGGGTTGCCGGTAAAGATCATGTGCATGGACAGGCTTGCGGTCTTGAAGCCCGCCGCTGCGCGGCGCTGCTGCACCTGTAAATTGTCTGCCAGACCGAACACATACTCCTTGACCGGGGCAAGCCCCACCAGCGCATCCAGCTCGGCGCGGATCTGCTCCACCGCGCCGGTGTAGGCCGCCGGAAGCAGGCTGAACAGGTCTGCCGGGGCGGCACCGTTCAGCGCAAATTGCAGCCCCTCGGGCGCGGCGGTCAGCGCCACCGTGCCGGACAGTTTTGCATCGGTCTGTAAGCAGTACTCGCTCAGAGCCCGGAAGATCCGCTCGCAGCAGTCTGCCAGCCCCTCTGCGCCCTTTTCCTTGGAACACTGCGCCGCCACATAGTCCCGCACCTCTGCCCCGGCGGCGAGGGTCAGGCCAAGGCGGCTGTGCACCCGCTGCGCCAGCGCGTTCAGCTGCTGCGCCGCCAGCGCCGCCAGTGCTTCCGGGGTAAAGGGAGCGGTCTGGCACACATCCCCTACCGCCGCCACAAAGGACGCGCCGAATTTATCCGCCAGCGCCTCCCGTCCCTTGCGGGAGAAGAAGATCAGGTACTTGCCGCAGGGGTCGATGCGGCTCACTGCGCCGGGGGCAAGCGCCGTGCCGGCTTCCACCAAAATGCCCTCTTTGTTCACCAGATACCGACTGGACAGGGGCGCACTGCCCTTGACCGCGAGGTCGGAGAGGATGCGCAAAAAGCCGGGGTGGCAGCTCTCGTAATGCTCGAACACCACGATCTCGCCCGGAGCGTGCAGGGCGGCGTATAGGTCTTGCAAAAACAGCTTTTCCGTGCCGGGGTCGGGGTAGAGTGCAAGGTCTATCACTGCCATCCGGTCGCTCTGCAAAAGCCCCCGCGCCGCCATGATGCGGGCGGTCTCGGCCAGTGCAAAGTGCCGTCCCGTACCCGGTGCACCCCACAGCAGGATCACATTGCGGGCGGCTGCGCCCTCGGTGCCCAGCACAAAGGGGCGGCGCATGGCCCGCACCACGCTGTCTACAAAGGCATCCTGCCCGAGGACGGTCTTTTTTACCTCGGCGGCAAGGCCTTCAAAGCTGCCCAGCTGCTCCGGCTTTGTGTCTGCCGTACCCTTGGCCAGCAGGCCGTCCGCTTCCATATCTCGCAGCATCCGGCGGCTGTCCTCCAGCGCCGTCTGCACCCCGGCATCCTGCGCTTTCAGCCGGGCGTTCTGCTGTTTCAGCAATTCGTCCAGCTGCTTTTGCTGTTCCAGCAGCGCCGCGTTCAGATCCGGCAGGCCGCTGCCCGCCGGTTTTTCGGGCTGCGGCTTTTCCGGCTGCGGCTGTGCACCGCCGAACTTCAGTTTGCCGCCCGCGCCGAACACGCCGTTCATCAAGCTTTCCCAATCATCGGTGTATGCCATGGTGCTGCCCCTCCATCGGTGTTTTTTCTTCCAGTATAGTGAACTGCGCGGCATTTTGCAAGCACAAAAAAGCTCCCCCTTTCGGGGGAGCTGATATCCGCGTCTATGCGGGGATCATGCTGTTTTCTCAGCCCTTGCAGCCCTGCTCTTCCCAGTCGCCGAAATCGTTGGCATCGGCGATCTTAGTGACGTCGATTTTGCCGTTCTCATCCTTGGGGGCAACAGCGGGGCCGGCCTCTACGGGATTGGCGTTCGGGGCTTCGGGGTCGTACACAGGGCGCTCTTCGGCGGTCTCCGGCTGGGTCTGGGGTGCGTTCTCAGCAGGGGCGGGAGCTTCCGGTGCGGCTTCCTCGGCAGCTTCTGCGGCGGCATCGGCAGCCTTTGCCTCTTCCTTGGCCTCGGCTTCCGCGTAGGCTTCGGCGGTCTTTTCGGCCTCCTCGGCGTCCTTTTCGGCGTCCTCCGGGAACTCGACCTCCTCCACATGGAGCGGGTCTTTCTGGTTCAGGATCTTGTCCAGCACCACGATGGCAGCGCCGGTGACGGCCACGGCAGCAGCCGTGCCAAGAATACGGAACAGAGTTTTCATACCAGAACCTCCTTATAATACAGAAACGTTAAGAGAACGTTACGACCTCTTCCAGGGGCTTTTCGGCAGGCTCTACCGACACGGCGGTCAGCACCGGGCCCTTGCCCCGGTAGATGTTGTGGAACTTGTAGCCCACCTTGGCGGTCACCCGCACCCAAGCGCGCTGCTCCAGTGCCTTGTAGCCATCGTAGCTGCAGGGGAAGCCCACAAACTGGATGTCCTGCACGCAGCAGGTCATGGCAAAGCGGCCGGGCACAAAGCTGTTTTTGCCGGCGCGGTTGGTTTGGCAGACCTGTGCCAGAAAACGCACCGTCTTGCCGGTGTACTTCTGGGGCTCGTCCTGACAGTCCATGTACCAGATGCCGAAATCGTCATCCGGGATGTCGATGGGGTCGGCGTTGATATCAAAGGGCAGCGGGTCGGGGATATCATCGTAGGCTACGCTGCCGTCCTTGAACTCGTAGGCGATATCGCACTTGCGGGAGGCCTGCCGCACCAGCTTGTGCAGCTCCTGCCGGGCGTCATCGTTGTTCACGGCCTCGGCGCGGTTGAACACGATCAGCTCGCTGCGGGCGATCTTGTCCAGCATCAGACTGCGCATGGAGTTGTCGCGGGCGTAGGTCAGGGCGGTGGTGCCGTCGGCAGTGGCGATGCACTGGTACACCAGCCAGTTCTCGGGCAGGGCATCCGCTAAATCCTGCAGCAGCCACATGCCGTTGTACTCGATGACCACGCGGCCTGCGTCCGCTTCCTTGCCCAGCTTTGCAAGGTTCTGGGGGTTCAGCTCGGACTTGTCCTCCAGCACCTTCACGGTCACGCCGGGGAAGGCGAACTTCTTCTCGTTGTATTCCTCTTCGCCCTCCTCGCAGACCAGCAGCAGGGTCTTGTCGCCGGAGTCGAAATTGGGGTCTTCAAAGGTCTCCTGAATAAACTTGGTCTTGCCGCTTTCCAGAAAGCCCACAAACAGGTAGACCGGGATCTCTTTTGCCATAATAAATGGTTGCTCCTTTTATCAATGATAGGCGCCCCCTTGGGGGAGCCGGCAATGCCGTCAGGCATTGACTGAAGGGGTCAGCAGCCGAACAGCTGGGCGATGGCTCTTGTTGTGTCTGATAAATGTTTACAAAGCGAAAAGCTTTTGACTTCAGTCGCATATTCAGGATACCTCAGTCTTATACTTAGGTACCCTCAGTCATATACTTAGATAGGGGTAATTTAAGCATGCTGATTACCAGCCTATTACAATTTCATTGTTCGATATACAAATTTCAAGACAAAAATGCGGTTCCGACATCCAATCAAGGCTTCATCTGACCGGGAACCTGCCCTATGTGATAATACAACACTCCCTTATAGGCAGGAGAACCGCCCTCCGAACAGAACCCGATGCAGGATGCAGGATAGCGAATGTCCAACGTACCCAATTCCCTGCCATCCACAAACAGATACAGCTTGTCTCCCCGGCGTACTGCACGGAAATTATAAGAGTCTTTCCACAACTCGTGTACGCCTATCTTATAGATATGGCGTTCTAAATCCCCCGCTTCCTTGTTGATGAACCGGATACCCTCTGCCTTCACCGGAGTAAAGGTACAATAATTATACGCAGGATGCTCAGCTACTCCCCTACCTTTGCTTTCTATCGGATGCCATTCGCTGCCATTCAGGTACTCTATGTCAAATTTCCCGAACATGTCATCTACAAACTCGGATTTGTTGCCTGCTTCATGACGATTCAGTTAAAGGTTATATATTTCTTTTACCTCAGAGGGGGAAAGCCGGCTTGTCACCGTTTTGACAACGGCCAGTTCTGTCAGCATCTTCCCACTCAAGTACAACTTATACAAGGTCAAATCATTGTCCGGATAGAAAGCCGGTCTATGTCCAGCAGGTAGCTGCAAAATCTGTTGCTCGGTCCAGCTCAGCTTTTCTATCAGCTCAGGTGTCATTCCGTCCTTCCGGATTTCTGTCAGCAGCTCCATACGGTTCCGTTGCAGCGCATCATACTTACCGGCGCCATTAGGGAGCACAGTTCCACCAGAGGCAGCAACCGCTGGAACCGTACACACCGGTTCAGCCTTGTCGGGTTTCGATTGTTCCGGCATCACAAAAACGGACTTCAATTTTTCCTGCAAATCACTGTTCATAGTCTCCTGAAACTCGTGCACATACATATCATATACAAGCCCGTATTGTTCTGTGCCAGCATCCTGAAGGGCTATCTGTATGTCAGCGATAATACCGTCACATTCCTCTTCGTCCTCCGTATCACGCAATTCGTGGAAAAGTTGCCAGATAGACTCCTGCAGCTTCATGTCAAGTACAGCAGTCTGAACCTTCTGACCGGTGGCAACCGCAGCGGTCTGCTTATTGGCAGATCGGGCATGGTAAGCTTCCGAGATTGCATCGAACGCCTTTTGCGCAGTGTGTTTGAGCGCAGTGAAGTCGTTGGAATCCACACCTTCCTTCATAGGAACCTGAAGATGATAGAATTCGTAAAACGGGTCTATTTTGTACAGAAGACCCTTTTCGATGGATTTAGGCCCCTTGGATGCCAACACCTGCAAGCGTTTGGAATCATTCTCCTGAACCAAACTCTGTACAGCCTCCATATCAGAGTCGTCAAGCTCACATTCCTCTTCGACTCCATCCCATGAGAAAGAGAAACTGCCTGTCATGGTCAGTTTGGCAAACTGGTGTATCTGGTCCCGTCTTATGGACCTGTCCTGAGCGTTCAAATCAGCGTTCTGCATATTCATATTTCTACGCGCGGGATTTTCTTCGCCGGAACCTCCCGAAGCCTGGTACATCCGTTGCTGGTCCGTCAAGGTCCAGTCCGAAGAACCGGGAATACGTATACCCAGTACCTGATTGATGAATGTCTTTTCCGCACGGTTGCTGAAGGGGATGAAAATGTCACTGTCATACCGTTTGACCAGGAACTTGAACTGCTCTTCTGCCGTCAGTTCCTTCCAGTCGTTGATATGGCTGGTGACCAATTCCTGCCGGAAACGGTCTGAAGGTATCCCGGGGGAGTTCTCGCATATATTGTCCAGATAAGACTTGTTCGGGATATAGAAATGGTAATACTTATCTTCTTCGGGAATGCACATGACACATTCGATACGTTTGTTCTTCAGTACCCGAAGCGTACAGTTCTGATCCCAGTCTGTAAACGAGCAGTCAGCCAGCTTGGGGGCAGTATGTTTTTGTATGTATGCAGCATACTGTTTCGCGTAGCTCTCATGATTCTTGAAAGCGGCCAGATCCGCTTCCAGATCAACAACGGACATACCGAAATGCTCAGCAACAGATGTCGCCTGATAGCATCCGGAATCCAGCCAACAGATAGCAATTATCTTTTCTTCATCACTCATAGTTGAAAGCGTTTTGGTTGATTTTCATGCGAATATAAAACAAATTGCCGAAATTCAATTGAAAATCAGGCAATTAATTTTTACAATCAACATATAATAATACTTAATTTATAGTAAATAAATCCTAATATATAAGTACAAAAGGCTCGCAAACGCCCTATTGAAAGGACTTGGAGAAGAAATGACAATCAACCGATGAAAAAGGGCACTGAACGGGATAACAAAGAATAGAAACACAAAAAAAGGGGGTGTGTCGTAATGCACGATGCACCCCCTCCTGTAGTTTTGAGTTTACACAAAATTGGGGATAGTCCCTCAAGGATAGACCCTTCGTTACGGAGAACCGCTTCACGGACGACTTTCATTACATTTTGCCTGATCAATTCCAGTTTGAAGACATAACATGATAGATAAAGAAAGGCCGGAAATTTCCGATCTTTCTTTATCTATCTCACGCACATGTTATTTCTTAATCAGCTTCACCGTTTTCTTCTGCTCATCTCCCGCCAGGATATGCAACAGATAGAAACCACTCGGCTGGTCGCCCATGAACAGATCTACATTACCCTCACAAGAGGAAACCTGTTTCACCTGCTTACCCGTAAAGTCAAACAGGATAAGACGGCTCTTCGCCGGCAAAACGCCCACATGGACATAATCGGCTACTTGCGTAGGATAGACTTGTACGATAATCGTTTCCACATTCTCATTAGCAGTCGGATCATCGGGATCACCACCATCGGGGTTATCAGGATCTTCGCCTCCGGGGGTGTCAGGATTGTCCGGATCACTGCCAGTAGCTTCAAAATGCGCTTCCAGTTTGGCATCCCCGGTAACCTTATATATAAATCGTTCCTCCATCGAGACTCTGTTTCCTTCAATAAACCATCCGGCAAACCGATATCCATCATTCGGCGTTGCGATCAGTTCCAAAGAACTGTCAAACTCGTAATAACCGGTTCCGAAAGTGACAAAACCTTGGGAAGCATCATAAGAGATTTCGATCTTATAAGAGATTGGATCGAAATTGGCGACAAGCGTCTGGTCCACGATTGCGGTATGCAAATAGGTCTCTTCAGTCGACACGGTCCGGTCATTGATCGTCCAAGTCTTAAACTGATAGCCTTTGTTTGCCTTTGCTACAAATTCTGCATTCTTTCCATAATTGACTTGTATGGAACTGGGAGTAACAGTTCCCGCCTTTTCCGGATCGACCAAAGCTGTTAAAGAGACTTTTCCACTCGCTACCTGGTTCCAAACAACCGAAAAGTCCCCTTCACCGGCAAAACCTTCGGAATCCTTAATCTTAGATGTTAAGATCGTCAATGTATAGACTCCGTTTTGCTTGGTAAGAGTTGACAAATCCAATGTATATGTGTTTTGTTGTTGTTGTTTAAACTGGAGCCCTTTCGTATCCACTTTTTCGCCTTGATAATATAATTCTACCATACTTGGGATTAAAGCATCCGATAAAACGGCTTTGTTGAACTTGATCGTAATTGTTCCGACTGGAGAGGTTGCCACCTGATCCTCTTCAGGCAAACCTGTAATGGATTCTATCGCCAGTGTAGTTTTCGGACGCTCTTCAAAGACTAACCGGAAAGAGCCGGAAGAAGTGGCTTTTGTCACCGGACCGTCTTCGAAATAATCTACCACATGAATCAGATATTCATACTTCGGGTCTTTTCCATCCCGCAATGTACGATCGGTTTGCCATACTTTACGGGTATCCAGATCTGTCTCTTCGTTCACACTGAGCAACTTCAACCGTCCACCGGTCTCATCCGGAATATTGATATAATTCCATCCGTTAGCCGAAGGAGTAATATCCAACTTATATTCGGTATCCGATATTTTCTGCAATTCAGCGGAAGTAGCTTTGACAACTGGGGCAGTCGTACCATCCGTCAGGTACATCCTATCCGGGAAATCCAAATCATCTTCCAGATCATTCACCATAAAACCGGTAACTTTTGGATTAACCGACTCATTCACCCGAATACCCCGAATCAACTCATGGACACGCACTGTGTCCAACAGGGACAAATCAGAATTACCATAGCTAGTTTCATGGGTCGCCTCCACTTTATAGTCCGTAAAATGTCCCTGTAACGTACTGGTCATCCACCATTGGGCATAAGCGGTCTTTCCTGCTTTAATTGTTCCAAAATCGTTTTGCACGCTTTCGCCCATTATAACAGATTCGGCTTCACCATTCAATTGCGAACTCTTGATTTTGAAATCTACCAACAGCCCTTTTTCATTATATTCTATTTTAGGTTGTCGAGTGACCATACTTACATTTTTAGCATCCCCCGCACCCACGTTATGAATCAGCAACGAGAATTCAGACGGGATCATCGGTTCAACCACATCTTTTGTAAAAGGATCGTCCCCTAAAATATCACGTTGCACGAAGTAATCCATAGACAGATTCGGAGAAGGGCTGACGGTCATGGTTACCGGGAACAAGTCGCGAGTCACCTCCAAGCCGGTAAACGGATCGAGATAAGAGAGCGTTCCACCGAACGTGTATTCTTTTGGGCCGGTCGGGGCGGCATACTTGGTCGGGATAAACTCAATCGTTGCAACTCCTGTCTCTCCATGAGCCAATGCCCAAACTCCATCAAGCTGGCCAGTAAATCCCTGGATTTCTTTAGGAGATATTTGGATTTCTCTCACAGTAGCGACACTTCCATCTTCACTAATAACCTCCAAGTTCAACTTGACATTTTTCATCGACTCTGACTCATGTCCATTCTTAACCATTAGAGTACCTTTAAATGCTTGACGAGTCAACACCATTGTCTGTTCAAACTTCAAAGCAACAGAAGAGCATACCGATTGACTGGATTCGTCCAACTTAGATGCTAACAATACATATTGGTCAGCGAAATACTCTTCTATACCAGCATAGCCTTTTTCTTGCGCATACTGTTTATGTTCCTGTATTTTGTTTGAACAGTTCAATATTTTTTGTAGATCCATCCGATTTTCAACAGCTTTATTTGCTTGCGTATTATTCCAGCGCTCGACAAAATCTCTAAAAGTTTGTTCACCCACACAAGAAGGTTTGTAAACCACTACATTCTCGTACACAGCTTGATGATCCATATCAAACTGATCTAAACAAGTTATTAACTCATCCATAGAACAATCATACCATTCTTTTGAATCACCTAGAATTTCATGCATAATGTCCATATAACTTTGCAATCCTTCCTCTGCTTTTATAGCGACATTAGAAAAATCGGTTATATAAGCCGGAATGTGACCATTCGTTCCGCTTTTAGTCTGATACAGATGATCACAAGCATGAGCAAAATCATGTAGACAATTCAAAACATCGGCTGCTATTCCTAAACCTTTTACTAACTTCCGCGCTCTTCGTTTAAATATATCTTTCTGCTCGTCCGTTTTTCCTTTCAAATATTTATCCATATAGTCATCGATAAACGTATTGAAAGAATCTTCAAAACCTTTATAGCACTCTGCCACTTTTTTATATAACTCTGGATGATTAGGATCAAAAAACTGTTGTACACATTCAGTCGCAGCCTTCATTAAATCTGATAAGAATGATAAAAAATCCCTCCTCTCAAATAATTTTTCTATATCTTCTTCTAGAATTCCATCATTCAAAAGCTCTTCTTCAAGCCGTTCATCTAAAACCTCTTGGATTGCTTCTTCTATTGCATCTTTGGTTTCTTCCAAAACAGGAATAAAACGACTAGCACATTTGATTCCATTTCCGACCAAACTCATCTGGCACGGAATACATCCTTTACTTGGTTTCGATGGTGGAACGGGACCAACTACCAATTCTTCTTTTTTATCCAAAATTTGAGTTGGGCCAGTAACCGGGTTATTATCCTTTCCCTTTCCACCAAATATAGTTCCTCCTCCCATAAACGGGAATCCTTTAAAACCACTCCCATCATCCACACATTCCATTATTTTTGTCGGAACATAATATTTATGCCATTTACGGTCATTTCCACAATCCCAAAAATAACTGGTTCCGTCATATAGATAACAATCACTAAGTGGAAGAGGTGTCACTTCCCTCTCACTGCTACGAGTCTTTACATTTCCTTTTCGAGTCATCACAACCGGAATAGAAACTGACTGTTTAGCTTTCAAATCAAAAAAACCTGTAACCAATGGTTCGAAATCAAAATTTGAATTATCCTCTGGAGCCAAAAATTCACAATCCTGAGCCGTAATCAATCCTTCATTCTTTAAAATAACTGTATAAACCAATGATTCACCAGGTTGTAACGCCTCCGCTTCAATCCGATCCGGGACTGTTATAACGACAGCAGGAACCGGTACATGTGTTTCAAAGTCTACTTTTGTAGAAAACGTATACCGGTCTTCCAAAGTTGTTTCTTCAACCTTAAAGTCTATTGCTATCGCCTGGATACTCAGATTCATCACTACCTTATTATCCTTTCCTGGCTCTACCAATATGACCTGCTCGACTACATCATGTCCTTCCGCTGTAGCAACGATTTTGTAATAACCTTCTGCCAAGGCTGGAAGAGTACATAAACCATTCACATCCGTTTTCGCATCCAAGAGTAATCTACCTGTATTATACTCTGTGATACGAACAGATGCTCCCGACACAT
>OGLX01000971.1_pt1 | contig 16311 bp, 10 predicted proteins | sample 1572821 | NCBI WGS metagenome assembly OGLX01 (sample SAMEA2581908, study PRJEB24529) | metagenome | biome: Human gut stool | place: China | collected 2011 | reverse complement strand
CGGAAAAGACGGTGCGGATAAAATAATAGAAGTTCCCTGCGGGACGGTGGTGTATAACGCCGAAACGGGGGAATACCTTTGTGACGTGACCGAAGACGGGCAGGAAGTAATTTTGTTGAGAGGCGGTCGCGGTGGTCAGGGCAACTGGCATTTCAAGACGGCAACCCGTCAGGCGCCGCGTTTTGCGCAGCCGGGCGAGCCAATGCAGGAAATGACAGTTATCATGGAGCTGAAGCTCCTGGCAGACGTTGGTCTGGTAGGTTTTCCGAATGCGGGAAAGTCTACGCTTCTTTCCGCTATTTCGGCTGCTAAACCGAAGATTGCCGACTATCCGTTTACTACGCTCGAACCGAACTTGGGCATCGTTTCCTATCGTGACGGTAAATCATTCGTAATGGCGGATATACCGGGGATTATTGAAGGAGCGAGTCAGGGTAAGGGACTGGGATTACGTTTTTTGCGCCATATCGAACGAAACTCATTATTGCTGTTTATGGTTCCTGCGGATAGTGATGATATCCGCAAGGAATATGAAATCCTACTGAATGAGTTGAGTACTTTTAATCCCGAAATGCTGGATAAACAACGTGTGCTGGCTATCACAAAGAGCGATATGCTCGACCAGGAGCTAATGGACGAGATAGAACCGACATTGCCCGCGGGTGTTCCGCACGTGTTCATCTCTTCTGTTTCCGGTTTGGGAATCTCCGTATTGAAAGATATTCTGTGGGAGGAACTGAATAAGGAAAGCAACAAGATAGAAGACATTGTTCACCGTCCGAAAGATGTAACCCGTCTGCAACAGGAACTCAAAGACATGGGTGAAGATGAAGACATCATCTATGAATATGAGGAGGAAGCGGATGATGACGATGAGGACATTGATTACGAATACGAAGAAGAGGATTGGGAGGAAAAATGATTTCACTCACAAAAGATAAAGAGCTGAAGGGGTATAAGTCATTGACGGTATACCCCGAAGTAGCTCATTTTGTTACAACACGTCATGGAGGTGTCAGTGAGGGAACATATGGCTCATTTAATTGCTCGCCTTATACCAAGGATTCATGTATCAATGTGAATTGTAATCAGAATAAGTTATTTCAGATAACGGGACATCAAATTAAAGAATTAGTTATTCCGGAGCAAAAGCATGGTAGTGCGAGTCTGGTCGTTGACGAATCGTTCTTTAAGGAGTCATTAGAAGTGAGACGAACACTTTTGAGAGGCATTGATGCCTTGATTACCAATGTGCCGGGATATTGTGTTTGTGTTACGACTGCGGATTGTGTACCCGTGTTACTATATGACAGAAGGCTGCAAGTGGTGGCTGCCGTTCACGCCGGTTGGAAAGGCACGGTGCAGCATATTGTCAGTTGTGTAATGGAACACATGAGCCGGAATTTCGGAACCCGGGGTGCTGACGTAGTGGCCTGTATCGGTCCGAGTATTTCACTCGAATCATTTGAAGTAGGTGATGAGGTTTATGAAGCATTCAAAGAAAGTGGTTTTGATATGTCCATTATCTCTACAAAAAAGAGGAAGACAGGCAAACACCATATTGATCTGTGGGAAGCCAACCGGAGTGAATTGCTTTATGCCGGAATTCCTGCCGGGCAAATTGAAGTAGCCGGTATCTGTACCTATATTCATCAAGATGATTTTTTCTCTGCGCGTAGACTGGGGATTGACTCCGGCCGTATTTTGTCGGGAATAATGATTAGAAAGTAATAATCGGCATTTGTAATTGTTGGGATGCCGATGATTGGTTTATAATAAGTTATGTTTGAAATAAAAGTATCACAGGAGATCAAAGATGCTTGTCCGGTCTTTGCCGGAGCAGCCGTATATGCCGCAGTGAAGAATACAGCTTACTGCGAAGGACTTTGGAAGGAAATCAATGCTTTCACCGAAGAACTGACTACTACTACACAGATAGAAGACATCAAACATCAGCCTGTCATAGCTGCCACCCGCGAAGCCTACAAACGTTGTGGTAAAGATCCCGGACGTTACCGTCCGTCGGCGGAAGCTTTGCGTCGTCGCCTGATGCGCGGAATTCCTCTGTACCAGATTGATACTCTGGTAGATCTCATCAACTTAGTTTCTCTTCGGACGGGACATTCTATCGGTGGTTTTGACGCGGATAAAATACAAGGCGCATATCTTGAATTGGGTATCGGCAAAGCAGGGGAACCGTTTGAAGGTATCGGAAAGGGTGTGTTGAATATCGAAGGATTGCCCGTTTATCGTGATGCGTCGGGTGGTATCGGTACGCCTACCAGTGATAACGAACGGACTAAAATGAATCTCGGTACTACCCATATTTTAGCAATCGTCAATGGTTATAATGGAAAAAAAGGCCTGAAAGAAGCTGCTGAGATGATTCAGTCATTGCTGAACGAATATGCAGAATCAGATAGCAGCGAACTTATCTTTTTTGAATAATCAGGGGAGTATTCTGATTGAAAACGAAAAAATACATGAAAGACATTCTCATACTATTATTCGTCTTATTCTTTCCGATGATTGCGAACGCACAAGACAAACCCTCTTTTTCTTTCAGGGAGGTAAACCATATCCGTGTGGCTACTCCCGGATTGTTTGCTAAAGGTAATCATATATACCTGCATTTGGACTCGTTGAAGGAGCATGAATATGCTTTCCCTCTGCCGGGTGGTAAGGTCATTTCTGCTTATGGTACTCGTGGGGGACATTCGGGGGCAGATATCAAGACTTGTGCTAATGATACGATTCGTGCTGCTTTTGACGGGGTGGTACGGATGTCGAAACCTTATTATGCATACGGAAATTTGGTAGTAATCCGTCATGCGAACGGGCTGGAAACCATTTATAGCCATAACTGTAAGAATCTGGTTCGGAGCGGTGATGTCGTAAAAGCCGGGCAACCTATCGGTCTGACCGGTCGTACCGGTCGTGCTACCACCGAACACGTGCATTTTGAAACCCGTATCAACGGACAACACTTTAATCCGAATCTGATCTTTGACCTGAAAGAAAGGAAATTGCGGAAGGAATGTATTAAATGTAGCAAGAACGGAAGTGGAATAATTGTGAAGTCGCAGGTCGGCAATAACCGTATTGCTCAAAATAAGAAATAAAAGAATGGTAGCCGACCTATTTCAATTAAGTAAGTCCATTACTCCCAGGAGGGCGATCAGGTATTCCAGCCGGGATTTAATGTGCCGGATAGCTCTGGCTATATGAACCTCTACTGTTCGCTCGCTGATATTCAGCAATTCGGCAATCTCTTTATGACTTAGGTTTTCTTTTCTGCTCAAAATAAATATCTCCTGTTGCTTCGGTGGAAGTTCTTCAATAATCTTGTCAATATAATTGTTTAATTCTTTAGCCTGCAATTCTTCTTCTATATTGTAGGAATCAATGTTCGACTGCTCGTAAGCACTTAAAACAGACAGTTTATAGAAGTTTTCATTAAATGTTTTTTTCTGGCGGTTAAAGATAAGATTCCGGGTGACGATAAATAAAAATCCTCTGAAGTTCTCATCTTCTCTTAGAAAAGAACGCGCTTCCCATAGCTTGACAAACACTTCCTGTACTACTTCTTTAATATCTTCAGATGAATTGATATATAGTTTACTAAAATTATATACTTGTCCGCCATATACTTTATACAAGTACTCAAAAGCTTCGTGGCTGTCTGATTTTAGTAATACTATTGCTTCTTGGTCATTCATCTTATGATTTAATGAGGATTTCAAAGAGCGAAGATATGAAGAATAATTCAAAAACACATCTTTTCGAAAAAAAAATAATAAAATGCAGATTTGAGTAAGGGGTAGAAATGGGTTAGATGTATTTAATATATAATGCATGAATCCCGAATTGGCGTAAAGTTAAGGAAAATGAAAGAGCCAGTTTGAGTATATTGTATTATAAACTAGAGAATTTATTGATTTTGCAAAATCTATGTGTATGAAAAACTTTGTTTAATTTTAAATTGTAATCATGAAAGAAAGTATGTGTAGTCGATGGCATTTGAGGCTTATCGTGTTATTAATCTTATTTTTCCCTTTGACGTTGAGTGCTGCGCAAGGGAGAGTGACAGTAAAAGGACAGTCGATAACTTTGAGACAAGCCATTAAGATTATCGAATCCAGTTCTAATTTTAAGTTTTTCTTCAATCCGAGTGACCTTGATGCATTACCGGGTAAAAATCTGGATTGTGAAGGAGAAATCTCGGATGTGTTGAAAGAAGTATTTGCCGGAAGTGGTATCAGTTATGTAATTATGGGAGATGATATCATCTTGAAATTGGAAAAGAAGGCAGCAAGCACACAGCAGAAAAAAGTAGAGATTGTAGGAGGTGTAGTAGATGCGAGGTCCGGAGAATCGGTGGTAGGAGCAACTGTACGGGTAAAAGACGTGAACAGCGGAGTGATTACCGATATGGACGGAAAGTTTACGATTAAGGCCACTCCCGGAGATGTGCTGGTCATTTCATATATCGGATATGAAACCAAGGAAGTGAAAGTGGTCAACGGCAAGGTACTTCTTGTAGAACTTGTGGAAGATGCAAAGCAGTTGGAAGAAGTGGTGGTCACTGCTTATGGCAGCGGACAAAAAAAGGCTAGTATGGTAGGTTCCGTACAGGCAATCCGCCCGGCGGAACTGCAGGTTCCTTCGGCTTCTCTTTCCAATTCTTTTGCCGGACGATTGGCTGGTGTTATTGCTGTTCAGCGTACCGGACAACCGGGAGCGGATGGATCGGATTTTTATATTCGCGGTATTTCTACAATGAACGGAGCAACCAATCCGCTGATTATATTGGACGGAGTGGAAATATCCTCCGGTGATTTGGATAATCTTGACCCGGAAATCATTGACGGCTTCTCTATTTTGAAAGACGCTACTGCTACGGCAATGTACGGTACCCGTGGGGCTAATGGCGTTATGATTATTACCACTAAATCCGGTCGTAATATTGATAAGCCGATTATCAATTTCCGTGTGGAAGGACAGATCACAAGTCCGACAAGTAAGCCGAAGTTTGTCGACGGAGCCACTTACATGGATTTGTTCAATGAATCTTTGTTGAACGGCGGCTCTACCGAATCTCCCTATTCGGCAGAAGAAATTGCCGGAACGCGTGCTGGATTAAATCCGTATGCTTATCCGAATGTCAACTGGTATGACGAGCTTTTTAAGGATCAGGCATTTAACCAGAATTTCAATGTTAATATCCGGGGAGGCGGCAAACGAGTGGATTATTTCTCAAGTGTCACGGTCAATCACGAGACAGGTATGATTAAGAATCGTTCCAAAGACTTTTTCTCCTATAATAATAACATTAATGTGATGCGTTATTCATTTCAGAATAACATTAATGCATATTTGGGTAAGGATTCACGTCTTTCTTTGCGTTTGAATGTGCAGCTGAGAAAAACGAAGCAACCCAACATCAGTATGAACGATCTGTTTGCGGGAGCTATCAATACAAGTCCGGTGGAAGCTCCAGTCTATTTCCCTGACGACGGTGTTACTACACATATCAAGTGGGGTGTGAATGACCGCTTGAAACCGGGACAGCAACAGAATCCGGTGGCACAGCTTGCATCCGGCTATCAGGATAATTTCCGGAGCACGGTAGTGGCGGCATTGGAGTTTGAGCAGAAACTGAATTTTATTACCGAGGGACTTAGATTTAAGGCATTGGCCTCTTTCAAGAACTGGTCAAGTACTACTAACAGTGCTTCCGCAGGTTGGAACAAATACCATTTACAGGATTTCTCGGTAGATGATAATGGAGTGTATTCTTTTGTCACCAGACTTCAGAATGAAAGCGGTGGAGAAGTATCTACGGACTTGAAACCGGGTGTTGCCAACTCGGGCGACCGCCGATTCTATTTCCAGGCTATCATGGACTACAACCGTACATTTGGAAAGCATGATGTGAATGCCATGTTTATCTATAATCAGGATGAACTGGTGACTCAATTATTCAGTGGCGACTTGATTGCTGCACTTCCCAAACGTAAACAAGGTGTTGCTGCCCGTCTTTCGTATGCTTACGACGGGAAATATCTGGCGGAAGTGAATATGGGTTACAATGGTTCCGAGAATTTTGCCAAAGGACACCGTTGGGGATTCTTCCCTTCTATTGCAGTGGGATATAACATCAGTGAGGAAGCGTTCTTTGAACCTTTGAAGAATGTTTTCTCTAACATGAAGATTCGTGCTTCGTGGGGGCTTGTTGGTAATGACAATATTGGTGGGGCACGTTTTGTGTATATGCCGACAATCAATCTGACAGGTACCGGATATACTACCGGGCTGGATGGTGATATAACTTATAAAGGTCCTGTATATTCCCGTTATGGTAATCCGGAGGTTACTTGGGAAGTGGGTAAGAAAGTCAATGTAGGTTTGGATTTGCAGTTGTTTAACTCATTGAACCTGACAATGGACTATTTCCACGAAACCCGTACTGATATATTTCAGGAGAGAGGTACGATTCCTCAATATCTGGGAACAGCAGGAACAAAGGTGTTCGGAAACTTGGCAGCCATGAAGAATCAAGGCTTCGACTTTGCGGCAGATTTCAATAAGAAAATAGGTAAGGACTGGTTTATCAGTTTCAAAGGGACATTTACGTATGCTCATAATGAGATTACAAAATACGATGAATCTCCGAAATATGCTTTCCAGTCAAAAGTAGGGCAGAGTGCAAATATTCCTAGTATTATGATTTCCGACGGTCTTTTCAAAGATCCGGATGATGTGAAAAACTCTAACCAGCAGATCGGAGGAAATCTTAGTGCCGGTGATATCAAGTATGTGAATATCTCCAAACTTTATGGTTATGATGATGATATCGTGGATATTTCTGACTGGGTATGGGCGAAGAATCCTACCGTTCCGGAGATTGTATATGGTTTCGGCCCTTCTATACGCTGGAAGAATCTTGATTTCTCTTTCTTCTTCCAGGGAGTTGCAAAGGTTTCATTGGTTATGAGTGATTTTCATCCGTTCGGAGACAACAGTTTGCGTAATGTCCTGACTTGGATTGCTGACGATCGCTGGTCTCCCGACAATCAGAATATCAACGCCACTTATCCTCGTCTGACCAGGGACACGAGTGTAAACAACACTCAACGCTCTGACTATTGGCTGCGCAACGCTGCATTTATCAAGTTGAAGAACGCAGAAATAGGTTATACATACAAGAATATGCGTTTCTATGTCAGTGGCATGAACCTGGCGACTTTCTCGCCATTCAAGCACTGGGACCCGGAACAAGGAGGAGGTAATGGTTTGAAATATCCTACGCAACGTGTTTTCAACTTTGGTTTTCAGATGACTATTAATAATAACCGCTAATTTGAATAAAATGAAAAAGATATATAATATTTTGTTATCGTTCGTATTTGCCGGCTGTCTCTTGGGCTCATGTGATTATCTGGATATTGTGCCGAATGAAACAGCCAATGAAGAAGATGCATTTGCTTCGGAACAAGCTGCATTGAACTATCTGTATTCCTGTTATTCCTTTATGCCTGCTTATCAGAATTCGCATACTTTTATCGGATATGCAGGAGATGAAATAGTAAGCTGTTTCAACGGAGAACCTATTAAACTATATTTTCAGGGAGGATATACTTCAGGAAATATCGGCAATGTGGATGCGACATACAGTAATATGTATAAAGGTATACGGCAATGTTATCTGTTGAAGAAGAATATTGCGTCCGTTCCGGGATTGAGTGATGATAAGATTAATGATTTCGCCAATCAGGCGGATTTTCTGATTGCTTATTATCATTCGGTATTGATGCAGCATTATGGTCCTATCATCTTGGTAAAAGAATTACCGGATATGAATACACCTTATGACAAGATGGCAGCCCGTTCTCCTTATGACGAATGTGTGGACTGGGTATCAGAACAATTTAGAATCGTATCGGAGAAATTGCCTACGGAACGTATGGGATCTTCTTACGGACTGGCAACTAGTGTAGCTGCCAAAGCGCTGAGGGCCCGATTGTTGCTTTATGCTGCTTCTCCTCTATTCAATGGAAACTCGGAATATTACAGTGACTTTGCCAACAATGACGGCACCTTATTGATGTCTCAAACATATAGTAAAGAGAAATATAAAGTAGCTGCCGATGCAGCTTTGGAAGCAATAAACTTTGCAGAAGATCACGGATACAGATTATATTACGTTGGCGATGATGCCATTGGTACAGCCACCTATCCGTATCCGAAAGATCCTATCCAAAGACAGCTGCGTCTTACATACCTGGACAAGAACGGAACTAAGGAGGTACTTTGGGCAAATACCCGCTTGGAAGAAATGTATAGCATACAGAATAAATCCATTCCTTATCTTTCTTTTGGAGGAGGATATGGTCCGTCTCTGACAATGGTAGAACGATTCTATACCGAAAATGGTCTTCCGATTGACCAAGACCCGACGTATGACTATGAAAATCGTTTTCAGACTACTATTTTGGATGATGATACACGCGGAGAGGGAATAACGTTGAAATTGAACGATCATCGTGAGCCGCGTTTCTATGCCTGGATATCTTTCCATAATGGCTTTTACGAATGTCAGACGGAGAATGTAGTAGCCGACGGTACCAAAGGTATTACTTATCAGGATAAAATGGACCGTTCCGACCGTAAACAACGCAAAAGATGGTTGACACAGTACAAGAAGGAAGACAACAGTGGCAAAATGAACAGAGGAAATAACTACTCTCCAACCGGTTATCTGAATAAGAAAGGGGTTCATCCGGGATCGGCTGCCCGTAAGTCGGACAACGTGCCTTCCTTGAGATATCCGTTGCCTATTATTCGTTTGGGTGAGTTGTATCTGGATTATGCAGAGGCTTGTGTCGGATATGGTGATGCTAGTTATGTGGCTGAAGGCATGAAGAAATTGAACGTAATCCGAGAGCGTGCCGGCATTGACCCTGTACTGACTGCCTGGGCGAAGGCAAAGGAGCCGTTGACAGATTATTCTTCCGTAGGCCCCGATGGTCGTTTGATGCAGATTGTACGTCAGGAACGTATGATTGAACTTTATATGGAGACTCATAATTTCTGGGATCTTCGTCGCTGGAAGTTGGGGGAAAAATACTTTGGTGTATATCCGAGAGGATTAAATGTGGAAGCTACCAAAGATGAGGACTTCTTCAAGGATACACAAATGACAAGTCACATTCGTGAATTCCGTACTCCGGCGAATTATTTGATGCCTATTCCGGTAGATCAGGTAAGTAATAACCCGCAAATGGTGCAGAATCCGGGCTATTAACGGTAAGATGAAGGCAGAATCTGTTTTGAAGTTTTTTGAAACAGATTCTGTTTCTATTATTTGCTAAGTGTCTTATTTTATGGATATTTATTTTTATCTTTGCTGCACGTTTTTCCATAAATTATGATACAGAAAATTAAAACTGTTCCTTTTCAGTAAGGGGAACTTAATTAATGAATGTATTTATTACATAACGAACTTAATTTTATAGTGATGAACAACAAACACTGCATTTTTTTGTCAGGGGTAGCCGCCTTGGTAACATTGCCCTCCTTTGCTCAGAGTAAAGGGGCGTCTGAGAAGCCTATGAATATTTTGTATATAATGAGTGACGACCACTCATTTCAGACTATCAGTGCCTACGATCACCGTTTTATAGAGACACCCAATATCGACCGTATCGGCAATGAAGGAGTTGTCTTTACCAATAGTTTTGTGGCAAACTCTATAAGCGGGCCCAGCCGTGCGTGTATGTTGACGGGAAAACATAGCCATAAGAATGGTTTTATAGATAATGCGCATCGGTTTGACGGAAGCCAGCAGACCTTCCCTAAGCTGTTGCAGAAGGCAGGTTATCAGACTGCTATTGTTGGTAAATGGCATCTTACCTCTAATCCCACGGGATTCGATTATTGGAATATTCTGATTGGTCAGGGTGATTATTACAATCCTTATTTTATAGATAATGGTAAGAAAGTGCAGATAGAAGGGTATGCCACCAATATCACTACGGACTTGGCGCTGGAATGGCTGGAGAACAAACGGGAGAAAGAAAAACCGTTCTGTCTGTTGTTGCATCATAAAGCCCCGCACCGTACATGGATGCCCGACACTTGTGACTTGGGAGCGTTTGATAAGGTGAAGTTTCCATTGCCGGAAAATTTCTATGATAAATATGAAGGCCGTATAGCTGCTTCCGAACAGGAGATGAACATATTCAAGGATATGGACCTTGTCTATGACCTGAAAATGGCGGATAAAGAAAATGAGATTCATACAAAAACTGGATTGGAAGGTTATGGACGCGCTATGTATAAGCGTATGAATCCGCAACAAAAAGCTGCCTGGGATGCTTATTATGACCCTATTATCAAAGATTTTAAAGCCCGGAAACTGGAAGGCAAGGAACTGGCGGAGTGGAAGTATCAACGTTATATGCATGATTATTTGAGTGTGATTCGTTCGGTCGACCGCAATATCGGACGGGTGTTGAAGTATCTCGAAGAAAAAGGGCTTCTGGAAAATACATTGGTGGTTTATACTTCCGACCAGGGATTCTATATGGGAGAACACGGTTGGTTTGACAAACGCTTTATGTACGAGGAGTCATTCCGTACTCCGTTGTTAGCCCGTTTTCCTCATGGCAAGAAAGGAAAAGTGTCGCAAATGGTTCAGAATATAGACTATGCACCTACCTTCTTGGAAATGGCGGGAGTAGATATTCCGGAAGATATTCAGGGGGTATCTTTGTTGCCTTTGCTGAAAGGAGAACGTCCTAAGGACTGGCGTAAGTCCCTTTACTATCATTTCTATGAATATCCGGCGGAACATGCGGTGAAACGTCATTATGGTGTGCGTACCGAACGCTATAAGCTGATACATTTTTATAATGATATTGATGCGTGGGAGCTGTATGACCTGAAAAAAGATCCGCGTGAAATGCATAATTTGTTTGGGAAGCCCGGTTATGAAAAGATAACTGAAAAACTGAAAGGGGAATTGGTAAAGCTTCAGACTCAGTATGACGATCCTATTGAATCTCAATTAAAAAAATAAAGTATTATGAATGCCAAGGAATTTGTACAAATAGTAAAGAAGATGTTTTCTAAAGGACTGACTCCGGAGGAAAAAATAAAATTAGCGGATGAAGGACCGGTGTGCCGTTTATTACTGAGACAGTGGGATAAATTCTTTGGCACTTCTATTGAAAACAAAAAAATTGAGGAGGAGATATGGACCAACATTACGGATGTATGTTGGAATCACAAACCTGCAAAGAAAAAATTGTCAGGCTATAATCGGGGTTTTAGGATTCTGGCTGCCGCCGCTTGTCTTTTGCTGGTCGTAGGTACGTGGTATCTGATTACTTCAAGAGCTTCTTTAGAGACAATAATCTTGGGACCGGCCGATACGCGTATGACGTATGTCCTTCCGGATAGTTCGGTGGTATGGCTCGCTGCGGGAAGAAAGCTTTCATATCAGGACGATTTTTTGAAAGAGCGCAAAGTGGTCTTAGAGGGAGAAACGTCTTTTGAGGTGAAAAAGATGACAGGAGGCAGTCCTTTCAGGGTTTATTTCAAAGATGCGCTTGTGGAAGTCAAAGGGACGGAATTTAATATAAAGTCTGATGATGAAGTAGCGGAGGTGACTCTCTTTACCGGAAAAATAGATTTTCAGGTGACGGGGCAAGAGGCCATAGAGGTGAAGCCTGCTCAACGCATCACTTACTATATTGATTCAAAGACGATTGAAACCGAGACGTTGGATATTGAAGGATATGACTGGAGAAAAGAAGAGTATAACTTTACGGATAAGCCGCTTGGTGAACTGATAAACTTAATCAATAAGAAGTATCATACGAAAGTGTGTTTCGAGAATAAAAAGAATAGGGATAATCTGTTTACGGGAACTATTCGTAAAGATGAAGAATTAGCGAAGGTATTGCGGAAAATCTCTATCAGTTTTGGATTAAATACAAGGCAGGAGAAGGATACGATTATTCTTTATTGAGTATCCATAAAATAATACTGGTAAGAAAGCAGTTACATTTGTCATAACTGGATTATAAAAAGGCTGTCCCGGAATGAAACACGGGACAGCCTTTTCTGTATCAATATCCGTCCTATTGGCGGTAGACTTTCAGATTGGTAATCTGACTTTTGAAGTTACCTGTTTCCTGTAATGGGAAAACTAATGTACGAACGTAATTCATGGAATCTTTTCCACCATTATAAAAGCGTTTCTGTATATTTAGTTCTTCTACGATTTTTCCATTTATATGCAGGCGGGTGACGCGGTTGTCTCCGCTAATACCTACTGTTGCATGTTCGCCGGGCATGATACGGTAGTTGAAAGTGTTGAGATAGCCGTCGCGTGCAAAGCCCAACATTCCACTTATCGGATCAGATAAATAGAATACGGCGTCAGGAGAACGGAACAGTTCTGTACCTTTTGCTTCATCAGCTCCTTTTATATCAAAAGATACCAGATAATTATACCCGATTTCCCGATAGGGAAGAGTACGGTTGGGGGTAACAGCTGCCTGTTCGTAAACCAGGCCGGGAGCTTTTCCGATTCTTCCGAGTTGATTCACACCCGGAGCTTCGCTTAGTAAATTGCGTTGTTCATTGAAACTGTCATAGGGAGTTGTGACTTGTTTGCCTGTCCACATTTTAACGGCTAGTGTCTGCAAAGCCGGGTAAACCCGGTGATGAATATCCTTATTGGAAATGCCGTTACCCACATGGTCGTTCCATACAGCAAACATTCCTCCTAAAATATTCGGGTCCTTTTCTTCAAACACGGCTTTGCCTATCTGTGCAGGAGTCCATTTCTCGTATAGTGATTTGGTATTCAGATAATCATAATAATATCCTGCCTGGGGGACTATGTAGACCAGTCCGTCCGGGATACTGATTAAATGGTATCCTTGCTTTATCATTTCTTTCGGGTCGGCATAACCGTTATACCATGCATTCATGATGACATTTTCCGATTTGACGGGAGTATCTCCTTTGGCGTGTGTCAGTGCACCCCATACGCAGGCTTGCTTGCCGAAGCTTTCTATATAACGGATATAGTGATCGGTGAAAGCACGGAATTTCTCCACCACATCCTGCTTTTTATTGGAATATTCGTCCGTTCCAATATGGACACGTTTGCCGGTAAAGACGGGATTACGTCCTTCCAGGTACTCGCGGAAAAGAGCATCCACGAACTCATAAGTTTCAGGTTTGAACAAGTCAAGATGATCCATGCCATACTCTTCGCTGCCGATCTCCGGCTTATACTGTGTAAGCGCAAGCGAATGTGCCGGGACATCTATCTCCGGAATGATCTCCACACCCAGGCTATCGGCGAGTTGTTGCAGGGCGATAAACTCCTTTTTTGTATAATAGCCATCGCGGGCGGTCAGTCCGGGAAAAGTTTCGCATTCGAGGCGGAAAGCCGAATAGGTCTTGTTCCAGTCGTGATTGTAATATTGCTTGAAAGCATTATCGTTCAAGTGGATCTGGAATGTGTTCATCTTATAGTAGGCCATCATCTTCACATAATCACGTAACATGCTCATTGGAATAAATTTACGCCCGCAATCCATCATAAAACCACGGATCGCATAGTCGGGATAATCACGGGCTGCCCCTTTCGGCAAAGCCTGATTACCCTGCTGTTCGGTCAGTTGTAGCAACGTGCGGGTAGCCCAATACAGCCCCTTGCTCTTAGGAGCAGTAACGGTGACGCGGTCAGTGATCTTCATCGTGTAGCCTTCCTCTCCCAACCGGCTGTCGGACGAGAGGGAGAACACAAAATCGCCGGCAGCCGCACGACCTTGCACGACCTGCATCCGACGGCCGAACATCAGCTCGTAGTCTTCGGCAAACTGATTGGCAACACGGGCTACAGACGGATCTTTTCCGGTATACACGATCCGGGATGTAGCCGTAGGAGTGAACATCCCCTGAGCTCCTCTCCATTCCTGCAATTCAGGGATGACAAACGGTTTCTTGTTATTTGCGGCGTCTGCTTTTCCAGACAATAACAATAAAGCTGCCAAAAGCAGCCAATAGAGTTGTATCTTCATAAGTATTTGAATTTATTGCGGACAAAGATACGAATTATTCCTTATCTCTCACAATCGGAGTGTATCGCCCCTTTTTCGTTAAAAGATGGCTAAATAGCAGGGCATTTCTGATTGATTTATTACTTTTGCATCCAAAATCATTTTAATGAGTTACAATTGGAACACACGGACGGAACTTTTGTTAGGCGCCGACCGGATGGAGCGGCTGGCACATAGCCATGTGCTGGTAGTGGGACTAGGAGGTGTGGGAGCTTATGCTGCCGAACAGATATGCCGCGCCGGAATCGGCCACATGACGATCGTCGACGCCGATACGGTGAACGAAAGCAATATCAACCGCCAACTGCCGGCGTTACATTCGACGTTGGGGATGCCGAAAGCTGAAGTCGTAGCCCGTCGCCTGTTAGATATCAATCCCCGTCTGAAACTAGGTGTCCTGAACGAATTTTTGCGCGACGAACGGACGGAAGAGGTGCTTTCAGCGACCCGGTACGATTTTGTCGTCGACGCGATCGATTCCCTCAGTCCGAAAGTATTCCTCTTGTATCACGCTTATCAGAGAAATATCCCTGTCGTTTCCTCAATGGGTGCCGGAGCCAAGATGGACCCGTCACAAGTCAGGATCGCGGATATCTCGAAAACCTGCAACTGCGCATTGGCAAAAGCCGTACGCAAACGACTGCGCGGTCTAGGCGTCAACAAAGGGATTCCGGTTGTCTTCTCTACCGAGATAGCCAATCCTGATGCCGTCGTAGAAGTGGAAGGCGAACAATGCAAACGGACAACGACCGGAACCGTTTCCTATATGCCGGCAATATTCGGATGCTACTTAGCCTCATATGTTATTAACCAGTTGAAAGTTGAAAGTTGAAAATGAGAAGTTATTCTTTTCCTTATACAACTTTCAACTTTCAACTTTCAACTTTCAACTGATATGATACAAACAGAAGGAATAACCAAAAGCTTCGGCTCCCTGCAAGTATTGAAAGGAATCGACTTGACGATAGGCGAAGGTGAGATCGTAGCGATTGTCGGTCCGAGCGGGGCGGGAAAAACTACCCTGCTTCAGATCATCGGGACACTCGATGCTCCGGACAGCGGCAAACTATATATAAACGGGACCGAAACCGTCCGCCTTTCGGAAGAAAAACTGGCGGCATTCCGCAACCGGAACATCGGCTTCGTTTTCCAGTTCCATCAGCTTCTCCCGGAGTTCACGGCTTTGGAGAACGTGATGATCCCGGCACTGATCGCCCGTGAAAAACCGACTGTAGCCGAGAAAAGGGCGAAGGAGATTCTCGACTTCATGAACCTGACCGATCGGATGTCCCACAAACCGAACGAACTGTCAGGCGGAGAGAAACAGCGCGTAGCCGTTGCCCGCGCCCTCATCAACAACCCGTCCGTAATCCTCGCAGACGAACCATCAGGAAGCCTGGATACCAAGAACAAGGAAGAGCTGCACAAGCTCTTCTTCGACTTGCGCAACCAGATACACCAGACATTCGTCATCGTCACACACGACGAGCAACTGGCAACCGATACAGACCGCGTGATACATATCAAGGACGGAACGGTTCAACAGTTGAAAGGGGAAAGTTGAAAGTGAAAAGAGGGCAATTATTTCTTAATTTTTAATTCTTAATTATTCATTCAAACATGGTGGACAACAGAGTCACATTCGGTAGTAAACTCGGAGTTATCCTAGCTACCGTAGGATGCGCCGTAGGACTGGGAAGTATTTGGCGTTTTCCTTATATGTTAGGAACGAACGGCGGTGCCGCATTCTTGCTTATCTATATTCTCTTCATGATATTCTTAGGAATTCCGGTAATGGTAACCGAATTCTTTATCGGCCGCTACTCCCGCAGCAATACGGTCGGTTCGTTCAAGAAAATGGCCCCCGGGACGAAATGGTGCTGGATCGGATACAACGGCATCCTAGCCGCTTTCCTGATCCTGGGCTTCTATGCGGTCGTTTCCGGCTGGACACTCGAATACGTCTGGCAGACAGTAAACGGCAGCCTCTACAGTACGCCGGGGGTGGACTTTACCGCCGGCTTCGACAACTTCTCATCCAATGCACTCCGGCCGATCTTCTGGACAGCGGTCTTTATCGGACTGACGCATTTCGTGATTGCCTCAGGTGTGGAGAAAGGTATCGAACGAGCCTCCAAGATCATGATGCCACTCCTGTTCTTTA
>OGLX01000970.1_pt1 | contig 16315 bp, 18 predicted proteins | sample 1572821 | NCBI WGS metagenome assembly OGLX01 (sample SAMEA2581908, study PRJEB24529) | metagenome | biome: Human gut stool | place: China | collected 2011 | reverse complement strand
CCTATTCCTCATACCCTTTTTATTCAATTGTCCAAGATGTATTGTAGTCCTACACCATTCGCAGCGCCCTGCAAATTTTTCCCTATTGACAAAGCGTATCACTTCTGCTAATATTAGAAATTGCAGAGTGACCCCTACAAGTTCATACCTTATCAAGAGTGGTTGAGGGATCGGCCCGATGAAACCACGGCAACCTGCAAGGCAAGGTGCCAAATCCGACGTATGCTGAGTGCGGAAGTGATAGTCCCGCGCTCGTCCTTCGACAGATGAGGAGCAATTTTCCAGCACGATCCGTCGAAAGTCGGAGCGTGCATTTTTCATGCTCCGGGTCGGTAGGGGGGACTCTGACAACACAAAATTTTTTCACAAAGGAGCACGAAAAATCATGGCAAGAAGACTGTTTACCTCCGAATCCGTCACCGAGGGGCATCCCGACAAAATCTGCGACCAGATCAGCGACGCCGTTCTGGACGCCATCCTGGAGCAGGACCCCAACGGCCGCGTGGCCTGCGAGACCTGCGCCTCCACGGGGCTGATCCACATCATGGGTGAGATCACCACCAACTGCTATGTGGACATTCCCAAAATTGCGCGGCAGGTGGTGCTGGACATCGGCTATGACCGGGCCAAGTATGGCTTCGACGGCCATACCTGCGCCGTGATCACCAACATCGACGAGCAGTCCGGCGATATCGCCCTGGGCGTGGACAAGAGCCTGGAGGCCAAGGAGACCGCCGATGAGCAGCTGGACAACGGCGCCGGCGACCAGGGCATGATGTTCGGCTATGCCTGCGACGAGACCCCGGAGCTGATGCCCCTGGCCATCTCCCTGGCCCAGAAGATGGCCATGCGCCTGACCCAGGTCCGCAAGCAGGGCCTGGTGGACTATCTGCGCCCCGACGGCAAGACCCAGGTCACCGTTGAGTATGACGAGAACGGCAAGCCCGTCCGTGTGGACACCGTGGTGGTCTCCACCCAGCACGCCGCCGAGGCCACCCTGGACCAGATCCGCCGGGACATGATCGAGCTGGTCATCAAGCCCACCGTTCCTGCCCACCTGATGGACGAGAACACCAAGTTCTATGTGAACCCCACCGGCCGCTTCGTCATCGGCGGTCCCCAGGCCGACAGCGGCCTCACCGGCCGCAAGATCATCGTGGATACCTACGGCGGCAGCGCCCCCCACGGCGGCGGCGCCTTCTCCGGCAAGGACCCCACCAAGGTGGACCGTTCCGCCGCCTATGCCGCCCGCTGGGTGGCCAAGAACGTGGTGGCCGCAGGGCTTGCCCGCCGCTGCCAGGTGCAGCTGGCCTACGCCATCGGCGTGGCCCGTCCCGTCAGCGTCCTGGTGGAGACCTTCGGCACCGGCGTGGTGTCCGACGAGGCTCTGGAGCAGGCCGTGGAGCAGGTGTTTGACCTGCGGCCCACCGCCATCATCCGGGATCTGGACCTGCGCCGTCCCATCTATCGCCAGCTGGCGGCCTACGGCCACATGGGCCGGGAGGACCTGGGCGTCACCTGGGAGCGCACCGACCGGGTGGACCAGCTGAAGGCCGCCCTGAATCTCCGGTAAAAAAGTCGGAAATCCGGCGGAAAGCCCTTGACTTTCCCGGAAAAACCAGTATAATATATGAGTCTGCTTATGCGGACATATCCTTGCTCTCACAGGAAGTGAGGGCCATAAGTCCAAAAGGAGGTGCAAAAGTATGGCTAAGATTTCCGCCAACTACGAGGTCGTTTACATCATTGACCCGGCACAGGGTGAGGAGGCTATTGCCGCCACCGTGGCAAAGTTCCAGACCCTGGCTGAGCAGAACGGCTCCGACGTGGTCGTGGACGAGTGGGGCAAGCGCCGTCTTGCTTACGCCATCGACTACAAGACCGAAGGCTACTATGTGCTGATGAGCTTCACCAGCGGCCCGGAATTCCCCAAGGAACTGGATCGTATCCTGGGCATTACCGAGGGCATCATGCGTTCCATGATCGTCTGCAAGGGCGAGTAAGGGAGGCAGTTTTATGCTCAACAAGATTTTCATCATGGGTCGTCTGACCCGGGACCCTGAGCTGCGCCGTACCCAGAACGGTACCGCCGTCACCAGCTTCTCCCTGGCCGTGGACCGGGACTTCAAGTCCCAGAGCGGCGAGAAGGAGACCGATTTCATCGACGTGGTGGCCTGGCGCAGCACAGCCGAGTTCGTGGCCAAGTACTTCACCAAGGGCCGCATGGCCGTGGTGGAGGGCCGGCTCCAGATCCGTGACTGGAAAGACCGCGAAGGCAACAACCGCAGAAGTGCGGAAGTGGTTGCCGACAACGTCTATTTCGGCGACTCCAAGCGGGACGGCGCTCCCGCCGGCGGCAGCTTCTCCGCTCCTCCGGCCTATGGCGCACCCACCGGCGGCTACACCGCTCCTGTGGGCGGCAGTTCCGAATTTGCCGAGATCGACGAGGAGGACGGCGACCTGCCGTTCTGATCACCCCCAGGTTACACCTAATTCTATAAAGGAGGAATTCTTCCATGGCTATGGAACGCGAAAATAGAGCCCCCCGGGGCGCCGGCCGCAAGCGCAAGAAGGTCTGCCAGTTCTGCGTGGACAAGTGCGAGCACATCGACTACAAGGATGCCGCCAAGCTGCGCCGCTTCATTTCCGAGCGGTCCAAGATTCTGCCCCGCAGAACCACCGGCACCTGCGCCATGCATCAGCGCCAGCTGACCGAGGCCATCAAGCGGGCCCGTCAGATCGCTCTGCTGCCCTTCGTCACCGAGTAAAATACTGCTCCTGCAAGGGCCTCGCAAGTTGAATCAAAAATCCCTCCGCCGTAACGGCAGAGGGATTTTTCGTCATAATGCCTTTGCTCTTTTGGCCGGATTCAAAGACCCACTGCCGGTTCAGCCGGCAGCGGGTCTTTTCCAATATAGGAGGATAAGAGCATTAACTCACAGCAAATAATGCTCCAACTCGCGAAGAAAGCGCCGGATGTTGTCCGCGTCCAGCTCGTAATAGAAGCTGGAGCCCCGGCGGGTGGCGGTCAGGCTGAAATTGCTGAACAGCTGCACCGGGTCGTCGCCGATCATGGCCGGGGGCTGGCTGATTTTTTCCGTGTAGGCTGGCTGATTTTTTCCGGTGGTTGCATTTTGGATCAAGTTATGCTACAATGCACCTAATCATACACACCGGGCTTTACCTATTAAATATAGAAGCCCGGGAAAGAGCCGGAAAGGAGCCGGAAGCATGGAGACCATTACCAGCCGCCAGAATCCGCTGATGACCCATATCCGCAAGCTGGCCGGGTCCGCCGCCTATCGCCGCCAGACGGGGCAGTGCCTGTGCGACAGCCCCAAGCTGCTGCGGGAGGCCGCCCAGTGGGGGGCGGAGGTGCAGACCGTGGTGTCGGTGGAGCCGTGGCCGGAGCCGCTGCCGGAAAAGGTCCGGCAGGTGCTGGTGCCGCCGGAGGTCATGGCCTCCATCAGCCCCGCCAAGACCCCCCAGGGGGTGCTGTTCACCTGCCGCGCGCCGGTTTTGCCGGTGCCGGAAACGCTTCCGGGCCGGCGCTATGTGGTGCTGGACGGGGTCCAGGACCCCGGCAACGTGGGAACGGTGCTGCGGACCCTGGACGCCTTTGAAGCCGATGGGCTGCTGCTGACCGGCGGGTGCGCGGACCCCTTCGGGCCGAAAACCGTCCGGGCCTCCATGGGGGCGGTGTTCCGCCGCCCGGTGTGGAGCGTGACGCCGGAGGAGCTGGGGGACCTGCTGCGCCGCAGCGGCATCCCCCTGTACGGCGCGGCCCTGCGGCCGGACGCCATGGACGCCCGGCAGGCAGACTATTCCCGCTGCGCCCTGGCCATCGGCTCCGAGGGGCGGGGCCTGAGCCGGGAGGTGCTGGACCTGTGCGACAAAACCGTGCTGATCCCCATGTCCCCCCGCTGCGAGTCGCTGAACGCGGCCATTGCGGCGGCGGTGCTGCTGTGGGAAAGCTGGCGGTGAACGGAAGGAGGGGGCTGCCGTGGCGGCGCTGAAATACTGGGTATGGCTGACGGCCCTGCCGGGGCTCAGCAACCGCAGCAGGCTTCTGCTGCTGGAGCGCTATGGCTCCCCGGAGGACGTATACTATGCCGACGCCGAGGAGCTGGCCCTGACCGAGGGGCTGACGCCGGGACAGGCCCAGCTGCTTTCGGACAAGAGCCTCACCCGGGCGGACCGCATCCTGGCGGACTGCGCCCGGGGCGATATTTTCCTGCTGACCATGCAGGATGCTGCCTATCCCGCCCGGCTGCGGGACATTTTCGACCCGCCGGTGCTGCTGTACGGCAAGGGGTCGCTGCCGCTGTTTGACGAGGAGGCGGCCATTGCCGTGGTGGGCACCCGGTCCTGCACCCCCTATGGCCTGCGGTGCGCCCACCGGATGGGCTATGAGCTGGCCCGGCAGGGCGCCGTGGTGGTGTCCGGCATGGCCAAGGGCATCGATGGCGCTGCCATGCGGGGCGCTTTGCAGGCGGGAGGCTTCACCGCCGCCGTTCTGGGTGGCGGGGTGGACGTGGTATATCCCGCGGAAAACCGCAGATTATATGAAGATATCGCCGCCACCGGCGTGCTGCTGTCGGAGTATCCGCCGGGAACGGAGCCCCTGCCGGGGCATTTTCCCGTGCGCAACCGCATCATCAGCGGACTGAGCCTGGCGTCCTTGGTGGTGGAGGCCCCGGTGCGCTCCGGGGCGCTGATCACCGCCCACGCCGCCCTGGACCAGGGGCGGGACGTGTTCGCCGTGCCGGGACCCATCGACGCGGCGGCCAGCGTGGGCTGCAACCGGCTGATCCGGGACGGCGCGGGACTGGCCGCGTCGGGCTGGGACATTCTGTCGGTGTATTACAGCCGGTTCCCTCACCGGCTGCATCCGGCCCAGATGACCGTTCCCGAGCCGGGGGAGACCCCCAGGCAGGAGGAAAGCCCCCCACCGGCCCAGAAACCGGAGCCGGAAGCCCCTGCCGCGCCGGAGCTGCCGGTGCTGGACCTGGACCGCAACCGGGAGGGGCTTACCGACGATCAGCTGGCGCTGATCCGGGTGCTGGATACAGAGACGCCGCTTCTGACGGATGAGGCGGCGGAGCAGACGGGCCTGCCGGTGCGGCGGGTGCTGTCGGCGCTGACGGTGCTGGAGATCGACGGCTATGCCCAACGGTCCGGCCCCCGCAGCTATGTGCGCACAGTAAGGTTACATTCGGAAAAGGAAGGATCATAAATATGGCAAAAAAGGCTGAAAAATACCTGGTGATCGTGGAGTCCCCGGCCAAGGCCAAGACCATCGGCAAGTACCTGGGCCCGGCGTATCAGGTGAAGGCCTGTATGGGACATCTGCGGGACCTGCCCAAAAGCAAGCTGGGCGTGGACGTGGAAAACGATTTTGAGCCCAATTACCGGCCCATCAAGGGCAAGGAGGACATCATCCGGGACCTGAAGCAGGCGGCCAAGGAAAGCGACGCCGTGTATCTGGCCACCGACCCGGACCGGGAGGGAGAGGCCATCAGCTGGCATCTGAAGCAGCTGCTGGACCTGCCGGAGGACAAGACCTTCCGGGTCACCTTCAACGAGATCACCCGCAAGGTGGTCACCGAGAGCATCCGCCAGCCCCGGGACATTGACCAGGACCTGGTGGACGCCCAGCAGGCCCGGCGCATTCTGGACCGCATCGTGGGCTATGAGCTGTCCCCGCTGCTGTGGAAAAAGATCCGCAGGGGTCTCTCCGCCGGGCGGGTCCAGTCCGTGGCCATGCGCCTGGTGGCGGACCGGGAGAAGGAGATCGCCGATTTCGTGCCCCAGGAATACTGGACCCTGGACGCCCTGCTGAAAAACGACCAGGGGGCCCGGTTCAAGGCACACTACTATGGCCGCGGCGGCAAGAAATATGAGCCGTCCTCCCAGCAGGAGGTGGACGACATCCGCGCCCGGCTGCAGGACACGCCCTTTGCCGTGTCCAACGTGAAGCGCACGGACAAGCGCCGCTCCCCGTCGCCTCCCTTCACCACCTCCACCATGCAGCAGGAGGCCTCCCGGAAGCTGAACATGACTCCCCGGCGGACTATGGCCATCGCCCAGCAGCTGTATGAGGGCGTGGACATCAGCGGCGAGGGCACCGTGGGTCTGATCACCTATATGCGTACCGACTCCCTGCGGATCTCCGACGAGGCCCAGGCGGCGGCCCGCAGCTTTATCGAAAGCCGCTACGGCGCGGCCTATCGCCCGGAGACCCCCAAGCAGTACAAGGCCAAGGCCGGGGCCCAGGACGCCCACGAGGCCATCCGCCCCAGCAGCGTCACCCTGACCCCGGAGCAGGTGAAGGGCGACCTGACCGGCGAGCAGTATCGCCTGTACCGGCTGATCTGGAGCCGGTTTCTGGCCAGCCAGATGGCAAACGCCGTGTACGACAGCGTCAGCGTGGACATTGCCGCCGGGGAGCACGCCTTCCGGGCCAGCGCCAGCAGCCTGAAATTCGCCGGCTACACCGCCGTGTATGAGGAGAGCCGGGACGATGATAAGGAGGACAGGGAGCCTGCCCTGCCGGAGCTGCAGCCCGGCGAGGTGGTGACCCTGGAGGGCTTTGAGCCCGGCCAGCACTTCACCCAGCCCCCTGCCCGGTATACGGACGCCACCCTGATCCGCACCATGGAGGAAAACGGCATCGGCCGCCCCTCTACCTATGCCCCCACCGTGTCCACTATTCTGGACCGGGAATATGTGGTGAAGGAGGGCAAGGCCCTGCGGATCACGCCTCTGGGCCAGGTGGTGACGGACCTGATGTGCCAGCGGTTCCCGGACATTGTGGACGTGAAGTTCACCGCCCGGATGGAGGACGAGCTGGACGAGGTGGAAAGCGGCAAGATCCCCTGGAAGCAGCTGCTGCGCCAGTTTTACGGCGGCTTTGAAGGCAACCTCCGCCAGGTGGAGAAGGACATGGAGGGCGTATACCTGAAGGTCCCCGACGAGGTCACCGAGGAGAAGTGCGACGTGTGCGGCCGGAACATGGTGGTCAAATCCGGCCGGTTCGGCCGGTTCCTGGCCTGCCCCGGATACCCGGAGTGCACCTTCACCAAGCCCCTGGTGGTGGAGATGCCGGGCCGCTGCCCCAAGTGCGGCGGGCGGCTGATGAAGCGCACCGGCGTCAGCAAGAAAACCGGCAAGCAGTACACCTATTACTGCTGTGAGCGGCTCAACGCCGCCGACGAAAGCGCCCGCTGCGATTTCATGACCTGGGACGTGCCGGTGAAGGATGACTGCCCCGTGTGCGGCCACACCATGTTCAAAAAGGCCGGCAAGGGCTTCCGCAAGCCCTTCTGCATCAATCCCGAGTGCGCCAACTTCCTGCCGGAGGACAAGCGCGGCTATGTGAAAAAGGCCAGGACGGAGGAGCCTGCGGAGGGTGCTGCCGAGACCCCGGCGGAGCCTGTCCAGGAGGAGAAAAAGCCCACCAAAAAGGCGGCCAAGACTACCAAAACCACAAAGAATGCGAAAACTACCAAGGCCACAGCGGCCAAGAAAACCACCCGGAAAAAGGCGGAGGAAGCATGAACCATGTTACAGTGATCGGCGCAGGGCTGGCCGGCAGCGAGTGCGCCTGGCAGCTGGCCCAGCGGGGCATTCCCGTGACCCTGCGGGAGATGAAGCCGGAAAAAATGACCCCCGCCCACCAGACCGCCGATTTTGCGGAGCTGTGCTGCTCCAATTCCCTGCGGGCGGCGGGGCTGGAAAACGCCGTGGGCCTTCTGAAGGAGGAGCTGCGGCAGCTGGGCAGCCTTATCGTCCGCTGCGCGGACGAGACCGCCGTTCCCGCCGGAGGCGCTCTGGCGGTGGACCGCCACGGCTTTTCCCGGCTGGTGACGGAGCGGGTGAAAAGTCACCCCCTGATCACCGTGGTCCCCGGCGAGGTGACGGACCTGCCGGAGGGGGAGGTGGTGGTGGCCTCCGGGCCGCTGACATCCGACGCTCTGGCGGACAGGCTCCTCTCCATGCTGGGGGGCGAGGATTCCGCCCTGCACTTTTTCGACGCGGCGGCCCCGCTGGTGAGCTTCGACAGCGTGGACATGGACAGCGGCTTTTTCGCGTCCCGGTACGACAAGGGGACGCCGGACTATATCAACTGCCCCATGGAGAAGGAGGAGTATCTGGCCTTCTGGCAGGAGCTGACCCACGCCCAGGAGGCGGAGGTCCACGGCTTCGAGGACAGGAACGTCTTTGAGGGCTGCATGCCCGTGGAGGTCATGGCCCGGCGGGGAGAGGACACCCTGCGCTATGGGCCCCTGAAGCCCCGGGGCCTCAAGGACCCCCGCACCGGGCGGGAGCCCTATGCCGTGGTGCAGCTGCGCAAGGACAATGCCGACGGCACCATCTATAACCTGGTAGGGTTCCAGACCCACCTGCGCTTCCCGGAGCAGAAGCGGGTGTTCTCCATGATCCCCGCTCTCCATGATGCCAGATTCCTGCGCTACGGCGTCATGCACCGGAACACCTATCTGGATTCCCCCCGGCTGCTGGACCGGTATTACCGGCTGAAGGCCCGGCCCCGCATCTCCTTTGCCGGGCAGATGACCGGCGTGGAGGGATATGTGGAGTCCTGCGCCTCCGGGTTTCTGGTAGGCGTGGAGACGGCCCGGCGGCTGCTGGGCCAGGCCCCCATGGACTTCCCCCGGGAGACGGCCATCGGCGCTCTGGGGCTGTATGTCAGCAACGAGTCCGTGACCCAGTTCCAGCCCATGAACATCAATTTCGGCATCATGCCGCCTCTGGACCACCGGGTCAAGGGCAAGCGCAACAAAAACGCCGAGCTGTCCCAGCGGTCGCTGGCCATTATCGAGCAGCTGAAGCAGGAGGTTCTGAACTATGAAGATCATCATTGACGCCATGGGCGGCGACAACGCCCCGCTGGAAATCGTGAAGGGCGCCCTGCTGGGCATGGAGCACTGGGGCGTGGAGGTGCTGCTGACCGGCGACACCGAGGCCATTCTCCGGGCCCTGCGGGACTGCGGCCACGACACCATCCCCCGGGGGATGGAGATCGTCCACACCACGGAGACGGTGGAGATGTGCGACGACCCCTCCAAGGTGTTCCGGCACAAGAAGGACACTTCCATGGGCGTGGGCCTGACCCTGCTGCGGGACGGCAAGGCCGACGCCCTGGTTTCCGCCGGGTCCACCGGGGCTTTGCTGGCCGGGGCCACCCTGATCACCAAGCGCATCCGGGGCATCCGCCGGGCGGCGATGGCCCCGGTGATCCCCACCACCGGCGGCAAGGCCGTGCTCATCGACTGCGGGGCCAACGCCGAGTGCACCCCGGAGTATCTGATGCAGTTTGCGTATCTGGGCAGCTTCTATGCCAGCCGGGTGCTGGGACTGGAGCGTCCCCGGGTGGGCCTGCTGAACATCGGCGCGGAGGACAGCAAGGGCACGGACCTGCAAAAGCAGACTCTGGCCCTGCTGCGCAAGGCCGGGGAGGAGGGCCACCTGAACTTCATCGGCAACATCGAGGCCAAGGAGGCCATCAAGGGCGGCTGCGACGTCATCGTCACCGACGGCTTCTCCGGCAACATCCTGCTCAAGACCATGGAGGGCGTGGGCTCCTTTGCCGGTCACGCCCTGGGGGATATTTTCCGGAAGAACCTGCTGACCAAGCTGGCCGCCGCCATGGTGATGCCGGGGCTGCGGGCCTTCAAGGCCCAGCTGGACCCCAACAAGGTGGGGGGCACCGCCTTCATCGGCATCTCCAAGCCCGTCATCAAGGCCCACGGCTCCTCCAACGCCGAGGCCATCGACAATGCCATCGGCCAGGCCAGACAGGTGGCCGAAAGCGGCATCATTGGACAGATCCAGGAAAATGTGCATCTGATGCAGGTGCAGCCGGAATAATTCACAAAAAGGGTATTGACAGACCTGACCAATTGCCGTATTATTTTCCAAGACAAAGCCCGAAAGGAGGGATCATCTCATGACGATGGACGAGATCTTCAAGACCATGCAGGATCTGATCGCTGAGCAGTTTGCCATTGATACCGACGAGATCGGCATGGATAGTTCTTTTGTGGACGATCTGGGCGCCGATTCCGTGGACCTGGTGGAGCTGGTCATGGCCATGGAGGAGGAATTCGACGTGGGCGAGATCGACGAAGAGGACCTCACCGGTCTGAAGACCGTGGGCGACTGCGTGCGCTATCTGTATAATAAGCTGAACTGAATCAATCAAGCAGCTGAAAAAGAAGGCCCCGTTGGTTGCAACGGGGTTTCCTTTTTCCGCTGCGGAAGGGAGAAAAACATCATGCATACCCTGCAAGTACTGGAAAAAAAACTGGGCTATACCTTCCGCTGCAAGGAGCAGCTTCAAGCGGCCCTGTACCACAGCTCCTACGCCAACGAGCACCGCTGCTGCGGCGTCAGCAGCAACGAGCGGCTGGAGTTTCTGGGAGACGCCGTGCTGGGCCTGGTAACGGCGGACTATCTGTACCACAAGCACCCGGATTTGCCGGAGGGGGACCTGACCCGGATGCGGGCGGCCCTGGTGTGCGAGGAGAGCCTGTACGAGGTGGCCCAGAGCCTGGGCCTGGGCAATGAGCTGCGGCTGGGCAAGGGCGAGGAGGCCGGGGGAGGCCGGTGCCGCCCCTCCATCCTGGCCGACGCCACGGAGTCCGTGTTCGCGGCGGTGTATCTGGACGGCGGCATGGAGGCCGCCCGGGCGCTGATCCACCGGGTCCTTCTGGACAAGGAGCAGGAGGAGGCCGTGGAGGAGCGCCGCCGGGACTATAAAACGGAGCTGCAGGAGCTGGTCCAGCGCCGCAGCAACCAGACCCTGCACTATGAGATGATCGGGGCCACCGGCCCGGATCACGCCAAGCTGTTCACCTGCGCGGTGCTGCTCAACGGCCAGACGGCCGGAACCGGCACCGGCAAGAGCAAGAAGGAGGCCGAGCAGGCCGCCGCCCGGGCAGCGCTGCAGGCCCTGCAATAAGGCAAAGCGCAAGCCCCGCAGTCTGCCGGTTCCGGCGGGCTGCGGGGCTGTTTCGTTGGAGGGGGGGCTATCTTTTCTTCGCCCGGGCCAGCCGGAAGCCGAACACGATGCCGCACACACCGCCCACAATGTGGGTCAGATGGGACACGTTGTCGGTTTTGGTCAGGCCGTCGGCGATCTCGCTGCCTAAGTACAGGGCCGCCACCAGCAGCATGGTCAGGGGAATGCCGCCCTTCTTCATCTCCGTAAAGGAGGACAGGACGATCATCATGAACACCACGCCGCTGGCCCCCAGCAGGGCCGAGTGGGGGAACAGCAGAAACTGCACCAGCCCCGTGGCAAAGGCGGTGATGACGATGGTCAGCAGCAGATTGCGGCTGCCGTACTTCTCCTCCAGCCCCGGCCCCACCAGCAGCAGAAGCAGCATGTTGCCCATATAGTGGCTGTAGCCCGAGTGGCCCAGAACGTGGGTGAAAAAGCGCACATAGGTCAAAGGGTCCGTCAGCGGGGCCCGGTATACGCAGAACAGCCGAGCCGTGGAGGCCCCGCCGGTGACGGAATCCAGCACCAGCACCAGCAGGCTGATCAGGGCAAAGCTCAGCACCACCGGCGCGTTGAATCGGATGGCAAATCGTTTCACAAAAAAACCTCTTTCCAAATGTTCTGACTTCGATTATAATAAACAAGTGGACTTTTGTAAACAAGGAGGCGCGTTTCGTGAAAAAACCGCTGAAAATCATCCTGCTGGTGCTGGCGGCCCTGGTGCTGCTGGTGGTGGGATACCTGGCCTATGTGCTCATCGACTATCACCGGCTGGGGGACATGGACCTGGAGGTGGACCGGCAGGTGCTTCAGCCCGCCGAGACCGGCCGGGAATATCACCTGCTGTCCTATAACATCGGCTTCGGCGCCTATGAGCCGGATTACGGCTTCTTTATGGACGGCGGAACGGAGTCCTGGGCCTGGTCCCGGGAGCGGCTGACGGACAACATAGGAAACATCGGGTCGTTCCTGTCCCAGCAGCATGCGGACTTCTATCTCATCCAGGAGGTGGACCGGGATTCCACCCGCAGCTATCATGTGGACGAGGCCGCCCTGCTGCGGGAGGCCCTGCCGGAGTATGACGGGACCTGGGCCCAGAACTACGACTCCCCCTTCCTGATGTATCCCCTGCGCCACCCCCACGGGGCGTCGGTGTCGGGGCTGATGACCCTGTCGGCCATGACGGTGGACAGCGCCCGGCGGGTGGAGCTGCCCATCGAAAACAGCCTGATGAAGCTGGTGGATCTGGACCGGTGCTACAGCGTGCACCGGATCCCGGTGGCCGGCGGCGGTGAGCTGGTGCTGTATAACCTGCACCTGTCGGCCTACACCTCCGACGGCACCATCGCCATGGAGCAGCTGAAGCTGCTGCTGGAGGATATGCAGCGGGAGTACGACGCAGGCAACTGGTGCGTGGCCGGCGGCGACTTCAACAAGGACCTGCTGGGGGATTCCGCCGTCTATTTCGGCGAGGCGGACCAGGAGTACACCTGGGCCCAGCCCATTCCGGAGGATACCTTCGACGGGTTCAACGTGTCCCTGATCGCGCCGCTGGATGAGGGGAACCCTGTGCCCAGCTGCCGCAACGCCGACGGTCCCTATCACCAGGGGCAGTATGTGCTGACGGTGGACGGGTTCCTGGTGTCCGACAACGTGACGGTGACCTCCAGCGACGTGGTGGACCTGGGCTTTGCCTATTCCGACCACAACCCCGTGGAAATGCGCTTCGTGCTGGAGAAATAAGATGGGCAAGTATGAAGGCTCATGGAGCGGCATGCGCCGATATCTGGAGCATGATATGCTGGCACCCTGTCTCTATGGCCGGGTGCGTTACGGCTGCACTGCCTATGTGAGGATGGACGGCTCCCGGATATTTGAAATATGCATCGACGGAAGGCCAGTAAAGCACTTTTCTCTGGAGACCGTCAACACCTGGTTCCTGGATAACGGCTATCGGCCCGGTCCCCGGCCTGTGGGCCTGGGGGAATACTGGGACGGCCTGTGGATGCTGCTGGACGAGGTGCCCCGTTCCCGCCGGACGGCGTACACCGATGATGAATTCTGCGATGCGTTAGCCGCCTACCGAACACAGGACATTGCGGCCAGCCTTCACTCAGAAGACCCCCTGGTCCGGATGCTGGCGATTCTGGATCGCCGGGTGGGCAAGCGAACCCTGTCCGCTCTGCGGGACACTGTTTCCCAACAGCCGGAGTGGCTCCAGAACTTTTACCGGCTGCGGATGGATGCCGAGGATTTCCAGCACAAATTGTAAAAAAAAAGTGTCGCCCTTTTTTGACAAGCCAAAAAAGCAGTGCTACGGCGCAGTGCCGCGGCACTGCTTTTCTTCATATCACGCCTTTCGCCCCCAGCGGGCCATATAGCGGAACGCGGCAGGCCAGAGTGCACCGGCAAACAGCACCATAATGCCATAGCGCACGGCCCCGGCCACACCGGGACTGTGCAGCAGCGCCAGCAAGGGTGCCTTCAGCCCCGCCCGGATGCCCATCAGCAAAGCAAGGCCCAGCACCACCTTCAGCAGCTGCACCCACCAGACGGCCCGGGTGTCGAAATGGATATACCGCCGGTCCAGCCACCAGGCGATGCCGAAGCCTACGGTGGCCCCCAGCAGCTTCCAGCCGTTTTCCTGCCCGTGGGCCAGGTTGGCCGCGTCCACGTCTGCCGGGAAGGGATAGACATACGCAAACACCAGATACGCGATGCCCACCAGCAGCATCCCGGCGATGAGGCCCGCCATCAGGATGGGCTTGCGGTCGGCCTGGCGGATCAGGGGATACAGGGTCAGCACCATCACCCCGGCCACCGCAAAGGACACCCCCACGTCCAGGGGCGTGTGGACCCCCAGGTACAGCCGGGAGAAGGACACCAGCAGCAGCACTGCCACGCAGGCCCACCGGACCCAGGGCCGCCGGGTGGACCGGGCAATGCCGCCGAAGGTGGCCACGGCGTTCTGGGTGTGGCCGCTGGGGAAGGAGTAGCCCGTGGCCTGGGCCCGGGCGCTTTCCACAATGGTGAAGTCAGGGTCCCGGACCCAGGGCCGGGGAATCCGGAACAGCAGCTTCAGAAACTGGTTCACCACCGTGCCGAAAAAACCCATCAGCAGCAGATAGTACCCCTCCTGCTTGCTGACGCACCAGAAGATCAGAATGGCCGCCACCATGAAAACGGTCTCCTCGCCCAGGTGGGTCACGGCGGAGAACACCGCGTCCCAGAACGGGGTGCGCACGCTCTCCAGCGCATATAACAGGTTCATATCCGTCCCTCCTTTTGGGGATTATTGTACCGTACTTTTCCTCCCGGCGCAAGAGGGAGCTTTCCGGCATATACTGAGGCAGAGGAGGGAGAGAGCCATGAGACGGGGAAATTGCGGCGCGGTCATCGGCGTGTGCGCCCTGGGCCTGGGGCTGGGGATCCTGATCGCCGCCATCTTCCCGGTGGGCGCGCTGATGTTCCTGGTGGCGTTTCTGCTGATCGCCTGCGGGATCATATGCTTGAAGGACGGGAGGTAATGTGCATGAAGATCGTGATCTGGAAGGCGCCCCGGTGTCTGCGGGGCCTGCTGCGGCGGATGTTCGGCATCCAGGAATAACCCGGTGTGTTCCCGCATAGCCTTGGGACAGTGAAAACAAGGAGAGGACGGGAAACGCATGGAACTGGAGCTGAAATTTGCGGAGCTGGCCTGCTGCGAGCCGGTAGGCGACCTGGTCACCACTCAGGAGGAGTCCATGGAGACGGCGATCCCGGAGTATTGCCCGGACATTGCCCGGATCGTGGATACCGTGGGGCAGCTGCGGCTGCGGGAGAAGCATCCGGCGGGCCAGCAGCTGACCATGGGCGGCAGCGTGGTGCTGACGGTGCTGTATACCTCGGAGGAGAGCGCGGGTTTGCGGAGCCTGTCGATGGAGGTGCCGTTTTCCTGCCAGGTGGAGGATAAGCGGCTGGCGGACTGCGACGCCGTATGCGTCACCGGGCGGCTGCTGCTGGCGGAGGCTAAGGCCGTCACCGCCCGGAAGCTGTATCTGCGGGTGATGCCGGAGTTCACCGTGTCCGGCTATGCCCGGCGGCGGCAGCGGCTGTGCTGCGGCACGGAGGAGGACCCCGCTCTGCGGGTGCGGCGGCAGGAGGCGGAGCTGGAGCTGCTGACGGCGGTGGAGGAGCGGGAATTTTCCTTCGCCCAGGAGGTGGCGCCCGACGGCCCGCCGCCGGAGGATGTGCTGATGGAGCGCACCGCCGCCCGGGTGGAGGAGTGCCGCCGGGTGGGCAGCCGCCTGGTGCTGAAGGGCCAGGCGGAGGTGTGCGTGCTGTACCGGGGAGAAAACCAGGAGCTGGCGGCATACCGGACGGCGCTGCCCTTCTCCCAGCTGCTGGACGGGGTGGAGCTGCCGGAGGGGGCCGAAACGGAGGCCCGCATCCAGTGGGCCAGCAGCGAGATCCGGGTGCTGCGGACGGAAAACGGCCCGGCCTTCGGCATCACCGTGACGGTGTGCGCGGTGCTGCTGGTCCGCCGGAAGCAGCAGGTATCGTACATAGAGGACCTGTACAGCCTGCACCATGCGGCCCAGGTCCGGCGGCAGGAGACGCCGCTGCCGGTGGCCTGGCAGCGGGATATCCCCAGCCAGGAGGCGGTGCAGCAGCTGGAGTTCGGCCAGGGGAGACCCTTTGCCTATCTGACGGCGGCGGAATGCAGCGGCGTCAGCACGGTGCAGGAGGGCGGCGGCCCGGCCCTGCGGTGCACGGTGCGGCTGCGGGTGCTGTATCTGGACGAGAGCGGGACGCCGGTGTGCGCCGAGCGGTCGGCGGAGGTGACGGCCCCGGCGGCCTGGGAGCCGCAGACCGTCCAGGCCGCCTGCGGCCTGCCGCAGATGCAGATCACCGGCAGCACCTGCCGGCTGTCGGTGCCGGTGCGGTTCGAGGCACGGCGGTGTCTGCGCCGGCCGGTGGCGGCGGTGACGGCGGTGGAGCTGCAGGACCCGCCGGAGGGGCCGCAGCCCTCCCTGATCCTGCGCCGCATGGCGGAAGGGGAGACCCTGTGGGACATCGCCCGGCAGTACCGCACCGATGAGGAGGCCATCCGGGCCGCCAACGAGCTGACGGAGGACCGCCCGGAGGGGATGCTGCTGATCCCCCGGGTGCGATAAGAAAGACCAGCGGGAACAAGTGAAAACCGGTGGGGCGGGGCCTGCGGCCCCCGCCCCACATCAGCTTGTCCAAATAGTCTCGCAGAGTTTGCCGCCCGCAGGCGGCAAATGAAATGCAATCCATTTTTTGCCG
>OGLX01000958.1_pt1 | contig 16532 bp, 5 predicted proteins | sample 1572821 | NCBI WGS metagenome assembly OGLX01 (sample SAMEA2581908, study PRJEB24529) | metagenome | biome: Human gut stool | place: China | collected 2011 | reverse complement strand
AATCCGATCGGACGGCGAACGGAATCCGATCGGACGGCGAACGCAACAGGAAAGAGTTTCAAATTATCAAAAATGGCAAATATAGGGCGAAAATCTGTAAGAAATCGGCGTTTTGATAGAAAATGGCTATTTTTTGTAAGAAATATCCTACTCTTTTTGCAGATTTTTAGCTTACTTTGCAGCAGAAACTTAACACAATATTGTTCTTGTGCTACACATATATTATATGTATGCGCAGAGCGGTGGAGTGTTAGCCTGTTAAACCTAAAAGAGTATTCACGCTAAAAGAGAATGGATATGACAACAAACGACGGTAGCTCAACCAAAGATACAAACATAACCAACACAACAGGACTAACACAGACTGGCACCAATGTCCGTCCCTCAACCAACACTTTTAAAACTAAGACAACGAACAACGAAACTAAGACAACGAACAACGAAACAAGGACAACGAACATCAAGACAACGACAGAACGAAACATCGAAACAAAGACAGAACCGACAACTGAAACCTCAACCGACCAAAACGCGACGACTAAGACCAAACACGACACGAAAGCTACCCAGTCGTACATAACGATGGACTTCGATCCGCCCACCACGATGAAGGAGGAGCAGGATCTGCTCTCGGCTATGTACGCCAGTGCCTGCGTACCCAACACTATGCGTATGTCGTACGACATGGTGGAGGATATGCTGACCGACCACATCGACCTCATGGAGGGCGACGACCTCGAAATATGTAATAAGGACACCGAGCTGATTAGCATATAGCCGCAAAAACTGAACCTGCATATTGCGCAAAAACCAGATTAGTATATAACAAGAAACAATATATAACAATGAAAAGAGTAAAGAAGAAGTATCAAACCCCCGTGATCCACTCTATTGAGTTGGGTCCGATCAGTCCCGTCACCGCTTCTAGTGATGTCACCGTCGACTTTGGCGGCAATGCCAGCGGCGGCGGAGGTGGCGGCGGAGGTGGCGGCGGACAGACACCGCCGCCAATGCAGAGTCCGTCGCGCAACCTTTGGGAGAGCGGCTTACAGACCGATGACGACGACGAGACGGCGTACGAATACGGTTGGTAAGCGCCGCTCTTCATCGTCGGACAACTCCAACCGACACCGTCTGGCAACAACCAACAGTAGAACTAAACCCAAACCCATTAGCAAATCAAAAAAACAGAACAGAATATGAAGAAAAGAATTTTCATGCTTGCGGTCTTGATATTGTCAGGGCTGCAGTTTGCTGTGGCTGCAATAGACGAGCAGCTGCGAGCACTCATCACCGCCTCTGATGATATAGAGGTGACGGAAGTGACTAACGACGAGGCGAACCCGTGGACCGTCGCAGACGGAATGGCGTCGAGTACTGTAGGTAAGATATTTAAAGAAGTATCTTCTACCATTACAATTAAGTTTAGAGCTAAGGGACGTACAACGATAACCCACGATTATACCTTCGATCCTTATGGCAGCTACGACTACCGTAAAGTGTATATAGATGGTGTGTTAAAAGTGACTTCTTATAGCACAGCTAAAACCAAGACAGGCTCAATTCTTTTTTCAATATTAGATGAGGGTGAGCATGAGTTGAAAATTACTCATGACCATAGAACTTACTCAAGTAACAACTATAGTCAAGTTCTCTCTGTCGGCAATATCTGCATTAGAAGCATAGAAAGCCAGTATATGACAATCAATCTTTCTGCTCCAGGCACGCTTGGTGTGGAGGCGTTGTCGCATGTCAACACTTTGCCTGAGATGAAGTATCTGCGTCTTTCCGGCAAGATAAATGCTTCCGACTGGAATGACATAAGCAAGATGACAGGTCTTACGGCTATTGATATGACAAATGTCGACATTGAAACAATACCAGTCAGTGCATTTGCCAATACTGCGATACGCTTTATCGACTTTCCGACAAAACTCAAGACAATCGGCAATGAAGCCTTTTATGATCGCTATCTTACTGGTCCGCTTGTGTTGCCCGAAGGTTTGGATAGCATCGGTTCGAAAGCATTCTATTATAACATAATAACAGAGGTGACAATACCGGAAAGTGTAAGAGCTATCGGAGTGTCTGCTTTCCTTAAGAACCAATCTCTTAAGAGCGTTACCTTGAATAATAGTATGGAATTGATTAACCAGTCGTTATTCAATGGCTGTAATAACCTTGCTGTTGTGCATGGCGGCAAGAATGTGAAAAATATTGCTTATAATGCTTTTAATGGTTGTGATTCGTTGAGAAGTATTAAGGATGTTGCTCCAGTCACTATCGGTGAAAGTGCATTTTATAATTGTCTGAAATTGGATAGTATAAACTTTTCGCGTATCAAGTCGATCGATTATCAAGGTTTCTGTCTATGCAGTTCTTTGAAAGAAGCCGACTTGACAACTCTTACTTCAATTGGGACAGGTAGTTTTAATGGTTGTACGAGTCTTAAGAAAGTGACGTTTGGAAACGACATTACGACTATAAAAAGTAGTGCTTTCTATAATTGCCATGCTCTTGAGGAAGTGATACTTGGTTCTTCTATCAACAGCTTGCAATCAAGTAGTTTTTATAGTACTCAGAGTCCTTTGAAGCGTCTGTATATCACTGCGCCCGCTCCTCCAGCTGTAGTTAGTGACGCTTTCTATTCTGTTTCAGGCGTAACGCTTTACGTTCCCGAATATGCGATGGTGAGCTACAAGCTCGACAACTACTGGAGCCAGTTCACCAAGGTGGAGCCGAATCCGAATACACCCGACAAGGTGAATCTCTACAAGAAGCTGGAGCTTACCAGTAATGCACGCATCCCGAACTCGCCGGATATCTATCTTGGTTATGGTTCTGCGCTCATCGTAAACGGCAACAACCCACAGGTTTTCGGCAACTATAAGCAGCGTATGGATAAGGACGACACATACACTTCGTCGCTTATCAGCCGTTGTAACGCTATGACCTCCGCAGCTTCAAGCATAGAGTATTATTTTGATGCAACTTCTGGTTCTGGCTATTGGCACTATGTATGTATGCCGTTCGATGTGAAGCGCAGTGATATCACCCCGTTGACTGGCGTAGGCATCGCTGTGCGCTATTACGACTCTGAGTCGCGCGCTACAAACGGCGCAAGCGGCAACTGGAAAGACGTGCCTGCCGACTCTGTGTTGCACATGGGCAAGGGTTATATCTTCCGCACAAGCAGTTCGGCTTTTGTAGAATTCCCTGCAACCGAGGAGACACATAACGCCATCTTCCGCAGCGAAGCCGTAACCACACCGCTCGTTCAGTATGCTGCCGTAGAGAGCGCTAACGCAGGATGGAACTTCGTAGGCAACCCCTATCCTTGCTACTACGACATCTATCACATGGATTTCGCAGCACCTATCACTGTGTGGAACATCAGCAATCGCACATATAACGCTTACAGCGCAGCCGACGACGAATTCGTGCTCATGCCGTCGCAGGCATTCTTCGTTCAGAAGCCCGAACTGGTAGATGCCATCACGTTCCAGCCTGCAGGCAGACAGATCAACAAGACCATCGACCACTCGGCTTTGGCTATGCGCCGCGCAGCACGCAGCAAGCAGGTGCAGCGCAAGCTGGTAGACGTGTCGCTGACATGCGACGACCGCACCGACCGCACACGCGTCGTAGTGAACGCCAATGCTTCTGACGACTTCTGCGCCGACAACGACGCTGTGAAGATGATGGCTTACGAGGGCACTCCGCAGATATACACCATCGCCGGTGCCGACCAGCTGGCTGTGAACGAGGGCGCTCACCGTGGCGGTAGCGTGGCATTAGGCATGTATCTGCCTGCCGACGACGCATACACCATCGCCGTAGACCGCGACGAGCTGGGCGTGAAGCTGCTCGACTACGGCGTGGAGGTAGAGATGCCGTACACCTTCAGCGCTGCTGAGGGATACCTGGACGACCGCTTCACACTCACCTTCGAGGCACCCACTACGGGCATCAACACCGTAGCTACTGACGCCGACGCCGACAACGCCATCTACACTATCGACGGACGCCGCGTGAACAGCACCGCTCAGAAGGGCATCTATATTCAGAATCATAAGAAAATAGTAAAGTAAAGCTACTATGATCAAGTCAAGATATATACTGACTCTCCTCGCCATGCTGCTAAGCATGGTGGCGAGAGGACAGGATTTCAACCCCGACAGTTCTCCCGAACCGGGAGCGCGCTATAAGCTGACGCTGAAAGCCCAGCCTGCAGAGGCTGCCACCGTGAGCGGAGGCGGACTGTATGCCGTGAACGCCAATGTGAGCGTGAAGGCGGTAGCCCGAAGCGCCAACTGGCGCTTCAAGAACTGGACCGACGCTGAGGGCAAGGTGGTGAGCACGAGCAGTACGTTCACTCATCGCAAGCTGAACAGCGCTGAGACACTCACCGCCAACTACGAGTATCAGAAGACAAGCCGCCTCACCATAGCCTACGACCCGTCGTCGATAAGGGCGAGCGAGGTGAAGGAGTATGCCGTGGGCGTAACCAACTCTTACACGGCGTCTACTTACAGCGACTATACGTTCGTCAACTGGACAACAAGCGACGGAACCGTTATCTCTACTAATCGCGCGGTAAGCTATACCGTTACGGAGAACGACGAGACCATCACCGCCCACTACCGCTTCACGCCGGGCAGTCCGGCTGAGCCTAACGAGACGAAGCCGAAGCATAAGGTCTACTTCAGGTGCGACCCCGCAGGTTTGGCAGGGTTCAATAAGACAAGCGGTTTCTCGGTGTCTGAGGGCAGTGCGTACAGCGTGACGGTATACAGCGTAAGCGACTATGAGTTCAAGGGCTGGACATGGGAAGGCGAAACCAAAATTCTCGAAACTTCGCACACGTGGAATGTCAATATGGGCACAAGAGATGCTTATCTCGTGGCTCACTTCGAGTTCAAGCCGTCGTCGCCCAGCGAGCCGTCTACCGACACTAAGCAGCGACACAGCCTCTACGCCACAACTACGTCGATGTATCGCGGCGAGACAACGCTCCTGCCTATATACATGCAGACCACGGGCAACGTGAAGACGCTCAGCTTCAAGCTGCATCTGCCTAAGAATCTGACGGTGGATGTCGCCAATATACAGAAGACGCTGCGCACCGACGCCTACACCATTCAGGCGGCGCAGGAGGACAGCGTGCTGAGCGTGAGCCTTGAGGGCGGAACGCAGATCGTGGAGCACGACGGAGTGGTGGTGCGCATACCAGTGAGCGCGCAGGAAGCGCTGAAGGACAGTGTGTACACGGTGAAGTTCAGCGACATCAGCGGCACAACCACTGCCGACGCCGCCATCAACTTCACCAGCCGTTCGGGACGTCTCGTGGTGAGCACGCCCGAGGAAGGCGATCTGCAGGCGAAGTTCTCTGTAGAGACATACATGAACCGCGCCCAGTTCACCAATCTTAGCAGCGAAAACGCAAAGACATTCGAATGGAACTTCGGCGACGGCGCTACAAGCACCGAGCGCAACCCTATGCACAGCTACGCCGAAGCCGGCACTTACACCGTGCGTCTCACGGCGCGTGGCATTGTGAAGACCGTCACAGCCGAACAGCAGATAATCATCAACCCTGCCAACACATGGTCGGCGAGCGGCGACTACCGACTCGACCCCACAGTGAACAGTGCACGTGCGTTCAAGTCGATGCACGAGATGCTCTCTCTGCTGTCGCAGTGTACGCCCGACGGCACCATCAACGTAAAGACCGGCGGTAAGGAGGCGTTCGACGCCAATCTCCAGTCGGCAGACTCGCTGGCGCTGCTCAGCACGCTGACAGAGAAGCTGGGCAAGGCGGGCGTCGTGATGGCGTTCAAGAACGAAGCGCAGAACCCCGTTACACTGCAGTTCAACACTGCCGCTAACAGTGCGGATATGCAGAAGGTTACAGACTTCTTCCGCCATATCTCGCTCGACAACGTGGTGGTAACGCTCAACGGTGCCGCGATAAACATCGGCGAGATAGACCGCTTCTCGGCACAGACCATCTGTTCGGGCGCAAGCACGCAGCCCGAAGCGTTCACCGCTATAAGCAGCAGCGAGAAAGTGAAGGTGAAGTGGACGGCAAGTGTGGCTGAGGGCTGCACCGTACGCGGCTATCAGCTCACCGGCACCGGCAATCTGCCTGCCATGACGCTCACGAACGAAGGCAGCAAGACCGATCTCGTTACGTATCACGTAAGCGTAGAGCTTGATGGCGTAGCGATGTACACATATATATATAAGGTGTATGTGAAGCCGTTGCTGAAGAGTCTCGCGCTCAGTTCGCCGTCAGACAACGCCGTCCTTGAATACGGACAGGTTACGCTCAGTTGCAGCAATCTCGGTCAGGCTGCTGTAGGCTATACGTTCAGCTATCGCCGCACCGATGCTGAGGCAGAGAACGCAGAAGAGTGGAAGGAAGTAAAGACGACATCGCCCTCAACAGCGTTCGTGCCCGTAGAAGGCGCGTCATACGAGTGGTATGTTACGGCGCATGGCGAGTGCAACGAGACTGTCGAAAGCGCACACCGCACGTTCAGCATACGCAAACGCGCGGACCTTACGGTTGAGTCGGTGACGGTGCCGACGGAAGTGAAGGCTAACACAAAGTTCCAGATCACGGCTGTTGTGCGCAACATCGGTAAGGGTGCTACACACAGCAGTGCTTGGACGGACGTGCTCTATGAAGATAGACCCAATGGAGCGGTTCAGGTTGGACAGCAAGCTCATCACGGCGTATTGCAGCCAGGAGAGGAGTACACCATAACGTTCAATATCACGAGTCCCGACGCATCTACAGACGGAATAAGCTATTTCGTGAAGACAGATATTTGGAACGAGGAGACTGAGTCTGACGAGAGCAACAACATAAAGGTTTCAGACCCAATCTCTATCATCAAACGCTACATTGATGCCGCCGACTACGAGGCTCTGAAAGTGCTTTATCAGGCAACCAACGGCGGCGCATGGACCAACAAGACATGGCGCATTGGCAGCAATGCCGTAACGTCTACCGGTTGGCCAGGCGTCACATTCGACGAAGAAGGTCACGTACTGGCTATCGATCTTCAGAACAACAACCTTCGAGGCACACTGCCTACAGAGGGAATGGAGATGAAGAGTCTGCGCACGCTCAATCTGAGCGGAAACAGTTTGAGTGGCGATGTGGCTGCGTTCTGCAAACTCCTGCCCGCATTGGAGACGCTCAATCTTGGCTACAATCTGTTTACAGAACTTAGCGGCGTTCTGCCTGCCCACATCACCTCGCTCAATCTGCAGAATCAGCGCGAAGGCTACAGTCTCTCTACCTTCACGCTGCAGGAGTGGGCTATGGGCGACAAGAATGCCGACATACAGCTCGGAACGCTCATCGCTTACGACCATAAGAACCAGAACTTCGAGGCTCACCCGACGCTCCGCATCTACACAACCGACAACAACAGTTATGTAGGTGAGATGAGATACACAGACGGAGCCTATCGCTACTATCTCAGCGGCACGTACAACTACGCAAGCGGCACGGAGTTCTGCATCCGATCGTATGAAGGCGTGGCACAGAACAACCGCCTGCGTGCTAAGCTGACGTGGACAAAGGGCGACGTGAACGCCGACGCATCGGTAGACGTGCTCGACGCGCAGCAGACGCTCAACTACATTATGGGCACGCAGAACGGCAACTTCAACTATCCGGCAGCCGACACTTATCAGGGCGGCGGCATCAATGTGCAGGACGTTGTGGCAACCATCAACATCTTCATCGGCAGCAACGACAACGCCGACCAGAAGACTCTTATGGCTGCGCAAAGACGCTGGACGGAGAGCATGGGCGAAGAAGCCTCTACAGCTAACGTGCTCAGCGTGGAAGACGGCGCATTGTGGATAGACGCTTCCGACCAGGTGGCTGCGCTCGACATCACACTTGCTGGCGTTAAGGCGAACGACGTGAAGCTCGCTCTCAGCAAGCAGCGCTATCAGCTCGTGACACACAACACCGCAAACGGCGTTCGCGTGGTGATAATAAGCACTACGGGCGACATCATCAGCGGACGCACCAAGCTGTTGCGACTCGCCAAGCCGGCAAGAGTGGAGCAGGCGATGGCTGCAGACATAGATGCACAGCCGGTAGGCGTGGCGTTTGAGGGTCAGACCACAGACATCGACACCATAACCACAGACGTCGACAGCCGCGAAGCTGTATACAGCCTCGACGGACGCAAACTGAACGGCGTTGCACGCGAAGGCGTCTATATTGTGAACGGAAAGAAAAAGGCTATTAACAGACATCAATAGACATGAAGATCAGAAGATACATAACCATGATGCTGTTCTTGCTGATGTACATCACGGCAACGGCTCAGAACAACCTGTCGGTAGGAAAGCTGACAGGCGGTCAGGGCAAGGACGTGCTGATACCTATCAGCCTTGAGAACACAGACGAGGTAGTGGCGCTGCAGTTCGACCTGCAGCTGCCATTCGACCGCTCGTCAAGAACAGCGCCGACGCTGAGCCAATCGCGTATAAACGAACACACGGTGTCGGTAAGAAATCTCGGCAACCATAAATATAGAGTGGTTGTCGTGAATATGAGCAATCGTCCTCTGTCGGGCAACGCCGGCACAATCATCAACTTCCCGATGGCTGTGCCGACAGGCTTGGACCCCGGTACGGAGTACGCCGTAAGCTTGTCGGATGTTATCATCACAAACCGCAAAGGCGACAACATCCAGGGCGATTCTAACGTGAACGGCAGCTACACGGTGCAGCGAGAAAACGCTCCAGACCTTGCTACTACCGATGTTAACATCACCGAGAGCACGCTTGTGGCGGGCAAATCGGTCACTGTAACTTGGAAAGTGAGCAACGTTGGCAACGCCGATACGCGCAGCGGTTGGACAGAACGCGTCTATCTCGTGAGCACTGAGACCGAAGAAGCGGTGCATGTAGGCAATACTTACTTCAGTAACACGCTGCTCAAGGGCGGCTACATCGCACGTAGCGCCATCTTCAACCTCTCGCAGACCGTCGGTCTCGAAGGCGAAGTGACGGCGAAAGTGGTGGTTGAGCCAAGCAGCGGTTGCGGCGAGTACAACGCCGACCGAGCCAACAACACCGCAAGCGGCGGAACCGCCGAGCTTGAGAAGCACTTGTTCCTTACCGCTCCCGACAACAGCGTGAAGGAAGGCGAGTCGATGCGCCTCACTTTGAAGCGCAGTGGCGACCGCAGTATGGACGAGACGTTCAGCATTGCTTCGTCTTTGCCTGAACACGCTAAGGTTCCGGCTACTGTTACCATCAGCAAAGGTCAGTCGGCAGCGTCGTTCGACGTGGTTTGTCCTGACAACAACGTGGTGAACGACTACTCTAAGGTCACCATAACCGTGAACAAAGCCAACGGATACCCGCAGGATGTAGCTACATCTTTTAATATAAAGGACGACGAACTGCTGCCCCTCACCGTAAAACTCGACAAGACCGAGTATAACGAGGGCGAAACGATGAAAGCAACCGTCAGCGTGCCTTACCGTATCGGCAATGATACGCTCACGGTCTACTTCAGCGTGGAGAAGCCGAAGCGCTTCCGTCTGCCTAAGAGCTACACCTTCGAGCCTGGAGCGAAAGAAGCTGTGATTGATATTCCGATCATTGACGATAACATCGCAGCCAACGACGAGACATTGCAGCTCAGCGTGTCTGCAGACCATCATCTGACGGGCACAGCGCTCTTTGTGCTGAAGGACAACGACGTGCCGGCGATAAGCATGACTCTGCTGCCCACAACCGTGAGCGAGGCGGCAGGCTACAACGCCATTCACGCCACCATCAAGCGCACTGAGGCAAAGAACAGCAAGATTACGCTGAAGCTGAGCGACGACAGTAACGGCGAACTCTACTACACAACGCCGATAACCATGCCCGAAGGCACAGAGGAAGTGACGTTCCCCATCGGCGTGAAGGACAACCAGAAGGTTGACGGCACACGCAAGGTGAAGTTCAGCGCAGCCATATACATCACCGATTGCGGCTGCTCTGCGATAGGCGACAAGCAGACCGTTGTGAGCGACACCATTACCATCCTCGACAACGACGGACCGACGCTCAGCGTCTCTTCGAACAAGACAACTATCCTCGAAGGCGACGCTACAGGCGCTACGCTCACCATCAGTCGCAACGACGCTACTACCAATCCGCTCACGGTTACGCTGAGCGCGAAGGGCGACGATCTGCAGTTTGCAAAGACCGTGACTATCCCTGCCGGAAAGGAGAGCGTTACAACGCCGTTCGTGGCGTTGAGCAACGAGGCCAGCGAGGGCAACCGCACCATTTCTGTCATCGCAAGCAGCGACGGCTACAGTCCAGGTACGGTGTGGATGCTCATCTCCGACCAGACTCTGCCCGACGCAGAGATGCAGACTCCTGCATGCGACGCAGAGATAGAGGCAGGAAGCAAGGCGAAAGTGACGGTAAAGGTGAAGAACATCGGTGCCATCAAGATGCCGAAGGGCACACAAATCCGCACAAGCATCGGCTCAAGCTCTACTATGACGCAGACAGATGCCGACATCGCGGTGGGCGCTACCTACACATCTGTTGTGGAACTGGACGCACCGAGTGTGCCCGGAAAGTACAGAGTGTCGGCAGCGATCAACCCCAACGGCACCGTAACCGAGTTGCAGACCATCAACAACAGCGCCTATACCGAGACAACCGTAACGACAGCCTACACATACGACGTCAAAGCCGAGAAGAATACGTATAACATTGGCGAGAAGGTTGTGTTGGGCGGCACGGTGAAGACACGCAGCGGCGCTACGGCAGCCAATGTTGAGGTAGAACCGTACATCATCTATGCCGGTTCGCGTATAGCTCTGAAAGCCACAACCGACGCCGAGGGCAAATACTCTGCAGAGTACACCATCCAGGCTGGTATGGGCGGCGAGTATGGCTACGGTGTCTGCACACCTGGCGAGAACATCAGCGCTCAGCAGGGCACTTTCGCCGTGTACGGCATCTCACGCACCACAACCGAATACATCAAGCACGAGATGTATGAAGGCGATGTGGTTAGCGGCACTATCAAGGTGAAGAACATGAGCAGTCTGCCTCAGCACAGTCTGACAGCAACCTGCGAACCGAACGAACAGTATGAGGTTACGTTCGGCGGCGACACAGAGCTTGCGGGCGGTGGCACAGCCGAGATAAGCTACACCATCAAGCCGCTTTCGCTCTCTAAGACTAAGGAGTGGGACCGCCTGACGTTCAACATTACAACAGCCGAGGGCGCATCGCTCAGCGTAGTGACCTACAACTACACACGCAAGCATACGCCGAATCTCGTGGTGTCTACCAACAGCATCAACACCACCGTGACCAAGGGTAAGGTGCGCACATATCCTATCGTGCTCACCAATACCGGCATAGCCGAGACAGGCAAGATAACCGTATCGCTGCCTGCTGCGCTTTCCGACTTCATCAGTCTGGCTACGCCTGCCACAATGCCGTCGTTGGCAACTGGCGACAGTGCTACGGTGATGCTTAAGTTCAACGCTGCCAACTACGACGTGAATGTCTACCAGAAAGGTAGCATCGCCATCAACTGCAGCGAGGGCAACGGCAAGCAGATTGGCTTCAACGTGAAGGTGGTAAGCGAGGAGAAGGGCAACCTTCGCATCCGCGTTCGCGACGAGAACACCATATACGGCAACAAGGACGGCGAGCATCCGTACGTGAGCAACGCCAGCGTACGACTCACCGACTACAATACAGGTGCACTCGTGATGCAGGACGTGACGGGCGAGGACGGCAGCATTACGTTCAACAATCTGAACGAAGGCTACTACCATCTGCACGTTACGGCAGACCGCCACGACACTTACGACCAGAACGTGCTGGTGAGTCCGGGCGAAACAACCGAGCATCTTGCCACAATCAGCTACCAGGCAATCAGAGTAGACTGGACGGTGGAGGAGACGGAGATAGAAGACGAGTACGACATCACCACCAAGCTGACATACGAGACACAGGTGCCTGTGCCGGTAGTGGAGATGAATGCTCCCGACGCAATCATTCTTGCAGACATCAACCGCGGCAAGAGCGCACTCTTCAACGTAGTGCTGCGCAACCGCGGACTCATTGCCGCACAGAACGTGCAGTACACACCACCAACGGCAGACGGTTTCGTGTTCATGCCGATGGTAGAATACACGGGCTTCACGCTCGCTCCCGAGCAGAGCTACGTGATACCGGTGCTCGTGATGCACGAGGAGGACTTCAACAGCGACGACTTCGCACGCAACGTGAAGCGCAAGGTGATGCAGCGTGCCGAGGGCAGAGCAAAGAAGTGCTTCGGCGATATGGGCACCAAGTTTGAGTGGCCCTGCGGCGACAACGCAAAGTACGCATGGATAGGTTCTATCATCAGATTCGTGCAGGACAACGCCGAATGTTCTGACCCACCACCAGCAGGTGGCGGACACGCTGTAATCTATCCTCAGACACAACCCGGACTGGGCGGTGGACCTTATGGCGATTTCGGCGACTATGCAACGGCGAGCGGCGGCAGAACAGACGCCAAGGCTCTGCTTAAACTGTTCTGTACAGCAATAGAGTGTGTGCCGCTTCCAGACCTGCCAACTTGCGTGGCGCCAGCCATAACCAACGCTCTTGAAGGATCGGCTCTGCAATTTGCAGGCGACTGCGCTATGGATTATCTCAGCGGAAAGGTAGCCGACAAGATTCCGTTGTTCAGCTGCCTGAAGGGAGTAGCTTCCAACTACGGACCGGACATGGTAGAGTGTCTCGGAAAATGGGGTAAGGAGATGGCTGATAAGTTCAGTAAGGCGCCGATGCGCAAGGCAGCTGCTGCCGAAGACAAGCCAATACCGGCTCTGATGGAGTCGTCGGGCTATAAGCAGTTCCTGTTCTTCAGCTACTTCGACACCTACATGGAGTACAACCGACAGCTCACCAAGGCGCCAGAAGCGATAAGCATGAAGGACTTCGGCGTAGAACTGATGTCGGCAATACACCAAGCCGACCTCGAACTGCAGAAGATGCGCGTGGACGGCACGCTCTGGACGTTCGACCTGAACACCATTCCGGACAACACCACGGTGGACGACAAGAGCCAGGGTGTAGGTCCGTACCTCACATCGCTCATGCCGAACAAGAGCGCCAACATAGCCGATTTCTCGCTGCGCAACTATGTGGAGCGTCTGCGCAACACATGGAGCAAGGAGGACGGACGCGGCTATATCAGCGACAACCACATGGATGAGGCTGTTGTGGCAGACATTCTGCAGACACGCCAGAACTGTGTGACGAAGCTCGTCAACCTGGGCATACCTACATGGACCGACCTCATGGGCAGCGCACGCAAGGACATGCTGCAGTATATGGAGACGCAGTCGGAGAACACCTGCGCACAAGTGAAGCTCGAGATAAAGCAGAAGCTGGTGCTCACGCGTCAGGCGTTCCGCGGCACGCTCACCATTGAGAACGGATCGAGCAACGCCATCGAGGACATCCTCGTCGACGTGAACGCTACGAACATGGAGACCGGCTTCATGGCTACATCGCGCGAGATGCAGATAGCTATCGAGAAGATAGAAGGCTTCGAGGGCGAGAAGGACGGTGTATGGCGACTCGGCGCAGGCAAGAAGGGCGTGGCTACCATTCTCTTCATCCCTACCAAATATGCAGCGCCAGAGAATCTCACCACATATAGCTTCGGCGGAACGCTGAGCTTCAAGGACGGCAGCACAACGCAGAACCGCTCGCTCTTCCCCGTGAGCCTGCAGGTGAAGCCGTCGCCGGAGCTCGACCTCACTTACTTCATGCAGCGCGACGTATACGGCGACAACCCGCTCACGCCCGACGTCGTTGAGCCGGTGATACCTGCCGAGTTCTCGGTGCTCATACACAACAAGGGCAAGGGCGACGCCAACAACGTGCGCATGATTACTAAGAAGCCTGAGATTGTGGAGAACGAGAAGGGACTGCTCATCGACTTCGACATCATCAGTTCGAGCCTTAACGGAGGCGAGAAGACGATGGCGCTCGACGACGACATCGCTACGCAGTTTGGCACTATAGCTGCCGGCACTGCCTCGTACGCCACATGGGACCTCACAGCGTCGCTCATGGGTCACTTCACCGAGTACGATGTGAGCGTTACACACGTGACCGACTACGGCAACCCAGACCTCTCGCTGCTCGACCGCGTCACCATACACGAACTGATACACAGCCTGAACGCCACAATCGGCGACAAGGTGTACCGCGCATGGATCACGAACGACGAGCCCGACTCGGAGGATGCGCCCGACCATATCTACTTCGCCAACGGCACCGACGAGGAGCTCGTGACGCTGAGCGAGCAGACCAGGATGGAGCGCATAGACAATACGCACTACCGCGTGACGGTGCCGACGAACGTGCCGCGCAACTGGTTCTACACGGCTGTGGCTAACCCGGCTGGCAAGTATGCGAAGATACTCAGCATAACCGACGAGACGAACAACCGACCGCTCGACCCGGCTAACTTCTGGACAACCGACTACACGATGAAGGACGGCATCGACCCGCAGCTCGACTATCGTCTGCATATTGCCGACATCGTTTCGGGCAAGGGCACGAACAAGTACATCGTGGAGTTTGAACCGATACCTGAGCTGCGACTCGACGTGAAGAGCATCACGACGGTGCCTGCCGACGACCAGATTGCGGAGAAGCCGATAGAGGAGCTTACCGTGGAGTTCAACAAGGACATCAAGCCCGAGACCTTCACACGCGAGGACATCGTGGTGCGCCACGAGGGCAAGCTCTACAGCGGCGACATCGCCATCACGCCGAAGGACGAAGCCACGAAGCGCGTGTTCAAGCTCAACACAAGCGGTCTGAGCGAGAACGGCTACTACGTGCTACAGGTGAAGACCGACAACATCACCGACGCCGAGAACTATCAGGGCGCTGAGGGCAAGATGGTGAGATGGATGCTCTTCAAGGACGGACTGGTTCACTACAACGTGCATGTTCTGCCGCTTGCAGAATGGGGAAGTGTGGAGTGTGTGAAGGACGCTCCTACAGAAACGCCTGCCGCAGCTGCAAAGCGCGGCATGAAGAAGGCTGAAGCCAACAGCGGACAGCTGGCTTACGGCGGCGGAATGACCTTCAAGGCTACGCCGAGCAAGGGCTACAAGTTCGTCTGCTGGAAGGACAACGCCACCGACGAGGTGCTCTCAAACAACACCGAATATCATGTGGAGGCACGCAACACGCTCGACATATCGGCTGTGTTCGAGGCTGAGACGTATAAGGTGACGGTGAAGTGCGACGCCGACGGCGGAACGATGGACGTGGCATCCGGACTCTACGAGTACGGCACGAAGCTCACGCTCGACGCAAAGGCAAACGAGGGCTACCGTCTGGACGGCTACAAGCTCAACGGCGTGCAGACCGAGACGGCCGCTCCGTATGAACTGACAGTTGAAGGACAGACAGAGGTGGAGGTGCTCTTCCACGACCTCTCGCCCGTAGACGTGATTCTCGACGAGCGCAAGGACTATCAGCGCCCCGTTGAATACGTGAGCGCAGCGAGTCTGGAGAACGGCACGAACGTGAAGCTCTACCGCTCGTTCCTCAAGGAAGCATGGAACACTATCTGTTTGCCGTGCGCCGTGGAGAACCCCGAAGAGGTGTTCGGTGCAGGCACGCAGGTGGCAAAGCTCGCAGGCATGACGCCGACGTCGCTCACCTTCGAGTATGTAGAGAAGATGGAGGCTAACACGCCGTACATCATAAAGCCTACAGCGGTGAACAACGCTGCCTACGCTAACGTAGCGTCGCCAACGGTGCTCTACGACCTCGGAATGTGCACGCTCGAAGACCTGCCGGAGGGCAAGGACCGACCGACGTACGAAACCGAGAGCGGAGTGTCGTTCATCGGAGCGTACCGTGTGGAGAACCTGCCGGCTAACGAGGGCTACTACTACATCAGCGGCAACAAGTTCTACTACATCGACGTGCCCGTGCCCACAACACGCTACCGCGGATTCTTCCATTCCGACGTACACAACGGCGCGATGCTCAGTCTGGCTTTCGGCGGCGGAACGACAACCATAGAGGATGTCTACTTCCTGCCTGCCGGCGCCGGCGATATCTACGACCTCACCGGCAAGAAGGTGCGCTCGAGTGGCGAGTCGCTCGACGGACTGAAGCCCGGCGTGTACATCACGCAGAACAAGAAGTTCGTGGTGAAGTAGGTTGGAGATGTTGATGTGGAGAGATGTTGAGATGTTGACATTTGATGTTTTTCGATGTTGAAAATGTTGACATTTGATATTTTTCGATGTTGAGATGTTGACATTTCCCACGACTTCTAACAAAAAATCCCTCAATGAGGGACAAATCTGCTGAATATTTCCCTCAATGAGGGACGTTTTAAGCCCAAAACGTCCCTCATTGAGGGATTTTTTTTATTGCTGTCCGGTAAAACTGATAATGTGGTCAAAGACGGGCTGAAAGCCCAA
>OGLX01000957.1_pt1 | contig 16543 bp, 10 predicted proteins | sample 1572821 | NCBI WGS metagenome assembly OGLX01 (sample SAMEA2581908, study PRJEB24529) | metagenome | biome: Human gut stool | place: China | collected 2011 | reverse complement strand
CGTAGCGGCTGGTCACCGAGAAGTAGCCGGTGGTCTGGTAGCCCCAGCTGCCGTCGAAGGGGTGTTCTGCCAGCGGCAGAAGCTCTACATGGGTGAAGTGGTGTTCCAGCAGCCAGGGGATGAGCTCCCGGGCCAGCTCTTCGTAATCGTACCAGCCGTCCGAGCCGTCTGGCTGGGTGGAGTTGGGCTTATGCTTCCAGCTGCCGGCATGGAGTTCGTAGATGTTCATGGGCAGATTACGGCATTTATCCCGCCGCTCCATCCATGCGCTGTCGTCGAAGGAAAAGTCCAGTTTGGTCAGGCGGCTGGCGTTGGCGGGGCGGACTTCGGACGCGAAAGCGTAGGGGTCGGCCCGCATGACCACGCTGCCGTCGGCCCCGTGGATGCGGTATTTGTAGAGCTCTCCCTCGCACAGCCCGGATACAAAGCCGCTCCACACGCCGGTGTCGGCTTTCTGGAGCGGGATGCCTGCGCCCCAGCCGTCAAAGCCGCCGCAGACCTCCACAGCCGTGGCACCGGGAGCCCAGACCGCGAAGCGCCAGCCCTCTTCGCCGTGGTCACCCTGCCAGGGGTGTGCGCCGAGGATGCGGTAGGCGTCGAAGCAGTCGCCGTTGAAGAAGGATTTGGGAATGGAGGGAAGATTCATACGAAAGACTCCTTTTATCGCAATTTTTACAGAGAACGCATACTATGGAATATGTAAAATGAGAAATATACAACACTTTTACCACACTTTTGTCGGAAAATGTGCTATACTGAATAGGACACAGATGCACTTTTGTCGGAAAAGTGCTCTGCTGTAACTTTTTGAAAACAGGAGCGGTACAGACAATGGCTTGGTATGACAATGCGGTATTCTATCACATCTATCCTCTGGGATTGTGCGGCTGCGCGCATGAAAACAACGGACAGCCTGTCCCCGGGGCTTTCAAAAAGCTGGATGCGTGGGCAGAACACGCGGCAAAGCTTGGCTGTACGGCGATCTATATCGGCCCGCTGTTCGAGAGCGGTTCCCACGGCTATGACACCATCGACTACCGTCTGGTAGACCGGCGTCTCGGCACCAATGAGGAATTCAAGCAGTTTGTCGCCGCCTGCCATGAGCGGGGCCAGAAGGTCATCGTGGACGGCGTGTTCAACCATGTGGGCCGCGATTTCTTCGCGTTCCAGGACCTGAAAGCAAACCGCGAGAACGCCCGCTATAAGGACTGGTTCTGCGATGTGAACTTCTGGGGCAACAACGAGTATAACGATGGCTTTTCCTACGGCAACTGGGGCGGCTACAACCTGCTGGTCAAGCTGAACCAGCGCAACCCGGAGGTGCAACAGTACCATTATGATACCGTCCGCTTCTGGGTGGAGCAGTTCGACATCGACGGCATCCGTCTGGACGCAGCCGATGTGCTGGATTTCGACTTTATGCGCGGGCTGCGCCGTCTGGCAAACGAGGTAAAGCCGGAGTTCTGGCTGATGGGCGAGGTCATCCACGGCGATTACAGCCGCTGGGCAAACCCGGAAATGCTGCACTCCGTGACCAACTACGAGCTGCACAAGGGCCTGTGGAGCGGCCACAACGACCACAACTATTTTGAAATTGCCCACACCATGCGCCGGCTGCAGGGACTGTGCCACGACACCCGGCTGTATCTCTTCTCGGATAACCACGACGTGGAGCGCCTGCCCAACAAGCTGCGCAACAAAGAGCACATCCGGCACATCGCCATTCTGGTGTACAGCCTGTGGGGCATCCCGTCCATCTACTACGGCTCAGAGTTCGGCATCGAGGGCAAAAAGGAGTGGGGCAGCGACTGGCCGCTGCGTCCCTGTCTGGCGCTCAGTGACTACGCTGATGCAGAACGTACAAATCCTGTTACCAGTGTATACAAAGCGCTGGGGAAATGCAAGGCTGAATTGCCGGAAATGACCTACGGCGAGGTAAAAGAATTGCAGCTTACTACCCAGTGCTACGCCTTTGCCCGGGTGCTGGACGGCAAGGCCGTGGTGGCGGTGCTGAACAACGGCGATACCCCCGCACAACTGGAGTTCCAGCTGCCGGTGGAAACCGCCAAGGTCACCGACCTGCTGGCGGACACCGTGGGTGCGCAGGAGGTGCTGGTCTCTACCGAGTGGAACCGCATGAAGGTGCAGCTGCCCTCCAATTACGCCACCCTGCTGCGGGTAGAATAAAGCAACGCCTGCGGCGTGACCGGAGCGAAAGCCTTTACCCTTTGGGGATAGGTTTCCCCCTTCCGGGGGAAGCCTTTGTTCAGAAAGCTGAGATTGGAATAACCTTGCACATTTTGCCGCGTTTTGCTACAATAAGGAGAGAAAAGTCGTTTTACGGAAAGGAAGCCTGACCCTCTATGAATGCAGCACAGCGCAGAGAACGCATCCTGACCCGGCTGAACAGCGCCGGTGCCCCCTTAAGCGCCAGCACGCTGGCGGCAGAACTGGGGGTGTCGCGGCAGATCGTGGTAGGGGATGTGGCGCTGCTGCGCGCCGGTGGGGCGCAGATCGATGCCACCCCCCGGGGCTACCAGCTGCACCCGGCGGAGAAGGGCTATACCGGCATTCTGGCCTGTGTGCACCGCACGCAGGAGGAGATGCGCCGGGAGCTGTACACTGTGGTGGATCAGGGCGGCACGGTGGTGGATGTGGCAGTGGAAAACAGCCTGTACGGCGAGATCCGTGCCACCTTGAACCTGTGCAACCGGTACGACGTGGACAACTTTATCCGTCAGGCAGCGGATGCACCCGAAAGCCTTTTGAGCCGCATGACCGGCGGTGTGCACCTGCACACCCTGCGCTGCCCGGACAAGGACACCTTTGCCCGCATCCGCGATGCTTTGGAGCAGCAGGGGCTTTTGTATCGCAAGGAGTAACGCCGCTCCGCTTATACCCAGTATAAAAAGGGCTGCGGGGCTTGTCTATCCGCAAAACCGGAAAAATGTTGGAAAATCAACAAAAATGCAAAAGAGGTGGGTTTTCTGGATATCCGCATTGAAAAGACCGAGCGCGCCATCAAGCAGGCCTTTATGGAGCTGCGCCGCGAAAAGCCGGTGGAAAAGATCCGTGTCAAGGAGCTGTGCGACCGTGCCTGCATCAATAAATCCACATTCTACGCCCATTATCAGGATATCTATGCGCTGGCCAACGCCATGGAGGACGAGATGGTGCACGCGGTGGTGGAAAGCCTGCCCCGCCTGACCGCCAGCGATGTGAGCGAGCGCACCGAGTGGCTTGCGCGGGAGATGTTCCGCGCCTTCACCGCGCATCAGGCCGAGATCAGCGTGCTGTTCTCCGGCTCCCGGCAGGGGCTGTTCATCAACCGGGTGGAACAGGCCATGTGCCAGTGCATCGCCCAGACCGACCCCACCTTTGAGACGGACGTAGTGCGCAAGGTGGTGCTTTCCTTCTGCGTGCAGGGGTGCTACTACACCTTTACCACCTACTGCGGCCAGATGGACGAAAAGCGCCTTGTGACGCTGCTTGCCTCCATCGCCCGCGCCGCGCAGCGGATACGGATGTAATGCGGGACGATCAAAAATGGCCGCCGCTTGTGCTTTGGCCATCTTTAGAGGAATAATTATTTTTACTTCGGGATAGCGGAGCGTCTGCGGACGCTCCGCTATCCCATTTTCACAGGGCAGGGACGTAACCGAAAACGGCAGTTGCGCCCCGCCCATAAAAAATACAAAGTCGGGCAGTCTGCGGGCTGTCCGGTTTTTTGTTTTACGGGGGACACACACCTTGACAAAACCACCAAAAAATAAGACGAAAATTCGTCATCTGCACTTTTTTACCAGATTTTTTAAGAAAGAGTTTACACTATGCCGGAAACGGTGGTATTATATAAAATAGTATGGTATGGGGTAAAATGTGCCTGTGTACTCCGGGAGGGTATGGGATGAAGAACAAGATCTCGCGCCGCAGCTTTCTGGCGGCGGCTGCGGTCTCGGCGGCAGCACTGGCAGTGACCGGCTGCGATGCAAAAACGAGCAAAAAAGCAGTGACCGACATCACGGTGTGGAACTACTATAACGGCGACCAGCTGGAAAGCTTCAACCGCCTTGTGAGCACCTTCAACGAGACCATCGGCAAGGCAAAGGGCATCCGGGTGTCCGGTTCCAGTCAGGGCACGGTGAACGATCTGGAGGCCAACGTGATGGACGCTGCCGAGGGCAAGGTGGGCTCTGCGGAGATGCCCACCATTTTTGCCGCCTACGCGGATACCACTTATAAGCTGGACCAGATGGGCATGGTGGTGGACCTGAAGGACTACCTGACCGAGGATGAAAAGGCCGCCTTTGTGCCCGGCTATATCACCGAGGGCGATTTTGACGGCAGCGGCAGCATAAAAATTTTTCCGGTGGCAAAATCCACCGAGCTGATGTTCTTTAACGATACCGACTGGCAGCGGTTCTCAAAGGAAACCTTTGTGCGTTACGGTGCTCTTTCCACCATGGAGGGTGTGACCGCAGTGGCCGAGCAGTACTATAACTGGTCCGGCGGCAAGGCGCTGTTTGGCCGGGACGCGCTGGCAAACTATATGCTTGTGGGCGCAAAGCAGCTGGGCTGCGAAATTTTTGAAGTGCACAACGGCAAAATGACCCTGCACTTCGACCGTGATGTGGTGCGCAAACTGTGGGATAACTACTATGTGCCCTTCGTCAAGGGGTATTTTGCTGCGAATGGCCGCTTCCGCAGCGACGACGTGAAAACCGGTGCACTGCTGGGCTGTGTAGGCTCCTGTGCCAGCGCCACCTTCTTCCCGAAGCAGGTCATGCCCGGGGATAACCAGGTCCACGATATTGAGATGAAGGTGCTGCCTGCGCCCCGGTTTGCCGGGAGCGAAAAGGTGGCGGTGCAGCAGGGTGCCGGCATGGTGGTCACCACCGGCACCGAGGCCGAGATCAACGGCGCAGTCACCTTTTTAAAGTGGTTCACCGAGCCGCAGAATAACATCGCTTTCGCGGTGGAGTCGGGCTATCTGCCGGTGACCACCGCCGCCAACGACATGGACGCCATCCGCGCAAGCGGGCTGGAGCTGACCGACAATATGGAGCAGACCCTTTCCGGCGCGGTAAAAACGGTGCGCGAAAACGAGCTGTACACCCCTACGGCCTTTGCAGGCGGCAATGCAGTCCGCAAGATACTGGAATACAGCATGGGCGATCAGGCCAGTGCCGACCGGGACACGGTGCTGGAACGCATCGCCGCAGGCCAGAGCGCGGAGGCAGCCACGGCAGAGTTTTTGACCGACGACTATTTTGAGGCGTGGTATCAGGCCACCCTTGCGCAGTTACAGCAGTACGAGGGCTGACCGCCCGCAAAAAAGACGGAAAGGAGGCAGGGCGATGTTTGACGCATGGAAACAGCGCCAGCGGCAGCGCTTGGAAAACAGACCGGAAAGAACCGTGTTCTACAATATTTTTGCCACCATGATGCTGGTGCTGGCGGTGGAGCTGCTGATGGCGGTCGCCAGCATCCTTGCCATCAACGTGACCGAGCAGCTGGACGAAAACGCCAAGGATCTGCTTACCATGCGGGTGCGCAACCGCGCCAGCTATGTGCAGGAGATCCTGCGGAACGCGGAGGATCTGGAGCAGCTGAGCGAGCAGATCACCGCCACCACCCAGCAGCTGCTGAAAAGCGGCGATATCTCGCTGGACACGCTGGATAACGGCAGCGAACAGAGCGATGCCCTGCTGGTAGCGCTTGCCCCGCAGCTTCTGGACACCCTGCGCACAAAGCAGGTGACCGGCATCTTTATCATGCTGAACACCCATGATCTGGACACCTGCGAGGTGGGCAAAAAAATGCCCGGCATCTACCTGCGGGATCTGGACCCGGATGCCCGCCCTTCGGAGCGCAACAACGACCTTTTGCTGGAACGCGCCAGCGCCACAGTGGTAAAAGAGCTGGGCATCGGCACGGATAAGGGCTGGCAGCCCGCTTTCCCTTATCAGGCCAATACCAAGGGCGGCATCCTGCGCTCGGTCTTTCAGGCTGCGTATAAGAGCGGTGCCAGCCTTTCGGCAGAAAACTATGGCCGCTGGACCACCAACTCCTACTGTCTGGCAGGGGACGACCGGCACGCCATTGCCTACTCGATGCCGCTGATCCTGCCGGACGGCACGGTATACGGCGTGGTGGGCGTGGAACTGCTCACTGACTATCTGCAAACAAAGCTGCCTTTCACCGAGCTGGACGAGGACAAGGCAGGCACCTATTTTATCGTGACCACTACCGATGATGCGCTGACGGACGACGTGCTCTCCCTGCGCAAGACCGTGACCTCCGGCGAGGATCTGGTAACGGCGGATGCACCGCTGGGCGTTTTGAACTGCCGCAGCGACGGCAACGGCGGCAACTGGGCGGAGCTGAACGGCAAGCGCTATTATATGGTGCTGGAGCCGCTGCAGGTGTATAACCGCAACGCGCCCTTTGCCGCCGAAAAGTGGTTCCTGGCAGGTACCATGGAGCAGTCGGTGCTGCTGGCTTTTTCCGACCGGGTGCGCGAGGTGCTGCTGGCTACCTTACTGTTCACGCTGGTGCTGAGCGTTTTGGGCAGCCTGCTGATCTCGGCACGGCTGGCCAGCCCCATTGACCATTTGTACCGCGAGGTGATAGACGCGCAGGAGAAAAAGACCTTCCCCCGCCTGTCCCGCACCGCCATCCGGGAGGTGGACCGCTTTGCCGAGACCATTACCGAGTTGAACAAGGAACTGGTGACCAACTCCACCAAGTTTTTGCGCATCATGGATATGGCCAGTGTGGAGATCGGCGGCTACGAGCTGCGCACCGACACCGGCAGCGTGTTCGTGACCGATAATTTCTTCTCCCTGCTGGGCAAGCCCGAGATGCAGGGCGAGCCGCTGAGCGTGCGCCGGTTCGAGGAGGTGCTCAAGGGCATCCGGGAAAAGAATCCCTGTGACCACACCGCCGAGGGCGACGAGCTGCTGACCATTCAGCAGCCGGACGGGGTGCGGTACATCATGCTGCGCAGCACCATCGAGGGGCACGCCAAGATCGGCCTTGCCGAGGACGTGACCGCCGCTGTGCTGGAGCGGAAGCGCATCGAGCACGAGCGCGATCACGATATCCTGACCGGGCTGTACAACCGGCAGGCCTTCAACCGGGTGTGCACCGAGCTGTTCGCCGCGCCGGAGCGCATGGGCGTGGCGGCGCTGATGATGATGGATCTGGATAACCTCAAGCACATCAACGATACCTACGGCCACGACTGGGGCGACCAGTACATCCGCCGCACCGGTCAGTGCCTGCGGGACAATACCCCCGCCGGGACGGTCTGCGCCCGCCTTTCCGGCGACGAGTTCCTTGTGCTGTTCCACGGCTACCGCAGCCGGGACGAAGTACGGGAAAAGATCGACCGCCTGACCAATGCCATGCAGCAGAGCGTGGCGCTGCTGCCCAGCGGCAACGCCTTGCACATCAGCCTTTCCGGCGGCATTGCATGGTACCCGGACGATGGGCAGGACTGGGAGACCTTGAAAAAATACGCCGACTTTGCCATGTATCAGGTCAAGCACGCGGATAAGGGCCGGGTGGAGGAGTTCGACATCGGGGTGTACAACCGCGAAGCCTATGCCGAGCGCACCCGCCGGGAGTTCCGGCAGCTGCTCAGCAATGCGCAGGTGTTCTACTGCTTCCAGCCCATCTTCTCGGCGCGCAGCGGCAGGGTAGTCGCCTACGAGGCGCTGATGCGCTCCGACCTGCCCACCCTGCGCTCCCCGGCCACCATCATGAAGCTGGCGCGGGAGCAGGGCGCACTGTACGAGATCGAGCGCATCACCTTTACCAAGGCGCTGGAGACCTTTGACAGCCTGTGCCGGGCGGGCAGCGTGTCCGGGGATGCCATGCTCTTTATCAACTCCATCGCCAGCGTCACCCTGACCCGGGCGGACAGCGAGTATCTGGACAGCCGCTGGCACGCGCTGAAGCGCCGCATGGTCATCGAGATCACCGAGGAAGAAGCCATCGACCACGCATCGCTGGAAACAAAGCGCAATGCACCGGGATTTTCCGGGATGTTTGCACTGGACGATTACGGCAGCGGCTATTCCAACGAGAATACGCTGCTGGAGCTTGCGCCCCGGTTTATCAAGGTGGATATCGCCATCATCCGGGGCATCGATGCCTCGCCGGACAAGCAGCAGATCCTGCGCAATGTGGTGACTTATGCCCACCCCCGCAGCATGAAGATCGTTGCCGAGGGCGTGGAGACCGCCGCCGAGCTGCGCACGGTCATCGAGCTGGGCGCAGACCTTTTGCAGGGCTATTTTCTGGCACGCCCGGCCATTGTGCCGGGGGCAATCGCACCGGAAGCGGCCGCGATCATCCGGGAGCTGCAGCGCCGGAAAAAAGACTGAAATATAAGCCCTCCCGGGCGCTGCGGCGCAGGGAGGGTTTTTGCAACGGAGGTAGAGAAATATGGTACAGGTGGATCTCATCACCGGCTTTTTGGGCGCAGGCAAGACCACTTTTCTGCGCCGGTATGTGCGGTATCTGGTACAGCAGGGGCATAAGGTGTGCATTCTGGAAAACGACTTCGGCGCGGTGAACGTGGACGCCATGCTGGTGCAGGAGGTGCTGGGCCCCGGCTGCGATGTGGAGACCATCAGCGGCGGCTGCGACTGCGACACCCACCAGCGCCGGATGCGTACCAAGCTTATCGCCATGGCGATGCGCGGCTTTGACCGGGTGGTGGTGGAGCCCAGCGGCATCTTTGACGTGGACGAGTTTTTCGATATCCTGCGGGACGACCCGCTGGACCGATGGTATCAGCTGGGCAGCGTCATCGCCATCGTGGACGCCCTGCTGCCGGAAACGCTTTCGCCGCAGGCAGAGTATCTGCTGGCTTCCGAGACCATGAACGCGGGTCGCGTGCTGCTGAGCCGCGCCCAGCTGGCAGCGCCCACCCAGTGCGCTGCCGCCGCTGCCCACTTGGCGCGGGCACTGGAAACCGCAAAGTCCTCCCGCCGCTTTGCGCCGGGGGAGATCCTTGCCAAGGACTGGGACGCCCTGACCGATGCCGACCTTGCCGCCCTTGCCGCCTGCGGCTACCGGCAGGCCAGCTGCGAAAAGCTGCATTTTGACCAGCACGCGGCCTTTACCTCCCTTTGCTTTCTGGAACTGCACCTCACCCCACAGCAGCTGCAGACCGCCGCACAGCGGCTGTTCGCAGCGCCTGAGTGCGGGCAGGTGCTGCGGGTCAAGGGTTTTGCGCCCGCCCCGGCAGGCGGCTGGCTGGAGCTGAACGCCACCGCCGCCGGCTGCACCCTTGCGCCCATCCCGCAGGGGCAGGAGGTAGTCATCGTCATCGGTGAGGGGCTGGATAAAGCCGCCATTGAAGCAAACCTGAAGGGGTGAAAGGCAGTTTTCCCCTATAACAAAACACATTGTGGAAAAACAGGAGGGAGCATCATGCAGGAAGTACGCGCAGCCGTTATTGGCACCGGGGTCATGGGGCGCAAGTATGCCCAGATGATCGCAGAGGGAAAGGCGGGGGCATTGCGCCTGACCGCCGTGGTCTGCCGCAGCGCCGGGGCGCAGCAGTGGGCAAAGGATACCCTGCCGGATACGGTGCGGGTGTGCCCCAGCGCCGAGGCGCTGTACGATTATGCAGAAGAATTTGACGCCGTGCTGGTGGTCACTCCGCACAAGACCCACCCGGCGCTGGTGATGCAGGCTTTTGCCCACGGCAAGCACGTCTTGTGCGACAAGCCCAGCGCAAACGCGCTGGCACCGGCACTGGAAATGAACCGCGCCGCCGAAAAAAGCGGCCTTGTTTTCGCCATGATGTTCCATCAGCGCCGCTACAAAAAGTATATGCGGCTTAAAAAATTACTGGATGATGGGGCATTGGGCGAGATCAAGCGGGTGCAGCTGGAAAACAGCCGCTACTTCCGCACATGGATGTACCACCGCTCCGGCAGCTGGCGTTCCAGCTGGGCAGGGGAGGGCGGCGGTGCGCTGCTCAATCAGGGCCAGCACATTCTGGACATCTGGCAGTGGCTGTTCGGGATGCCAACCAGTATTTATGCCGTGATCCCCTACGGGAAGTATAACGACTTTATGGTGGACGACGAAGCCACCCTGCTCATGGAGTACCCGCAGCAGCGCACGGCAACCTTTATTCTTTCCACCGGCGAGGGCAGCTACACCGAGCGGTTGGAGATCGTGGGCACCAAGGGCACCGCCCTGCTGGAAAAGGACACCCTCACCCTACACACCTACACGCCAGACACCGAGACCTACCGCCGTACCGCAGACTGCACCGAGCGCCAGCAGCTTACCGTGACCACCGTTACCGAGCAGTTCGCGCCGCAGGCAGAGCCTTACCCGGAGATGCTGGCAAACTTTGCGGATGCCATTTTGCACGGCACGCCCCTGACCGCCCCCGGCGTGGAGGGCGTGCGGGCGCTGGAACTGACCGACGCGGCTTACCTGTCCGCATGGCTGGGGGAGAAGATCACCCTGCCGCTGGACGCAGACCGGTTTGAACAGGAGCTGCAAAAGCATATTCAGGAGGAACAGGCAAATGGCTAAACTGCGGTTTATTGTAGTAGGCTCCGGCTGGCGGTCGCTGTTTTACTGGCGCATCGCGCAGGCGCTGCCGGAACGGTTCGAGCTGTGCGCCATGCTTTGCCGCACCGAGGAAAAGGCCGAAAAAATGCACCGGGAGTACGGCGTGCCGGTAAGCACCTCGGCGGAGCAGTGCATTGCCCTGCACCCGGACCTTGTGGTGGTGGCAGTGAATAAAGCGTCCATCGCCGCCGTCAGCACCGAATGGCTTGCCCGGGGCTTTGCCGTGCTGTGCGAGACCCCGGCGGCGCTGGAGGAGGACGCATTGCGCGCCCTCTGGCAGCTGCACCGGCAGGGCGCAAAGCTGCAGGTTGCAGAACAGTACTGGCTGTACCCCACGCTGGCAAAACGGCTGGCAGCAGTGCGCAGCGGCGCACTGGGCACGCCGCAGTTTGCCCGGCTGTCGGTGGCGCACGGCTACCACGCGGTCAGTCTGGCGCGGCAGTTCCTGAACGCCGGGCAGCAGCCGGTGCGAGTGACCGGACGCAGCTGGACGGAAAAGATCATCGAAACGGATTCCCGCTGGGGTGCGGTGCATAACGGCGCACTGGTGGAAAAGACCTTGCAGCAGCACACGCTGGAATTTGCGGGCGGCGGCACAGCGTTTCTGGATTTTAACGGCGTGCAGTACCACTCCTATCTGCGCAGCACCCACACCAGTGTGCAGGGAGAGCGGGGCGAAGTGTTCGACGACACCCTGCGCTGTCTGGATGCCGCCGGGGAGCCGGTGTGCCGTCAACTGACCCCGCTGCCCGACCCGCTGGCAGCTGCCGCCGCGCAGGCGGGGCTGAACGAGGACGAGACCGCCATCGCCTGTTTTCTGGACAGGATGCAGGGCTATCTTGCCGGCGGGGCAGAGGTGTACCCGCTGGCAGACGCCTTGCAGGACGCCTACCTTGCCCTGCTGATGGAGCGCGCCCTTGCCGTCCCCGGTCAGTCGGTGGAAAGCACCCCGCAGCCGTGGAATACAGAAGAACGATAAAAAAGGCTCAGGAGCACCTGTCGGCGCTTCTGAGCCTCTTTTCACGATTGGAGCCGTGACGGCAACCAGCCAGTTCTCCGTAGCAGTCCTTTCCGTGAAAACGGGACAGCGGAGCGTCCGCAGACGCTCCGCTGTCCCAAAATTATAAATGTTTTTCCGCTAAAAATGCCCAAAGCAACGCGGAGGGCATTCAAATCGTTATACCCCCCCGAAAGGGGCGCAGGATCACATCAGGTCGATCAGCGCTTCCACCTCGTCCATGTGGGTGGCCCAGCTGGTGGCGATGCGCACCACGGTGTGGGTGTCGTCGAACTTTTCCCAGAAGCCGAACTTTGCCTTGCCTTCCAGCGCAGCCAGCTGGGTGTTTTCCAGCACAAGGAAGATCTGGTTGGTGGGGGAGTCCATAAAGAAGCGATAGCCCTTTGCCGCAAAGCCCTTCTTCAGGCGGTTGGCGGTGGCAATGGCGTTTTTGCTGATGGAGAAATACAGGCCATCGGTGAACAGCACGTCAAACTGGATGCCCAGCAGCCGCCCCTTTGCCAGCAGTGCGCCCTGCTGCTTGACCATGGTCATAAAATGCGCCGGTGCGCCGTGGGGGAACACCACAGCCTCGCCGCACAGCGCACCCACCTTGGTGCCGCCGATGTAGAACACATCGGTCAGCCGGGCAAGGTCGGCCAGCGTCACGTCCGTGCCCTCGGCAGCCAGACCGTAGCCCAGCCGTGCACCATCGAGGAACAGCGGCATCTTGTACTCCTGACACACAGCGTGCAGGGCTTCCAGCTCCGCCTTGGTGTACAGGGTGCCGTACTCGGTGGGGTGAGAGATGTACACCATGCCGGGGAACACCATGTGGTCGTGGTTGTCGTCGGCGTAGAAGGTGGCCACCAGTGCCCGCAGCTCGGCAGCGTCCAGCTTGCCGCTATGCTGGGGCAGGGTGATGACCTTGTGGCCGGTATACTCGATGGCACCTGCCTCGTGCCCGGCTACATGGCCGGTGGCAGCAGCCACCACGCCCTGCCACCGCTGCAGCATGGACGCGATGACGATGGCGTTGCTCTGGGTGCCGCCGGAGATGAACTGCACATCGGCCTCCGGGCAGGCGCAGGCGGCACGGATCTTCTCCCGGGCGCTGGCGCAGTAGGGGTCGGTGCCGTAGCCGGAGACCTTTTCAAAGTTGGTCTCGGTCAGCTTTTGCAAAATGGCAGGGTGTGCACCCTCGCAGTAGTCGTTTTCAAAATACAGCATGGCAAAACGCTCCTCTATATAATTGTAAGAAAACAGTATCTCTATTCTACATCGCCGTGTAAACCCTGTCAAACCCAAAACCGTGCACAGCGCACGCAAGGCACCGCAAAAACGCTTACAGGATACCCGGTGCGACACTATGTTGACCGGAACTACAGCCTACGACAGCTTTTTTTACGAAAGTATGATCCTTTTCAAAAAGATGAAAAGTTTTTCAAAAAAGTGCTTGACAATTTTGCTGCATCTGGTATAATAACTATCGTTCCCGGCGCAACGGCGCAGGAACACAACAGAATATGCGGATATGGCGGAATTGGCAGACGCGTTAGATTCAGGTTCTAATCGGGGCAACTCGGTGGAGGTTCAAGTCCTCTTATCCGCACTCTCAAACGACAGTTTTCAAAAAGGCTGTCGTTTTTCTTTTGCATCCGTCCTTTTGGAAACGCTCTTTCTATGCGGATAAGAGGACTTGAACAGCAACAACGACGACCGCTGCCTGCGGCAGAAACAGGGAGGAGTTGTTGGGGCCGCGTTCTGCTTTTTCAAAGCCCCGTCAAGGGGCTGCGGAAAAATCAGCAAACGCAACCCGCAAGGCCCTGCCGCACAGTGCCGCAAGCAATCAGCCCAGTGGGCTGTTGCTTAGCCCGCGGTTCCTGGACCCGTAGGAATGTCTACCGGGAGGACTGCCGCCGATTTGTTTTTCCTGACGCTCTCCCCTGCGGATCAGAGGCCTTGAACAACACGGCCCTGCCTGCACTTACTTTCCCGGATGCCGGATGCGGCAGTCATCCGGTCCCCAAGGGGATGGCATCGCAGTCTTCTCCCCCGGTTACGGCACAAAGAACTGCTCCATGTTGACGTGTTCCATCCGCAGCAGTTTTTCCTTTTTGTCGATGCCGCCCGCATAGCCGGTCAGGCTGCCGTTCGTTCCGACGACCCGGTGGCACGGGATGAGGATCGCGATCCGATTGTGCCCGACGGCACCGCCCACTGCCTGTGCAGACATGCGGGGCCTCCCCTGCTTTTCCGCCAGCTGCTTTGCCAGCGCGCCGTAGGTCGTGGTCTGGCCGTAGGGGATTTGCAGCAGCAGCTCCCACACTGCCTGCCGGAAAGGCGACCCCATGGGATGGAGCGGCGGGGTGAAACCCGGCTCCCGGCCGCTGAAATAGACCTCCAGCCAGCGCTCTGCCTGCTGCAGGATGGGCGTTTTCTGCGCTGTGTGTTCCGGGTCCAGACCCTCGGCAAAATACGGTTCGCCGTCGAACCAAAGCCCTGTCAGGCCCACATCATCTGCCGCCAGCAGAATGCCGCCCAGCGGGGAATCGAAATGCAGTGTGTACATCATAGCGGACACCTCTTGCCGGTTCTCTTTTTGATGCCCTGATTATACCACGCTTTTCCCCGCAGGGGGAAGGGAATTTTCCCAACAAAAAACGGGAGGCCGCCCCAGTCGTTCGACAGAGGCGGCCTCCCGGCCTTTTATTCGGTTTTACTGTGCGCTTGCGTAGTTGGCTGCGCTCTCACCGGCGATGCGGCCAAAGACCACAAAGTCGGCCACGGCGGTGCCGCCCAGACGGTTTGCACCGTGGACGCCGCCCGTCACTTCACCGGCTGCGAACAGGCCGGGGATGACAGTGCCGTCTTCCTTCAGCACTTCGGTGGCGCTGTTGATGGTCACGCCGCCCATGGTGTGGTGGACACCGGCCGTGACCTTAATGGCATAGTAGGGGCCATTGTTCAGCGGGTTTGCAAAGCTGGTGCGGCCAAAGTCGGGGTCGTTCTTGGCCTCAACATAGCTGTTCCAGGTCTCCATGGTGTTGGCGAAGGCAGCGGGATCAACGTCCAGCTCCTTGGCCAGCTCCTCGTAGGTCGCACCAGTCTTGGTGTAGCCCTTCTTGATGTAGCCCTGGATGACGCTGGACGCATCGACCATGGCCTGATCGACGATCAGCCAGCTGTAGCTGCCCGGCTGTGCGATCTCGGCAGCGGAGACCACGTCGCGGGTGCCGACTTCGTCGACGAAGCGCTCGCCGTTGGCGTTGACGAGGATTGCGCCGTCACCGCGCAGGCCCTCGGTGATGAGGGCGGCGGTGTTGGCCTCAACGGTGGGGTGGATCTGGATCTGGTCCATATCCACAGTGCCTGCGCCGATGGCAGTCGCCATCTCAATGCCCTGGCCCTGTGCGCCAGCGGCATTGGTGGTCATGAAGCCTGCCAGTTCGGGCTTGTACTGGGTGACCATATCAAGGTTGGCACCGAAACCGCCGGTGGCCAGAATGACGCTCTTGGCGTTGACGACGACGGTGTTGCCGTCCTTATCGGTACCGGAAACGCCCACGGCTGCGCCGTTGGCATCGGTCAGGATGGTATCCACGGTGGTGTTCAGCACGATGTCGATGCCGCGCTTCTCGCAGTTCTCCTGCAGCAGCGGGATCATGTAAGCGCCCACGGAGACGACCTTGCCCTCTTCGTTGACCGGGCGATGGATGCGCTTGACGGATGCGCCGCCGAAGCTGGAGACGTTGTGCAGGGTGATGCCGTTCTCATCCAGCCAGTCGATGGCGTCTGCCGTGCCTTCGCACAGGGTCTTGACCAGCTCCGGGTCATTGATGCCCTTGCCGCCGACCATAGTGTCCAGCTCCATCAGCTCCACGCTGTCGAAGTAGCCGGTGGGGTTGGCCTGATAGGCAGCCCACTGCTCGGAAACGGTCTTGGCCAGTGCGGTGATGGTCTCATTGTCGGCATACTTTTCAGCAGCCGTTGCCAGCGTCTTTTCCACACCGGCAGCCTGATCGAACTCGTTCTCGTCCTGATAGACGGTCTTGGCTGCATTCATGCCGCCGGTGGCGCGGGCAGAGTTGCCGCCCACCATAGCCTGGCTCTCCAGGATGACGACCTTCTGGCCTGCATCAGCAGCGGTCATGGCGGCGGTCATGCCTGCGCCGCCTGCACCGATGACGACGACGTCGGCATCATAGCTGACGGTCTCGCCGTTGGCGGTCTTGTCTGCCTTGGCCATGTAATCGTCGGGGTTCAGGCCGGCCTCGGTCAGAGCAGCCTTGGCAGCCTCCACGAACGCATTGGAGGTGATGGTCGCACCACTGATGCTGTCGAGGTTGATGGTGTTGCCTTCCACGACTTCGCCGGGGAACTGCTCAATGACCACCGAGCCAATGCCGGGGGTCTCCTCGTCGCCCTTGGCGGTGCAGTCGGTAATGACGTTGTCCGTCAGGGTCAGGGTGACGGACACCTCGCCCATGCCCTTGGCCGTGCCGGTAAAGCTGCCGGACACGCCGCCTGCTGCGCTGGTGGAGGATGCGCTGCCGCCGCATGCGGTCAGGAACATCGCACCTGCCAGGAGCAGCGAAGCCAGAACGTTCTTTTTCTTCATGGATACTTCTCCTTGATCTTGATTCATTTCTTCTCGCAGACCGGCACATTTGCCAGCCACCCCGATATGATACCAGATAAACAATCGTTTCACAATCTTTTCGAGGAGAAAAAGGCCGTTTGTAACCTTTTTGTGATAAGTTTGTGACACATGCTCCGTTTTTCTCAATCTTGAGGGTATGCTGCATGCTGCTGCACCATGCGCAGACAAAAATAAAACAGCCCCTGTGTGTTTGCACACGGGAGCTGTCAGATGGGTGGGCGCGGGTGGATTGCGTGAGCCGCGCTGCTAAAAACAGCCCGCTGGGCTGTTTT
>OGLX01000951.1_pt1 | contig 16629 bp, 8 predicted proteins | sample 1572821 | NCBI WGS metagenome assembly OGLX01 (sample SAMEA2581908, study PRJEB24529) | metagenome | biome: Human gut stool | place: China | collected 2011 | reverse complement strand
AAGCATTTCGCGGTCAACAGCCAGGAACTGCGCCGCCAGGCCAGCAACTCCGTGGTCGATGAGCGTACCATGCGCGAACTGTATCTGACCGGTTTCGAAATCGCAGTGCGTGAAGCCAAGCCGCTGACCATCATGACCTCCTACAACGAGATCAACGGCGTCTACGCGCACGAAAACAAGCATTTGCTCCAGGAGATTCTGCGCGACGAATGGGGCTTCGACGGCATGGTCGTCTCCGACTGGGGCGGATCCAACTCCGCGGTCGCAGCAGTCAAGGCAGGCGGATCGCTGGAAATGCCGTCTCCGGGCTTCACTTCCGTGCGTGAGCTGGAAGGCGCGGTCAAGGCGGGAACCCTGTCTGAAGCCGATATCAACGCGCGTGCCGCAGAAGTCGCAAAAATCGCGGCAGCGACCAAGCTGGTCGGTGTTGGACGTAACGATCTGCTCAAAGACGATATCGCAGCAGCGCATCACGACGTGGCACGCAAGGTGGCCGAAGGCTCCAGTGTGCTGTTGAAGAACGATAACGCGACCCTGCCATTCAAGGCCGGCACCCGCGTGGCGGTGATCGGCGATATGGCCGCAACCGCACGTTATCAGGGTTCCGGCTCCTCCAAGGTGAACGCCACCAAGGAAGAGAACATTCTTGAAGAGGTCAAGAACGCCGAAGGCCTCGTGCTTGCCGGCTATGAGCAGGGCTATGACCGCCAGGGCAAGGCTGACCGCGTGCTCGTGGAAGACGCAGTCGCGCTGGCTGGCAAGGAAAGCGTTGATGTGGTGCTTGCAGTCGTCGGTCTTGACGAACGCAGCGAATCCGAAGGCCTTGACCGTTCCACCATGGCGATTCCGCAGGTGCAGAACGATCTGGTCGAAGCGCTGAAGGGCGCGGGCAAGCCGATCGTGGTCGTGCTTGTCGCCGGCTCTCCGGTGGAACTGCCGTGGATTGACGACGTTGCCGCAGTGCTTTACGTGGGTCTGTCGGGTCAGGCCGGCGCTTCCGCGACCGTGCGCGCGCTGACCGGTGAGATCAATCCGTCCGGCCACTTGGCCGAAACCTGGCCGATGCATTACGAGGATTGCCCGAGCTCCGGTTGGTATCCGGCGATTGGTCGCGATGCGATCTATCGCGAAGGCCCGTTCGTTGGCTACCGTTATTACGAGACCGCCGGTGTGCCCGTGCGCTTCCCGTTCGGTTACGGCTTGAGCTACTCCACGTTCACCTACAGTGCCGCCACTGCTGGTGAGAACGGCATTGACGTGATGGTCAGCAACGATTCCGATGTTGCCGGTTCGACCGTTGTACAGCTGTACGTGCGCGGTCCGCAAGGTGGCGTACTGCGTCCGGATCGCGAGCTCAAGGGCTTCGCCAAGGTTTCGCTTGCCGCACACGAAAGCAAGAGCGTGCACATCGATTTCGACCGTTACACCTTCCGTCACTTCGACGTTGCCAGCAACGAATGGAAGACGGAAACCGGCGAGTGGACGCTGATGGTGGGCGACAACGCCGAACACCTGCCGCTTACGATTCCGCACACCGTCGCAGGCGATGTCAATCCGGTTGCCGCGGATACTGCGCTCGGCCATTATCTCAGCGGCCACGTCAAGGAAGTGACCGACGCCGAAATGGCCGTGCTGTTCGGCCATGAGGTTGTGGCACCGGGCAAGCCGGTGACGTTCGGCGTGAACGATCCGATCATGTCGTGGGTGGATTCCAAGGGCTTCGTGGCGCGTACCGTCGCCAAGACGCTCACCAAGCAGGAGGCCAAGATTCGTCAGAAGACCGGCGCTCCGGACCTCAACACCCTGTTCATCCTGAACATGCCTCCGCGAGCCATGAGCAAGATGACCCAAGGCATGGTCGATTCCGCGATGGTCGACGCCATCGTCAAAATCGCCAACGGACACACCTTCCGCGGATTGGGCGGCGTCATCGCCGGCTTCTTCCGCAACCAATCCGCAAACAAGCGCACTGCAAAGGAGCTGAACAATGACTGATAACAATGCAACGCAGCCGGCTGAGAAGGTCGGTCCGATCCGCCAGTGGATCAAGGACCACCCGAACATCTGGGAGTTCATCCTGTTCAACGTGCTGTCGAACATCTCCACCATCACCCGTTTCGTGGTGACGTGGATCGGCACCGCCATCTTCATCAGTGGCATGGGCCTGACGCAGCCGTTCCACTTCCTGATCTTCAACTACGACACTCAGGGCAACGGTCTGGGCGGCTTCCTCACCTTCCTGCTTGCCGAGGCGCTCGCCCAGGTGGTGAACTTCTTCGTGCAGATGAAGTGGGTGTTCAAGTCTGACTCCAGCTTCAAGGATGCCGCTTGGAAGTACGTGATCCTCGCTGTGATCATCGTGGTTGTGAACCTTGTGCTGCCGGGCTATGTGACCGGTCTGTGCCAGGGTTGGGGCATGGGCGCTGGCATTGCTGGCACCATCGCTTCCGTGGTCAACACCCTGCTCGCCGTGATCGTGAGCTACCCGCTGCTCAAGTTCTGGGTTATGCCGAAGAGCGGCGACAAGAAGGAGACCGCCAAGTAATCCATAACTGACCTCCTTTTCTTCCCTTCCTCAACCCGCCCAGTCTTCCCTCTTTCCCGGGCGGGTTTTCTTATGCCCTTTTTGCTGCTTTCTTGTGATTTCTCAATATCGAAAGTGTAATCGTCAGCAGTGCTGTCGGCGTAAAATCGAAAGTAAGATTGGCGTAAACTTGAAAGTCAAAACAGCGTAAAATCGAAAATGAGATTGGCGTAAACTTGAAAGTGCGGAATGATGAGTGATTTGGCGAGGTCCTAAAGCTTCGTCAACCATTAAACGGGGTCGTTCTCTTCCTCTCTCATGACCTCGTTGGAAAAGCCCTGCATAGCTGCGGGGCTTTTCTTTTTGCTCAGAAAGACATACGCTAACCGGTCCCAGCAAATGAACGTTTTTTGTTCTTTTGTCAACCTCTTCCGTATAGTTGTATGCAGTAACCTCCCGAAAGGGGGTTGCGAATCTATGAGAGGAAACAATGAGCTCGGAATCGAAGTTCGTCCGTTGCGGGTTTAACGGAGGAACAGAACAGGAATCTGGACGGCAGTGCCTGTCTTTGAAGCGTTGCCTTGCTTCGGTTATTGCTGTTTCCTTGTCCATCGTGTGCATGGTGCCTGCAGCATATGCTCAGAATATAGACGATGTGAGTAGCTCTCCTAACGCCGTAATTTCTGAGGGGGGGGGGTACTGTCGGAGCGGCTCCTTCTGCCCGCAATGTCAACGTTGACGATAAGACGTCAGAAGAGGCCAATACATCAAACGGTGCGCCAACACCTTCCGAAACGAATCAAGACGCACAGCAGGATTCATCTCCTTCATCTTCTACTACTGGTGATTCTTCCGAATCCTCAAATGGTGAGGCAGGCAATAAGGCGGACGACTCAGCAGAAGCTACCGCTGGCAATTCCGCTAATGATGGAGCCCAAACGCAGGCTCCAAACGATGCTTCTTCTCAAGATGCCAAGAACGATTCCTCAAATGCGACGGATCAATCGCCGGCGAAGGCCGATGTGCAGGTCGCCGCGACGGCGCTTGGCGGCCGTGACTTTGAGGGTCAGGTCACCAAGGAGATCAACGGCAAGACCTACATCCTGATTGGTAACGAGCAGCAGCTGCGTGCGATTGGTTCTGGCAAGAAGGTTATTGGGCGCATCAACAAGGTCACGCAGACTTGCATGCAGCAAGGAGCCCTCAATTATCAGTGGGTGGACGGCACGCCGTCTTCCGAATACGCCGGTGACGCCGATCTCTCCGATTCAGATATTTTGCGCGATACTGATGCCTCCGACCACGACAGTCCACTGCTGGCATGCACGGCGTTAAGCGTCAACAGGACCCGCACCAAGTATTACGGCGTGGGTGCTGATGGCACGCAAACGGACTACCCCGCTGCCAACACCGGCCTGACCTATTCCGCAGACGCCAACTACCTGATCTTCCGTGACATCGACCTGTCCAAGAACGCGGCAGATACCAACAACACCGAGTGGACTCCGCTCATGTTCTCCGGCACTATGCTCGGTGCGGTCTCCAATGACGGCGACACCGAAGCCAGCCTGTGGAAGGCTGTTGGGGCCGATGGCGCAAGCGTGGTTCACGCTACCGCAGCTCGGCCGGTCATCAGCCATGTGGTCGTCAATCAGAAAGATATGGTCTCTAATGTCAAAGGCGACCAGCTGGATGTCAGCAAGCAGCAGGGCATCGGCTTCTTCGCCTCGATCACGAACAAGACCGTGATGAACAGCAACAGTCTGGGCAGCGCCGGTACGGCCGTGGTGTCGAACCTCAAGCTGCAGGATGTGTCGGTGACGAATCATACGAGTGAATCGTATATCCCGCCGACCTTGCTCAGCGCACTCACTTCGGCAGTGGGTGGACTTTTGGATCTTCTGCTTAAGGCGTTGAAACTGCTGACATTCGGACAAGTAAATCTTGACCTCAATCTTCAAGGTCTGCTCACCCTGCACAAAGACAATCCCTCCAACCTCGCCACGGGTGCATTTGCCGGCCGTATCTACGGGGACACCAAGGTTACGGACTGCGAGGTAGCAGATGTTTCGGTATCTAGCGTAAGCCGTATGACCGGTGGTTTCGTGGGATATGTTGAGGGCGCAACCCGATACGATGCAGTCTCCGGCATCGTAGGAGCGCTCACCAATGTACTCTCGAAGATCTTGGGTGTCATCCCGTTCCTCGGGCTTGGCGATCTGGTGAATTGGCTGCTGTCCGGCACGCTCGGACTGAATGCCTTGGTTCCGGTCGGCTACTACAACCCGGTCATCTCGAACAGTTCGGTGAACGGGTTCAAAGAAAACGTGGTGATCGGCAACAAGAATAATCCGCAGGCCGGTGGCTTCGTCGGTGCGCAGATTGGCGCAATCGTCGAGAACTCCTCGGTGACGAGCACGAACGGTTTCACCGTGCAGGCAACGCAATACGCCGGTGGCTTCGCCGGAGTAAGCCGCAACGGCAACGTGGGTGGTCTGCTCAATTCGCTTGGTATTGATTTGCTGTCTGCGCTGCGTCCGCAGAGCCTCATCGAGAACAGCAACCTGACCGTCGACGGCGATGGCAAGGTCACTGTATCTGCCACGGACTATGCCGGTGGATTTAGCGGCGCGATGGCCAATGCCTACGCGGTCAATAATACGATTTCAGCCACGGCTGCCGTGTCTACTGATAAATCCCATGCCGGCGGATTCACCGGATTTGCCTCCGTGGGATGGGGCCTGGAACTCGGCACGGACGATGCCGCGAACGCATCGCTGCTGAAACAACTCACCAAGGCTGTGGCCAAATTGCTGAGCGGCAGCGGTAGTGGTGCGGGAGAACTGCTGTCCATCGTCGGTGTGAATCCCTCCGTGATTCTCGGCACGCAGATGAAGGGCTCCCTCACCGTTAAGGCTGGTGGCGATTACGCGGGCGGCCTTGTGGGCGAAGGATCGGGCACGGTGATCGGCGACTCCTCACAGGATCATCTCAAGAACCTTACGTTCTGGAAGTACAACAATCCTCGTGACTTCCCTCAGCAGCGCTCCACCACCATAGAAGGCCTTGAATCGGTCACGGCCACGGGCTCCTACGCGGGTGGCATCGCCGGCAATCTGCAACCGACAACGGTAGCTGGGTTGCTCAACAGTGTGGTGAAAATTGGCGATATCGCCACGCTCAAGAAGTTCGACCAGTTTGCCGCGTTCACCGTGGAGAACATGTCTGTCACCGCTCCGGCATCCGGTTTGACGGTGACGGCTGGTTCATACTATGCGGGCGGTGCCATCGGATGCGCCACCGGCGGCGACGTGGCCAACACGAACCTTACCAATCTGGCCACGGTCTCGGCCAGGGGAGAAGCCGGCGGTTTTATTGGCTTCTCTGGACCAGGCGACGCCGTTGGTGCCGGCGGGCTCAATGTGCTTGGGCTTATCAAGCTTTCCGGTCTGCTATCGGTTGCCCAATATTCTTCGGTTGCAGTCACTGCATCGAATGTGAACGGCATCGCCAACGGATTCACGGTCAAGGCGACCGGCAAGAACGAGAACAACGAGACCACCGATTACGCTGCGGGCGGTTTCTATGGTCAGGCCAACAGCACCAAGACCCGGGAAAGCCATGTGACGAACCTCAAATCGGTCACAGCCGATACCAGCACGTCCGATGGCATCGCGGGTGGTTTCGTGGGCTTCTCCACCACCGGCGGCCTCGCCGACGCACTTAGCAACTCCGATGATTCCAGCGTGTTGGACAACCTCATCAAGGGCGGACTGCTGTCCGTGAACGACCTGCTCGGTGCCATGCCGTATCTGATTCCAAGCTATACGTATACCACCGTGACGTACGTCAACGGCGGTTACGTCGAAGGTGATATCGCGGGCGGCTATGCGGGAAACTTCCAAAGCGGCAAGGTCAATCAGTTCTCCGAAACCGATCTCGAGAACGACTCAACGCTGGCAGACGTGCAGTCCCGCGTTCAAGCCAACCCCGTGGCCGTTGTCAACCTTGACCATGTGACCGGCGGCGCATACGCAGGTGGTTTCGGCGGCAAGGTCGTTTCCGGCGCGCTCGCTTCGGCTGGCAACGGCGGCCTGAGTTTGCTCGGCAAATTCGGTACGGTGGATCTCGCCAACCTGTTGCAGGTGGTGCAGGGCTATGTGCCGTTCATCTCCTACGCGGGTGTGCATTCCGATGCCACCACCGTGGAGGCAACTAGCGGTAACAAGATTTCCGACCCGGATGATCCCGGCTTCACCGTTTCCGCCACCCGATTTGATCAGTCCGATACGCAATCCGGTTCCGCCGGCGGCTACATTGGATACGGTCCCGGTGTGCAGGTGTCCCATTCCAGTGTGACCCAACTGCGCCGTACTGATGTCAAGGCACCGAAGAATCTGGAAACCACCGGATCCATCGACGACACCTATCTGAGCAAAGACAGCTCGTATGCAGTCACCGCCACTCGGTATGCCGGCGGCTACATCGGCAAAATGGACATCGGCTCGGCGGCGGCCGTGGGCGGCGGCTTGGGCCTGCTCGGCCAGAACGGCAATCTCAACGATGTACTCAGTGTGCTGGATGTCGTCGTCTCGACGATTGAACATTCCGATGTGACCGGCGGCATCGGCGGATACTCCGTGCTGGCCGGCACGGCAGACCATAGGAACGCCAACAACAAGCCCGATCCACTGGGTATGGCCGGCGGCTTCGCCGGAGACATCGAAGGCGGCCATATTCAGGACTCGAGCTCGCATGAGTTCGTATACATCATCGGCCAGGTTTCGGCCGGCGGCTACGTGGGCACCATGCAGCCGGGAGCCGTGGCAAACGTACTCGGCGACGGCAGCGTGCTCAAGAAGCTCGTCAACCTCGACAACCTGCTCTCGCTCGTGCAGGACTTCGTGCCGACGATTCGCAACAGCTCGACCGATGCCACAGTGTGCGGCGGCGCGGTGCGCGCACAGGCGGCATCGGATACGACCACACGCCGCGGCATGGCCGGCGGCTATGCGGGACGTAACCGCGGCGGCCATATCTGGGGCAACAACACCGCAGCATGGAAGCAGGAGAACACCGACGGCAAATACAACGGGCCGCAACGCGTAGCCTATGCCGCGCGCATCCGCAGCGTATACGGTGCCGAAATCGCCGGCGGCTACACCGGCTTCATGGAAGCGGCCGATACCGCTCAAGGCGGTTCGCTCTCCTTGCTCGGCGGTCTCATCAAGGCCGGCAACCTCGCTGGCGTGCTGTCCGTGGTCTACCCGACCGAGGAGCACTCGAAGGTCACTGGTCCGCTGCGCAATATGAGCTACGACCAGTGGAAGACGTGGGTCGACAACATCGGCAAGTACGGTGCGTATGGCAAGGAATTCACCGATGTGACCACGGCTGATGGTGCGGGCTCTGTTACCGACCAGGATTCCCTGGACAAGTTCCTCGAATCCTACATCTTCGGATTCAACGTCGTCGCAGGACGTGCGGAGTATCGGACTGGCGCGAACTTGCATGATTCCGGCGTCGCCGGCGGACACGTCGGTCTGATGCGCACCGGCACGATCACCGATGGCCAGTCGATGGATGTCAAGACCGTCTCTGCCATGCGTGCGGCAGGCGGTTATGCAGGCACGATGGAATCCGGCTCGGCATCCTCGTTCGGCTCTATCCAACTATTCGGCGACAAAGGCATCAAACTTGATTTGGGACAGATGCTCGACGTGGCACAGGTATTTGTGCCCGTCGTCAAATCTTCGAGCGTGGCCGGCTACCGCAAGGGTATGAAGGTCGTGGCCACCGGTGAAGACATCACGCACGGTACCGGTAATGCCGGAGGCTATGCCGGTCTCGCGGTCGGTGGCCAGGTCTGGGGCGATCTCGACCAGAGCGGCCAGAAGCTTGTCGAGGGTGTCACCGCTGCCGGCGCCAACGTTTCCAACCTGCGCAAGGTGGAAGGGCGCAACAATGTCGGCGGATTTATCGGCGTGGCCACTGCCGGTGCGGTTGCGGATGTGGACACCAATGCGTCCGAGGGATTCCTGCAAGGAATCCTCGACTCGCTGGTATCGAACCCGGCAAGTCTGGTCAGCGTATTGCAGGCCACGGTTACGACGATTCGCGGTGCACATGTGAGCTCGGATGACCCGGCATGGGGATACACGGTCAATGGCGCATATGAGAGCAAGGACGATAAGGGTAATACCACAGCCAAGTATGCCCTGAACGCCGGTGGTTTCGCTGGTTCGTTGCAAGCCGCGATCCTCGGTGACAAGGATTCCGCCAAAGGTACCGGCAGTGAAGCGGATCCGAACAATGACCCGGCTTCTCTTACTGTTAACGGGCTGCGCGCTGTCGAAGGCGGGCAATACGCCGGTGGCTTCTTTGGTCTTGCTGATGTATCCAGCGTCGCTTCCGTCGGCGGCGGCGAGGCCGGCGATAAGCAGGATACCAACCTGCTGCTCAAACTGCTCAAGGTCGGCAACGTGGGCGTGCTCGAAGCATTCCGCACCTTCATCTATGACGGTCAGGTCAACGGTGTGAGCGACGGCATCCAGATTGTCGCCCATGATTCCACCACAAAGGGCATGCTTGACTCGAAGCGTTACACCGGTGCGGTCGGTGGCTTCGGCGGTGGACTGATCAATGGCTCTGTGAAGCAGTCTGCGGTCACCAACCTCAACAGTGTGACCGGCGTGAACTACGTGGGCGGCTTCATCGGGCACCTCGGCAAATCCGGCACGGTCGCCGCCGACAATGCACAACTCGGCACGGATGCGCTCAATCTGCTTGGTGCTACGGCCGGCGTACTTGACATCTGGGGCTCGCACGTTGGCGATTCGCGCGTCACCGGCATCCCGGACGGTTATACCGTCACCGCCACACACCATGGCGACAATTACGGCAAAGCCACCGACAAGGCTACCGGACGTGAGGTCGCAGGCGGTTTTGTTGGATACGTGGATTTGGCCAGGGTGAAGGGCTGCACGTCTGACAATCTCAAGAAGGTCACTAGCGGTGAGATTGCCGGCGGATTCGTCGGTGAAACCAGCCGTGCCTATTTGGTTGACGCGAAGGTCAACTCTGTACTTGTGGAACTGCTGCTGCAAGTGGTGAACGCGCTGGTCAAGCTCCTGTACCTCGACAAGGCGGAACAGGTCGGCGTCATCGATTTAGGCAAGTGGTTCCCGGCCATCTTCGGCAAGGTATTCGATCTCAAGGTGCTTTCGGAAGGCAACGTGCTGTACGTGAACCTGTTCGGACTGAAGGTGAGCGTTGCTCTGTCCAAGGCTGATGATGAAAACCAGCAGCAGACCGACGTGGCGATTGTCACCATCGGCGATAGTGTCATCAAACTGCCTTGCAGCAAAGACGGCATTGATATGGATGGTTCGGGCAGCAACCTGACCGTCCAGCTCATCAAGGGCAACCGTACTCGCGTGGAACAGTCCACCGTAACGGGCATCGCCAATGGCTATGACGTGTTCGGCGGAGGGGCAACTCAGGATACCGACGGTGTGAAGGATCTTTCCACAGGCTACACGGGCGGCTTCGCCGGACTGAACGACGAGGGCGTGCTGGCAGACGACCACATGGTCTCCGCCGACACGATCCGCGGTGCCAGCGGACTGGTCGACCCGTTCTCGAACACCAAACTCAAGTCCGTATGGGACTTCAACACCATGAGCGACATCCTCGGACCGGTCGATGACGGCAACGGCGACAAGGCATACAACACCTATCGCATTTACCGCAAGGCGGCCGCGAACGCTAGTGAGGCCCGCACCTCCGCACAGGACGGCAACAAGATCTTCTCGCAGAAGAACACGGCAGACGATGCGCTGAACACCGGACTCGATCGTTGGGAAGTGAAGCTGTTCGACGTGGTCAACACATACGACAGCAGCGCTGTGCACAGCTCCGCATCCGGCGACGCTGGTACCACATGGGTTGGCATCAAGGATGCCGTGACTGTGGCTGATGGCAGCAGCACAAAGCTCGATGCCTACCAGTCCCCGGCCAAGGCAGTGCTCATGCTCGACGCGACCGTGACCGACAACAACGGCGGACTCACCCCCGAACCGGACGACGGCCAGGACCCGTGCGGCAAGGACGGTTGCCGGAGCGTTGACTTGACCGTGCAGAAGGTGTGGAAGGACGGCAACCTCGAACGGCCGCAGTCGGTCGAACTGAAGATCGCCGCGCACTATACCGATGGCAGTGGCAATACGGTGACGCCGCAGACGATTCAATGCTTCGGCGCGGATTGCACAACCGTGACGCAGAAGAATCCGTGGACGGTGACGTTGGACTCCTCCGATGCCTCTTCCTGGAGCAGCACCTGGCGCAAGGTGATTCAAGGACTGCCGGTCGCATTCGTGGATGGACAGGATGCCAACGGCAAGGACATCGTGCGTTACTACACGTACACCGTGGAAGAAACCGCCGTGACCTATAAGGACGGCGATACCACCAAGACCATCAAGCCCGCGGAGGCCGGATACCAAGTATCGGTCTCCTACAACACCAAGGAACGCGTGGCCATTGTTACCAATGCGGCGTTGCTTCCGGATACGGGAGGCGCGGGCACGATGTGGTTTCTGATGTTCGGCTTGCTGCTTATGGGAGCTGGCGTGGTCTGGTACGTGCGTGATCAACGCGTTCAATCCGGCACAGCCCGCTCGGGCTCCAGCCGTATACGAAAGCGAGGTGCCCATGCCGCGTGACGACTACATAGACAAACCGTATCTGCCAAACAGAAAAGATTTCCATTTAGAGGAAGGAACAGTAATGAAATCACTGATGAAAAGGGTTTTCGCTGCCGCTGCGGCGATTGCCACCGTATTTGGATTGGCTGCGACGACAGTCGCCACGGCCAACGCAGCGGATAATGCCACGCTGACGGTCAGCACTACTGACGCGAAGTTCGCCGGTAAGACCGTGAACGCCTACAAGATGTTCTCCGCCACCGTGAGCGGTGACGGTGGCAGCAAGGCTGTCTCCTACACGTTGACTGACGAGTGGAAGCCGTTCTTCAAGAACTCCACTGCTTCCGGACTAACTGGTGCTACCGACGAGAACGTCAACGATAAAGCAAACGACTACGTATCCAAGCTGACTGGAAAAGACTTGGTTGCTTTCGCTACCAAGGCATCGAACTGGGCGCAGACCAAGACCAACGGCATCACGGCTGGCGCGACCGCTATGGTATCTGCCGATGCCACGGACGGTAAGTACACCGCGACGTTCACTGATCTCGACTACGGCTACTACGTGGTCGCTGTGCCGGGTGCGACCTTGGCCAACGCCAGTGGTCAATACGCCACGCTAGTTTCCGTTGATAGCACCAATGTGACTGCCAACATTAAGGGCGACCTGCCTACCGTCGACAAGAAGGTACAGGTAGGCGGCACTGGTAAGGACGCCACTGACGCGAAGATCGGTGATACCCTGACCTTCACCCTGACCTCCACCATTCCAGACATGTCCGCCTATGACACCTACACCTTCAACTTCAAGGATACGTTGTCTCAGGGGCTCACCTTTGGACAAGTCACTTCCGTTACGGTCGAAGGTGTGACTGATCCACTGACCGTGAACACTGACTACACCGTCACCACTCCTACGGTCTCCGACAATACGCTTACTGTCGCCATGAAGGACTTCAAGGCCAAGCAGCAGGCCAATGCCGGCAAGAAGATTACCGTCACCTACACGGCCACGCTGAACGAGAAGGCTGTTGTGGGCGGTGTTGGTAACACCAACTCCGCAACGATTCAGTACTCCAACGACCCGAGCAGCGGTGGCACCGGTGAGTCCGAACCCAGCAAGGTTCGCGTCTTCACTTATGGCTTCACCGTCGATAAGTACACTGGTGACAAATATGATGATGACGCTACTCGACTTGCTGGTGCTGAGTTCACACTTGCACCTAAGAACGGCACCGCTATGAGCTTCGTGCAAGTCGATGCCGGTAGTGCGACCGCGAACGCTGTATACCGTGTAGCTAAGGCTGGTGAGACAGATACTACGACGACTATCACCACTCCTGCAAACGGTAAGGTTGTCTTCCGGGGACTGGAGAACGGCGAGTACACGCTGACCGAGACCAAAGCGCCGGCCGGCTACAACAAGCTCGCCAGCGCCATCGGCGTGAAGGTTGATGGCAAGAACGACGGCACTGACACCACGGATGCCACCGTCGCCATCACCTACAACAACGACAATGGCAACAGCTACAACCAGACCGCATCGAACGGTGTCATCCCGGTCCAGAACAAGTCCGGTGCTATCCTGCCTGGCACTGGTGGCATGGGTACCATCGCCTTCACGGTGATTGGTGTGCTGGTCATCGCGCTCGGCGTTGCCTGGACTTTCAAGCGCAAGAACGCCTGACGAGCGTTGGGCGTGAAGGGCACACACCCGCTACGCCCACAACACGGTTTCCTCACGAAAAGAACGCTCGATGAAACGACTGCGCAACATCCTGCCCTTACTGGTCATTCTCGGTGGAATGCTCATTCTGTTCTATCCGACGATCAGCAACTTCCTCATTATGCGCAACGCCAGCCGCGCCGTAAATAACTACGACGCCAGCGTTGAAGCATTGAGCCAGGAACAGTACCAGAAGGTGCTGGATGCTGCGCACGCCTATAACGAAAAGCTCGCCCAGAACGATGCAGGAGAGACCGACGCTCTTGCCAGTGCCGTCAATTCCGCATCCACGGACGAGGAATACAACAGTCTGCTCAATATTGACGGTGACGGCATGATGGGATACATCACTGTGCCTAAGCTCGAGGAGACCTTGCCGATTTATCACGGCACTTCCGAGAAAGTGTTGCAATCCGGCATCGGACATCTCGAACAGACCTCACTGCCAGTTGGCGGCGCGTCCACTCATGCGGCGCTGTCTGGCCACCGGGGCTTGCCCACGGCAAAACTGTTCACGGACTTGAACCTTATGAAAAAAGGCGACAAGTTCTACATCACAATACTTAAAGACACGTATGCGTATCAGGTCGATAAGATCACTACCGTTCTGCCGACCGATACCAAACAACTGGCAATTGAGCCCGGCAAGGATTTGGTCACGCTCATCACTTGTACGCCGTATGCGGTCAATACGCATCGGCTGCTGGTGCGCGGCCATCGCATCCCATACGCGCCGCAGCAGCAGGATGACGCCAAATCCACGTTCCACGTGGACATTCCGCTGCAGTACTTGTTGCCGTCTCTTGCACTGATTGCCTTGCTCATCGCATGGCATTTATGGCAGCGTCATGAGCGGCGACGCCGACAGAGTGGGAGCGCCAAGGTCGCGTCTGATGATTCTAGCTCCGCAGCCATCGAGCCGGACGGTGACTTGCCTCCTCAGCCAGACAGTACAAATAACCAATCACATTCATCACGGCGAAAAGGACCGGGCAGACATGTTAGACCTGCATAGCGGAAGCGAATATGGTGCGGCGCGCATTGCTGCCATGATTGCCGCCGCCGTTACTATCGTCCTCACTGTTCTTGCAGCCTTCGGCTCTATGGTGCCGTATGCGCAAGCTGATTCTTTCGGCGCTCTCACCATCAATGCCGTATGGGGCCGAGACACGGCTTCGCTCAAATCGCTTGCCGGCGACACCTATTCCATCGTGCGCGTCGCCACCGTCACAACGAACAATGATGGTAGCGTCTCCTCATATAAAACCGTCGGCGATTTTTCCGGCCTCACTGCCGATTGGGAACGCCTGACATCAAGTGAATATCACGATGCTGCCAAGAAGCTCGCTACGCACGCGGCGAAAAACAAGCTGTACCAGCATTCCGGCACCACTAACGTAGCTGGTCAGCTCACTTTCCAGAATCTGCCGCTCGGCCTATATCTGGTCTCCCGCACGAGCTCGGCGAAAGCCAACAAAGCATACGACTGTGATCCGTTCCTCATCTCGATTCCTGGCAGTGGAGACACATCCGCTGATCTCAACATCACAGTAGAGCCGAAATTTAGCACTGGAACTCCTGTTGTCCCGCCCGAAAATAACCCGAGCGAGGAGCCGGGCAATCCTGGCCTTATCGGTCGTACGGGTGCCGCCGTAGGCAGCATTGCCGCGGCAGCGGGGCTCATGTTACTTGTTGCGTTCATTTTGTTCAGATTGCGCATGAGGCGTCGCATACGGGACGTCAATTCGGCCGGCAAATCCCATACAGATGGATTGCACGATGAAGTGAAAAAGTAAGCATGAGCGACGAACGATTCTCTCCGGAACAAGCACAATATCTGGCTTCGCTGCCTGCGGTCATAAGTATTACTGGTTCACGTATCCGATATGCAGAGTGGTTCAAGCGTGAATGCGTTTCGAGTGCTGAAAATGGTGAATCTCCCACTGTGCTGTTCCGCGAAGCGGGGCTCGGTCCTGAGTTGATAGGCGAAAAGCGTATTGAACGGTGCATGCATCGTTGGAGGAAGACAATACGAATAGAAGATCCAGGCACGGTAGACAGAGTGAATCTCCCCGATTCTGAGGTTACTTCCAGTCGCACGAATGAAGGTAACCCTGAAACCGGTGGAAATGATATGCGTGATTTGATTATTCGTCGACAGGCGCTTTATATCAGACGTTTGGAATTAAAAGTCGATGACCTAAAGATGCAGCTCTCGCAGCAATCCCTATCAAATGATGTGCAATGAGTTGTGCTGGATAAGCTGAGAGCGTCATCATTATTGTCTCTGATTCAGTATGAGATTTGTTTGAAACATTGGTGATTCGTGATTTGCGTGTGTATCTCGAATCGATGGGTGGCACGAATCGAATCGCATATTATCGGGATGAAAAAGGCCTTGAAGTTGATGTGATTCTTGAATTGGTGGATGGTCGCTGGGCTGCGGTGGAGATTAAGCTGAGCGACTTGAAAGTCATGGAGAAAAATGTGGACAAACTACATGCTTTCAAAGAAAAAGTGTGCGGAAATCCTCTATCTCAAGTTCGTGAGCCTGAATTCATGGCATTTATTGTCGGGCGTGGTGATATTGCATACCGGCGTGATGACGGCATTCTGGTGCTGCCGATCGCCACGCTCGGGGCGTAACAAATGAACGTTGCGGCAGGTGGGACAATTGGGGGAATGAATTGATCGAAGGAGTCCGTGTGCAAGGAGTGCGACCGATGCGGGAACCGCAGGAATCGCAAAAAACACGAGAATCGCAGGAGTCGCAGAATCCTCAAGGAACGCAGCCAAAGATTGGCAGAATTCCGGCGCTGATTACGGCGGTGGCGATTGTGGGAGTGGCCATTGGTGCGGCCGCCGGTCTGCTGACGTTGATGCTGTACGGCGTTGAGCATCTTGCGCTCGGTTATGTTGAAAATTCGCAGGAATCCGGCCCGTTCAACGTTCCTGTGATTCGTCGACTGATTTCCGTGACCGTTGGCGCGACCGTCGCCGCCGTGATTTGGTGGCTGTTGCGTACGCGCAGCACGAAGGTGCCGTCCGTTAAAAAGGCGGTAAATGGCGATATTATGCCGATTTGGCAGACCGTCGTGCATGTGTTGCTGCAGATTTTCATCGTCGGCACGGGCATGTCCATCGGTCGAGAAGTGGCGCCGCGCGAGTTGGGCGCGATGTTCGGTCAGCGGTTCGCGCGTTGGGTGCATCTCGATGCGAAAGACACCCGTATGTTGGTGGCCATTACGGCCGCCGCCGGCCTTGCGGGCGTGTATAACGCGCCGCTTGCGGGCACGTTTTTCGCGGTCGAGGGTCTGCTCGCCGACATAACCCTCGAAACGGTGACGCTCGCATTCGCCTGTTCCGCGCTGGCTTCGTGGGTGGCGTCGCTGGTCAAAGGCACGCACGCGTTCTACCTGATCGGCAAAGCGGACGGCCTGTTCACCCCCGATTACATGGCGTTCGCACTGGTTGCGGGGCTGGTTCGCGGCGCTACCCCTAAGAAAGTGACTATAAGAAACGCAAATACAATGTGTTCAGTTCTTGATCTATACTTTGATAGAGAAAAATATCTTACTGATAAAGAATATCCTCACTATTTCGTAGATAGAAACCATATATAACAACCTTAATGGAAATTTGAATGCTACATTCATTATACGCATGGCTGAGAT
>OGLX01000947.1_pt1 | contig 16708 bp, 16 predicted proteins | sample 1572821 | NCBI WGS metagenome assembly OGLX01 (sample SAMEA2581908, study PRJEB24529) | metagenome | biome: Human gut stool | place: China | collected 2011 | reverse complement strand
GGAAAGCTTCGCCGACTACCGCGAGGTGAACATTTTCCTGCGGGGCATGGTGCCGCTGGTGGGCTACCCCAGCGACACCGTCTACTACGAGCGCCACGAGCGTCTGGCCGGCGAGAGCCACTATCCCCTCAGCAAGATGCTGGCCCTCGCCTTCGACGGCATCACCAGCCTGTCGAACAAGCCCATCCGCCTCATCACCGGCGCAGGCATCGTCGTCAGCCTCATCAGCTTCATCGGCGTCATCTGGGCCATCGTGCAGGCGGCGCTGGGCAGCGTGGTGGCGGGCTGGGCCTCCACCATCTGCATCGTCTGCTTCGTGGGCGGCGTCCAACTCATCTGCCTGGGCGTCATCGGCGAATACGTCGGCAAAATCTATATGGAGACCAAAGCCCGCCCCCGCTACATCATCAGCGAGCGCACATGGGCTCCCTACGAAAGGAAGTATCACGGATGAGCAAACAGAGCTGGAAAGGCAGCACCCTGCTGAACCCGGAACCGCCGGTGCTGGTCTCCTGCGGCGGGCTGGAGACCCCCAACCTCATCACCATCGGCTGGACGGGCACCATCTGCACCCAGCCCAGCATGGTATCCATCAGCGTCCGACCGGAGCGGTTCAGTCACCACCTCATCCGGGAGAGCGGGCAGTTCGCCATCAATCTGCCCACGGAGGCACTGGTCCGCTCGGTGGACTGGTGCGGCGTCAAAAGCGGCCGGGATGTGGACAAATTCGCCGCCTGCGGGCTCCCTGCAGCCCCCGGCACGGTCCTGACCGACTGCCCCATCCTCGAAGAAAGCCCGGTCAACCTCGAATGCCGGGTCACGCAGGTCATCCCGCTGGGCAGCCATGACCTCTTTCTGGCAGAGGTCGTAGCCTGCGATGTGGACGAGAGCCTGCTGGACGAGAACGGCAAGCTCTGCCTTGACAAGGCCCGGCTCATCGTCTACAGCCACGGCGAGTACCTGAGCCTCGGCAAAAAGCTGGGCACCTTCGGCTACAGTGTGCGGAAGAAAAAGCCCGCCCGGAAAAAATACAGATAAGCGCAAAAATGCCCTTCCGGCAGCAAGTCCGGAAGGGCATTCGTTTTTTATCGGGACAGCAATTCGGTCAGGCAGCGCACCGTCCGGCCATGATTTCCGGTCACGGTCTCGGCGTGGAGCAGGCTGCTCAGAACGCTTTCCTCCACGCACTCCGCCACCGCACGGAAGAGCGGGTTATATTCTTCGTGCGATGAATGTGCCGGCCGGAAAGCATGTAGTGGAATTTAAGTTCGATCCGAAATCGCTGCATGTTACGGAAACGGTGGCTTTTGTGGCGTTGGGTGTATTGACCTGTGTGCTGGTCTTGTTCTTATTCTTGCAGGTCAGAAGAGCCCGTAGGAAAATTGATTAAGGCCCGTCGTAAGCCAGACTCCGGATTATTTGTAAAGCAGGCGCAGAACGAACCATAAGTGGTGTGTCACTGTGCTTGCCCATCCATAGTGACGGCTCATAATACGGAAGCGTTCTTTCAAGGAGGCTTTATGGTTACGGGTGGTCATTCCTTCATTCAGGTAATCAATAAGAGTAAGATGGGTGTTATGGAGTACATCCGCTTTCTTCATGATACGGATACACCAGTCAAAATCTGCCGAGAACCGATATCTCAGGTCATATGGTTCCACCAGATCACGGCGAGCGAAAAAGGCTTGATGGCAGACTAGCATTCCTTGCTTGAAGCTTTTCCAGGTAAGCGTTGCGGGTGCGGACAGGCGGCGCATATATAAAAAATGCCCTTGACTGTCCACAATTTCTGTTTCTCCATATAGCACTCCCGGCAGGGCTGTTCCATTGATGGAATGTACCATTTGCAGCAAAGTATCATCCTCGTGCAGGCCGTCACCGGCATTCAAGAAACAAAGATAATCTCCGGTTGCCAATTTTATTCCTTTGTTCATGGCATCGTATAAACCTTGGTCGGGCTCACTGATAACAGTGGTGATATGTTCCTGGTATTTGTGAATGATATCCAGTGTTTCATCTGTTGATCCCCCATCTACAATAATATACTCCAGATTCTTATAAGTTTGTGTAACAATACTTTGTATAGTATCCTCCAATACTTTTGCGGCGTTGTAGGTGACAGTAATAATAGAAAACTTGGGATGAGGATGATGGTTATGCATGATTCCCTGTAATCTTGTTATAGATTTCAACATATTTCTTGGCAATGGTACTTTCCGAATAACTGGATACTGCCTTACGGCAGGCTTCCTCACTCAGACTTTCATATTCTCCTTCGGTCAATGCCCAGTGAATGCCGTTTGCCAGATCCTTGGAAGACTGATATTCGGCAACATAGCCGTTGTGCAGGTGGTCAATCATTTGTGGAATACCTCCTACATTGAACCCTATGCACGGAATACCACAGGCCATTGCTTCTACGATGGTATTGGGTAGATTGTCTTGTAAAGAAGGTGTGACGTATAAGTCGACTGCATTGTAGATATCTACCAGTTCCTTCTCGTTGCTGACATAATTCATCGGATAGATAGGGAAAGGAAACAGGGAAGCGTATTGTTCGGCTTGGTTGCCAAAAACCACTACACCTAACTCTTTACTAAAATCAGGATATGAGGAAGCTATTTGTTTGCAAGCTGATACCAGATAGTCTATTCCTTTTCTCTTGTCTGTAATTTTTACGGAGCCGAAAAGCAATAACTTCTTGTCTTGCGGGAGGTGGCATTTTTCTCTGGCCTGTTTTTTATCACGAGGTTTGAACAGGTTGGTGTTGATTGCATTGGGAATATTGGTAATGGTCTGACCTTTAATCAGATCACTTTTCTTAGCCAATGATTCTAACCAGCGGCTACAAGCTACAAAGGTGATTTGTGCTCCTTCAAACAGTTTTTTCTTTTTCTGGAAAGTACGGTAGGCTATGTCTTTCTTGCTCCCTTTGTAAAGTTGCGGACAGTTGTGGCATTGTGTGGCATATTTATCGCAATCTCCTGCATAGTGGCAGATACCGGTACAAGGCCACATATCATGCATAGTCCACACAATAGGCTTGTTCAGTTTCACCAATCTTTCTATATCCCTCAATGACAGAAACCCCTGATTAATCCAATGAAGATGAATAATATCGGCCTCTTCCACCAAAGGATGCCCCAACAAATCTGTTCCGGTATTGGCGATGGAAACCGCAAACAGATTCTTACGGTTTAAATGATTGCATAAAAAAATAATCAACCGCTCCCAATAAAATCGGAAACGGTTCAACCAAGTATCTTTCCTGACAAGTTTGTCAACCTGTATCCCGGCTTGTTCTAATGCCTTACCTAAACGCCCGGCAGCCACGGCTGCGCCTCCGGTACGGTCGGATGTGTTTAAGATGACGATTTTCATTTCCCAACTTTTAATTCCAATATCCATTCTTCCTTTCTACAGCCCCTTTGTCTTTCATTTGTGTTATTATCTTATGGACATACTGATCCCTCAAAGCCAAACAAATAGCCAAATCAACCAATGAACAGAAGATTCTTTATATTCGGTAGTTTGTTTTTCTCATTATAATGTTACATTCTTTTCCCCAATATTTTTAAAACCCTTTTCTTCACTGCATCCATTATAATAGCAAAATTACCTGCAAGTAAATTCAAATAAAGCTCTTCAAAACTTCGTCCTATCTTAATCCAAGGATGTCCCCATCCTTGGATCTTATACAACCGATCCTTATACCCTACATTTTCTATCACATATCGGGGATGTTTTAATGGTTCTGTTAATTCATATCGTTTCATTGTAAAGATACGTCTCAAACCACGAGGCATTAAATCAAATGAAGATGTAAAATGCGTGGAATCCACACTTGCCCCTAAATTATTGATCATATTTTTTGTTGGAACAATACTTAAACCTGAATTAAACAACATACAAGCTCTAAAAATGGATTCATAATAAGCTTTATTATCCTTTTTATGAAATTGGCAAGTCGATATGAAATCCTTTCTATAAGAACGCTGCTTTATTATATCAGACAGCTGTTTCATATTAAAAGCATCATCTAAAAACGAATAAGACTCATCCCATTGATCTATAACTCTTTTCCAACTTGCCCATCCCCAAATAGAAAAAGTAGACGTGAAAAAATAATCATAGGGGACATCCTGAGATATTTCTTCATGGTTCATTCCTGCTATCATGGTTATACGGGTATCATGCTCATAACGATCCAGGAGTTCTTTACAAAAAGAAAAAAAGCTAATACTAGGGACATCATCGTCCTCTAAAACAATACATTTATCAACATAAGAAAAAGCCCATTTTTGGGAAATATATTCTGAGGGATCACATCCATAATTTTTTTCTTGATAGAAACGATACACCTCACATTCCCAATCTATATTAGCAACAACATCCCGACAAGCCTTTATCATGATCATATCTTGACTATTACGTGGACCATCTTGATACAAAAATAATTTACTGGGTCGTGCAATACGTACTTGATCAAACACAGCCTTTAATAAATTAGGCCGATTAAAAAACAAAATTAATACAGGTACATCTATCAGAAAGGGCTTCATAATCAACTAAGTTAAATTCAAAATAAATTTGTTTTAATAAAAGTAGCATGAATCTGTCTTTCCTCTACAGGAGGTAATGTCATATAGTCTCCATATAATATTTTTAAAACAGAATCAGGATTACAAGGAGCAGGGAATTCAATATTTTCAAATTTTATTGTAGTTAAAGGAAAAATACTTTTTACAGGATATACCCATCCTCCTGAATTGACTAATGGTAAATAAGATAAATTTTCTTTTTTAGAAACTAAGTTCAAAATATTCCAAATAGGTTTCAATGCACAATAAATACAACAAAAATAAGGTATTTCCAATATAGAATGGAAATTTAAATAGCGTTTATTTCTCAATATAGCCAAACTTCTTGATATTCTCTTTAACAAAAATCGAGTCCATTTATTTGGTAATGACGGATAATCTATCATTTCAAATATATCAATAAAAACACCTTTATGATATGGTAAAGTAAAATCATCCCTAAATTCAACATAAAAAGAATTCAAATCTCGAATTTTAGTACAACCATAAGGCATTGTCGGATCCGTTTTTGGGGTTTGCCAAAACAAATGGTCCGGTAATTCACTCTGAATGATCTGATCCAGTTTTTTATAGTCCTCAGACGGCATCGCCACATCCAAATCATCATCCCAAGGAATAAAACCTTTATGCCGAACTGCGCCTAATAAAGTACCTCCATCTATCCAATAACGAAGATTGTGTTTTCTACAAATACGGTCAAATATCTTCAATATCTCCAATTGTTTTAACTGGCAAGAGCGCAATTCGTTTTCTTTAAATCTCTTCAAATAATTATTCTCCATTTGTCAATATCTCCACTTTTTTCAAATCTTGTACTGTATCTATCTCATACACACCGCTGACAGGAAGAACCTTTATTTTCAATTGGTCTAACACATTTAACACAGCATTATCCCAATACAGATTTTGAAAATCCCCCATATCGATCTTCTTTCTAATTTCTTGGGCTATATGTTTACAATCCTCATTTTTCCAATAAGAAATTCCAGACATCAAATAACCACATCCATCTCCTATTGAAACCGATTTAAGGTTCCAATCGTTATCTATAATCAACCCCCATTCATTGCAATAAGAATCTTGCCACGCAGCTAAATAAGAGGATTGTTCCAAATCCGTACGAATACAATTTCTTTGTAACCACACATCACCCTCTAAAATATAAGTATCCGCAAATTTATTCAAAACCAAATACAAAGAATAAATATTATTATATTGCTCATATTTCTCATTCAAGACAATATGAACATTATATTTTCTTTCCAAATATTCTAATTTATCTTTCCTATAACCTGCTACTAATGTTATATCAAAAATACCACGCTCTTGTAAAAGCAAAATCTGTCGCTCTACCATAGGAATCCCATTCACCTCCACCAAGCATTTGGGAATATCATCTGTCAGCGGTCGCAATCTCGTTCCCATTCCCGCCGCTAATATAATTGCATTCATATTATTAAGTTTGTAATAAAACATCTTTGGGTTTACCTACAGCCAATGAGACACCGACAATAATCAGTAAACAACAACCCAATAACTTCAGAGAAAACTCTCCATTTCCCATTATCCAACTAAATACTATAGCCCAAAAAGAATAAGTAATATTAAATGATACACCTCGTGAAGCACCTATCGTATCGATTGCCTTATACCAGGCCAAATAAGAAAAAACCCCTACACAAGCAGTCAGCAACAACCAAATGACCGACATAGATGTCAAGACATCCAACACTCCTGAATATCCTTCACAGAAAACAGGAATTATAAAACTTGCATAAATGACAAAAGAAGACAACTCTCTAATCGCAAGTGCCATCTCAGGATCTACATTACCACTTTTCATACCATAAGCGCATACAACACTTTCCAATGCCCATCCCAAAGCACTAATCACCGCATATAAAATTCCAACAAAAAAAGTAGAAGAAACCGCTACAGCAGCAGAAGGCTCATATCCAACTCCTATAACCCCTAATATACAAATTATTAAACCCAACCAGCTTCTTATCGGCAACTTCTCATGTAAGAAAATAAAAGCTAAAGCGACTCCCAGAGCAGGATAAGAACTTGTTATTGTTGCAGTATAGGCAGGTCCAGCTTTTTCAATTGCCAACATGTAAAAACTCATTCCAATAGGTCCCCCCAATAAAGCACAACACACAAAAAAGGCCATCTCTTGTTCTTAACTTTGGAAGTAAACATTTTATCCTCTTTTTCACAGTTAAAAATAAGGACATCCATACTGTTGCAAAACCATCATGAAAAAAGCTACAAACCAAAGCTCCTGATACCAGCAAAGAGGTAGAAGTCGCAAATGTAGTTGTTGACATAATCAGCCCAATAAGCACCGTATCTAACCCCCAACTCATACCGGAAGTAATACCCCAGATATATCCTCTTTTCACATCACTAATAGTCGTAGCTTTCATCTTAAAAAAATTCACACATCCATTTCCAACTTTTCTAAATTGCTTATCGCTCTCTGAAAACGCATAATACCATAATTTCCAAAATCATCACCCTGAGTCTCTTTAATCCGAGTCCAAATAGCCCAAAGAATATCCATCAAAATTTGATATATCAAAATTTTCTGTGGAACACAGGGGGGAATATTATTATCATAATACAATAATAAAGCCCTCTGCAGATTCTCTTCTGAAAAAGAACTTTCAATAAATAAAGCAGCCAAATCCCATAATGGATCATTCATTCCACTATACTCCCAATCAATCAAATGAATCTTTCCATCAAGACCTTTCACAAAATTCTCTGCCACTAAATCATTATGACAAGGAGTCAATGTCACTCCTAACTGGTTCAATCGGTCAGCAAGGGCAAAAATACTTGGTCGTAATTCCGAATATCCTTCATACATCCATCCTTTTACCCGTCCCAGTAATTCTTCATAAATCTCAATTTCCTTAAAGACGTTAAAATCATTATTAAAACGAACTCCTGACGTATGCAAAGTACGCAAAACCATAATCACCTTTTCTATGTGATTCATATATTGAATTGTCGCATTATTCAACGTCTCAGCACCTTCAATATATCGGACCAGTTTGACACCAGATTGGACATCCAAATAAAATATTTCAGGAGTAATCTTCAATTGATATGCTAATCTTGAATTGTAATCCTCATTTTCACGGACAATCATCCCTTCCGTTCCATTTCCCGGAATACGCAATACATAGGATTCATTTGACCAAGTGACCTTAAAATTACGATTCGTCATTCCCCCTATTTGAGTTATCTGAACATAATGTTCAGATAACTCATGCTGATGCATGATATTTCGAAAAATCTCAAAAACATTCTGTTTGTCAAAAGGATTTTCTTTTCTACATAATTTTGGATAGACAGTTTCTTTCAAATAATGAAAATCTCTCAAATTATCCACCTCATAGCAAATTAAATCTGTTGATTTTATTGCTGATATTTCATGTAATTGAGTACATCTCAATAATAGATATTCATAATTTAACAACGGATTATCACAAAATTTCCACATTTCAAGCATCTGCTTAAATGACTGAAGGGAGATTTTTGACAAACCAATCATTTCACCATCAATCCTAAGTAATTGATGAATATCTTTCGATATATTCTTTACAAAACCATTGTCCAATTCAACAAAGGCTTCATCCCCCGTACCAGTTTCACTAACGACAGATAAGCAATTCTTACCTGTAGATGCAATTAATCGAGTCAAAAAATCCTTTTCAAACAACAAATCACTTTCAATCAATAAAAAATCTTCATCCACAAAAGATTCTGCCAAGGCTAAAGAAGCCATAGAAGCAGTATCTGCAAACTGATCGTTACATACAATCGAGACATCTGGAATTTGATAAAAAAGTTCAGATTTATATCCTGTTACTATGAGGATTCTTGATATACTAACTTCTCTCAATAAATTAATGGTTCGCTTTAATAGAGTCACACCATTAACCAATTCGATTAAAGATACAGGAATATCAAAATATTTTTCTTGCCGACCAGCTAATATAACTGCAATCATGATAAGAAATTGATTTTTATCAACTAAAACCTTATATTTGCGAATAAAAAATATATATGAATCAAATAACATTTGTTCCTGTTGGAGGACTAGCAAACCGTATGCGTTCTATTGCGTCTGTAATTACATTAGCTCAACAAACAAAAAGTTACGTAAACATAATTTGGTTTCAAGACTGGGCTCTACATGCTCCTTTTCATAAATTGTTTGAACCAATAAATCAACCACATATAACATTAAAAGATGCATCTTTTCTCCAGTATTTATCAACAGATCGACCTAGGATCAAAAATCTCTACCTACCTCGTTTTTACCAAATCCTTACTTTTAATGATGCAATTTATGAACGTTCATTCTACCAATTAATCCAACAAGAATTCAATTTCAAAAAATGGATAGAACAAAATAAACATGTTTATATGGCTTCTTATTCCACATTCATACCTTACAGACAAGCTATGCTCAAAGAACTATTTGTTCCAACTAACAATATACAACAAAAAATTAAACATAGATGTAAAAATTTCAATGAATCTGTAATCGGAGTACATATTCGACGAACAGACAATATTGCATCTATCCAAAAAAGTCCATTAAATTTATTTTATAACAAAATTGATATTGAAATTGACAAACAAACAAAAACTCAAATTTATTTGGCAACAGATTCTGAAGAAGTAAAATATTCCATGAAAAAAAGATATGGAAATAGAATTATATCTTCAGATAATGTTGCAGACCGAAGTACTGTAAATGGTATTATAGATGGTATCACTGATATGTATACACTTGCATGTACTACAAAAATTTACGGTTCTTTTCAAAGTTCATTCTCTGAAATTGCTTCACAAATAGGAAATATTCCATTAGAAATCATTCAATCGGACTTGGCATAAATTTTTCAAGCCAACTGTGTATATCATATTTCATCTTTACCATATCAGGAATCAGAGTACTTGGTTGTTGCATAAATTTTTGAATTTCTGCAATATTCAATTCTTGTAACAAAAAAATATTTGATTTTTGGTAAAAATCAAACTCTACAATCCATGGATTATTGGTTAGTAATTTCTTATTATAAAATAAAGCTTCTAATGGCCTCCTTGTCAATCCGGATTGTCCCACTTGATATATATCTATAATGCACCTACTTTTCTTGACATACTCCAAATATTCTTCATAAGATATATATTCATTTTTATTATGCGGTATTACATATTCTACAATATACCCAGCGTTTTCCAATAATAATTTCAACTGTAACAAATACGGTTCTCTATCTTTCGGCTCTCCACAAAAGAAAAAATCAATATTTACAGATTCTTCTTTTTGCTCTTTAGGAAAACGGAGAAAAGGAGTATGATAAGTCATCCCATATTCTTCAGCATCCTTTTTATCAAATGTAACCAACTCATATCCCATTCTTTTAATCTTAGATAATTCTTTATATGGTTTTTTCCCTTTAAAAAGAGGATAAATAGGATTCCCAAACCAATTATATTTCTTTGTTTCCTTCGGAAGAAGATTCTTTATCATTCCTAAAGCACGCATATTTATTCTTTCAAAAATCAACAAATTATCTTCAGGCTTTATTTGAGAAATACTCAAAAGAAATTCTTTATCAAACCAAATCTTCAATATCCATATTGGCAAAGGTATATTTCCCACAAAAAGAAAACGTGTAATTTTAAGAAAAAAATTTTTAGGAGCAGCTAATTGATCCGGTATAAAAACAACATTCATCTCTTTTTCTATATTTCCAAAAAGATAATTAGTTGAACTTCCAACTGTATTAATAATAAATAATTTACCCTTCTTCATACTATGAAATCATTCTAAAAAAAGACATTTATAATTATACAATTTTTGATACCATCTATAATTTAAAAGTCGACATTCAATACAGTCAAATAAAATATTTTCCACTTTGGAGAAGATAGTCCTTCTAATCCATTCAACAAAAACAGATCCCAAAAATGTTACGAGTAAAACAAAGGAAAAAACAAAGAAAAACAAATTATTATTTTGATACTCTACAAGAGTAGAAGAAAAATATCTAATAAATAAATTATATACCATAGAAACAGGGAATACATAACTTGCTATACAATTAATTGTTTTAGAGCAATGATGATTCTGCAAAAACAAATAAAACATTGAAATCGAGATAAGAAGGATAAATAAATTATTATCACGTGAAAATCTTAATATTATATTTCCATTAAATAAAGTCAGCATTGTATTCAGTAAAAAGACAATAAATACACTTATTATACATATCTTCTTATAATGTAATTTTATAAATTCAGAAAATCCATAATATTTTAAATACTGTCCTAATAAATAAGATAACATAAGGTTTGGTAAACCTTTTCCAAAATCATTTTGAATTTCGATTAATAAAAAAGTTGGTCCTAAAACAAAAAACACCCCAGATACAAACAATAAAAGTTCGAATTTCTCACGTGAAAGAACTAATACTAAACGATTCAGAAAAGGAGCAAAGCAAAATATTACAATATATATAGCTACAAACCAGTACAAACGGCCAAAAGTAGGAAATGCAAAAGAAATTTTATCCAGCAAATGAAAATGCTCATGAAAATATAGTGTATAAACAGTAAATGACAAAAAAGAATAAAAACATGTAACAACAAGTAAATTAAACAATTTTCGTACATTAAAAGAAATACCAAAATATCCCGAAATTAGAATAAATAAAGTCACACCTGCATTTCCTATACTATTAACAGCTAAAATAATTCCTTTATTTAAAACATTCTGTGTAGAAAATATTTCACCACATATATGCATTGAAACAATCATTAAAATACAGATTATTCTCAGTAATTCTATGTTAGTTTGACGTTTCTTCATTTTGGGGATATACTTACCAATAAATATTCTATTACCTCTCTAAAAATCGTAGATTTAAGCACATACATGCATGTACTATACAAAATAGTTACTAATAATATTTTAAGAACAAACAAAATATATGGATTAGAAATCCATATAGTAAAAATAGAGGTAACAACTAATACAAATATAACTATTACACAATAGGGTAAGATGTCTCTAAGAACATCTATTAGACTTATCCTTATACATTTATTCACAAAATAATGCCATACAAACATCCATAATAAGTTAACTACAACAAATGCCATAACCATATAAAAAATCCCCATTGATAACATACTACTAATAATAATCAATTGGACCAATCCCAATGTAATTGTACTGTACATATATATATCTGACTTTCCTCGACCCAATAAGACATGTGTATATAAGCTACTAATAGGTATCACAGCTCCCCATACACACAATAATTGCATTATAGGAACACAAGGCAACCACTTATCAGACACTGTTATCATAATGAACTCCGGAGCTACAAATGCAAGTCCAAACATCGCCGGAAAAGAGATAAAAGAGGTAAAACGCAACATTTTACGAAATATTTGACGTTGTCGTTCTGCATCCAATATAACTTCTGATAAAACAGGCAAGGAAACATTTCCAACCATACTTCCAATAAAAGAGGAACCCATAGTCATCCATTTATTCCCTTGAGTAAAATACCCTACTTGGTCTGGTTTATAAAAACGTCCTAATAGTATGGAGAAAATATTTGCATTAATTTGTCCAAATATACTTGTAAAGAACACCTTTATTCCAAAAGAATACATTGCCTTTAATGGTTTAAAATCAAATGTAAACGTTGGTCTCCATTTTACATAATACCAACGTAGTGAACTACCCACAAAAGCATGAGAAACCGTTTGTATGGCAATACCCCAATAAGCAAACCCCCTGAATGCAAGTATGACACCTATAGTTCCGGATATGAATAAAGCCGAAACCTCTATCTTCATCCTCTCCTTTATCATTAATTTCTTTGTCAACATAGCAGAATGTGCTATTGACGTAGAACTAATCAATAACCAAAGGAAAAGAATACGTGACAAATTTGTTAATTCTGGTTGTTCGTAAAAATCTGCAATCAATGGAGCACTAAAAAACAAAATTATATAACAAATGATTCCAACTGTGAAACTAAACCAAAAGACAGAATTATAGTCCTCATGTCTGACCTCTTGTCGATTTATTAAAGCTATACTGAAACCACTATCCTGTAAAACAGATGCTACTCCCATAAAGATACCAAGCATCCCTATAAGACCATAGTCATCAGGAGATAACAAACGAGCTAAAAAAACACCAAATATGGCATTCAACACCTGTTGGGTTCCATTACTCAGCCCTCCCCAGAAAAGTCCCTTGGCTGTTTTTTCTTTCAGAGTTTGTTCTGCCATTTATTATTTCATTCCTTTAAAAATTTTCAATAGCAGAAATAAGCTCTTCTGATTGATGGCTTAACGCATCAAATATTTCCGCATCATAAGACAATTTTTCTTTATCGACAAGGATCAGCAAGCCGATGTCCGAATCCAGCCCTACATTCTCCTTAGCTTGCGAACCATAAAAATTGATATCCACTTCAGGTGCTATAGGGTGAAACAAATCACTGACTTTATGTATTAATTTTGATCTTTGCATTATTCCTTACATTCCTCCGATTTTCCTTTCTCCAATCTCAATCCACTCTTCATAATTAAGCGAAGTCAGGACAGAATAAATATTATCCGGACTGATACAAACTTTTGGTTCGAATGGCCCGGATTATCCGGGATTAAAGGGATTAACAAACCATATCCAACTAAGTCACTCATATACTGTTTGATGTCCTTTGGGGTAATAAGACACTCCCAAATAATACAAATATTTAAACACAATCGCATTACACAGATCACTGATGCTCCTTTCAATAGCTACGGCGTCTTTTTCTTCAATAGAAAAGGCATAAACCTGACGATAAAAAGCGGGTTGTCGCTTACTTTCTGTTTATTATTGATTTGATTCCAAAAAGATTGGATAATCTTATCTATCTCCCTATGCAATGATAAACAAAGCCATTCTCCTCCAACTCCTTCACATCGTAAATGTTCCGGCCATCCAAGATCAGCGGGGTTGCCATCAGTTTTTTGACGGCCGACCAAGAAGGCATCCTGAATTCTTTCCATTCCGTGACGAGCAAGAGGGCATCAGCATCCACTACCGCGTCATAAATGTCTTTGGCATAGTGGAGGGCGTCTCCCAAACGACGACGGGTTTCTTCCATCGAGACAGGGTCGTAGACATACACTTCACAACCGGAAGCCAATAATTTATCAATCAAGACCAGAGAAGGGGCTTCGCGCATATCGTCGGTTTCCGGCTTGAAGGCCAGGCCCCACATAGCGATACGTTTACCTTTCAGATCGCCTTTGAAATAATCGTCCAACTTGCGGAACAAGATGGATTTCTGCTCTTCGTTGACCGCCTCGACCGCTTCTAGGATACGCATCCGGTAACCGTTCGACTTGGCTGTTTTGATCAACGCTTTTATATCTTTTGGGAAACAGGAACCTCCATAGCCGATACCGGCATACAGAAAACGGTTGCCGATACGGGCATCCGAGCCGATCCCCTTACGCACCATATTCACATCGGCACCGACAATCTCGCAGAGGTTCGCCACATCGTTCATAAAGCTGATACGGGTGGCCAACATGGAGTTTGCCGCATACTTGGTCATCTCGGCAGAAGGAATATCCATGAAGATAACGCGGAAGTTAACCAGCATGAAAGGTTTATAAAGCTTGGTCATCAGTTTTTTAGCCCTTTCCGACTCTACGCCCACTACTACACGGTCCGGACTCATAAAGTCGTCGATAGCATTACCTTCTTTCAAAAATTCCGGATTAGAAGCCACATCGAAATCTATCGACTCCCCTCTTTTCTCCAATTCCTCCCGGATAGCCGCTTTTACTTTCCGGGCCGTACCCACGGGCACCGTACTCTTGGTCACGACCAAGGTGTATTTCTTCATATTAGCACCAATCGTCTTGGCAACTTCAAGCACATAACGCAAATCGGCACTTCCGTCTTCATCGGGAGGAGTGCCCACAGCACTGAACACAATATCCACATTGTCTAGACAACTCTCTAAAGAGGTGGTGAAATGAAGACGTCCAGCCTTTACATTACGCAAGACCATATCTTCCAATCCCGGTTCATAAATAGGAATAATACCCTGTTGCAGATTAGCAATCTTATCCGCATTTACATCTACACAAGTTACGTCTACGCCAGTTTCGGCAAAACATGTTCCGGTAACAAGTCCTACATACCCGGTTCCTACAATCGCTATATTCATTTTATTTAATTCGTTAGTCTAACTTTTTCGCTGCAAAATTACAATAAATTATGAGTGAGTTGTTATTTTCTTCCATAAAAGTTGCGCTGAAACGGAATAAAAATGCTAATTTTGCGATATGATTGAATTGGCTAGACATATAGAAATTCTGTTACTGGAAAATGACTGTGTGATTATTCCAGACTTTGGCGGTTTTATAGCGCACTATCAACCGGCACGGTATATCAAGGAAGAAAATCTTTATCTTCCCCCTGTACGTACTATTGGTTTCAATCCCCAATTGACTATAAACGATGGTTTATTAGCTCAATCGTATATGCAAGCTCATCACACCGATTTTCCTGATGCCACACGCATGATAGAAGAAGAAGTAGCCGGATTGAAAGAACAACTATACCAAAATGGATGTGCAGAAATGCATGGCATAGGGGTCTTACATTATAATATTCATAGCACATACGAGTTCCATCCCAATGAGGACGGTGCATTATCACCTACCCTATACGGGCTTAGTTCGTTTTCCATCAACAGATTAGAATATCTTACTTCAACAACGTCTGCAACAACCAGAGAATTACTTCCCCAACAAGAAAAAAGAAAGAGAACAGTACGTTTCAAACGTCAGTGGATAGGAAATGCAGTAGCTGTGGCAATAGCTGTAGTCTTATTTTTCTTCTTGTCTGTTCCGGTAGAGAACACATATGTGGACAAAGGTAATTATGCTTCTTTAGGTACGGATGGTCTGTTTGACGCCATTCGTTCCCAATCTTTGGCAACGACCTTGGTAACCGTTCCTTCCAGACCGCAGCAACCCAAGAAGACGAATATCAAAAATAATCAAAACACGTTGAAACCTGTAACTGTAAAAGTAGAGAAGGTAGGAAAAGCACAAGAAGCAGTGCCCAAGAATACTGTTGCAGCAAAATTGAACAACACAGAACAGCCAGTTGCCAAGCCTGTTACTGTAAGTAAACCTGCCCCTGAGAAGAAAGAAACAGCAACACCTTCGAGCAGTAAAAAAAATAAGTATTATATCATCGTATCCAGTTTACCGACAGCCAATGACGCACAGCAAGTACTTAATGAGTACAAGCAAAAAGGATACAAGGATGTAACAATCATAGAAGGTAACGGACGTTATCGCCTGTCTTTGTGCAACTTTGCAGATAAAGCCGCTGCTTATAAGAAATTAAATGAACTGAAACAAAATGATGCATTCAAGAATGCATGGATATTGAGTTCCAAATAAACAAGATTATTTTTTATGAAAAGAGTTTTGTGTCCCAAATGTGACAACTATATAACTTTTGATGAAACCAAATATACAGAAGGCCAATCGTTGGTCTTTGTATGCGACCATTGTAAAAAACAATTCAGTATCCGTATCGGAAAGTCCAAACTGAAAGCAACCCGTAAAGAAGAAATATTGGACGAACAAGCCAATAAAGAGGATTTTGGAAGTATCGTGGTAGTAGAAAATGTATTCGGATACAAACAAGTATTACCCCTGATGGAAGGTGACAACCTGATAGGACGCAGAAGCAAAGGCACTGAAGTGGACATTCCCATCGAGACATCAGATCCGAGCATGGACAGAAGGCATTGTATCATTAATGTGAAACGCAACAAACAAGGGGAAGTCATTTATACCCTGCGTGATAATGACAGCATTACAGGAACATTTCTGATGAACGAGATTTTGGGGAACAAGGACCGGATACGGATCGAGGAAGGCGCTATCATCACATTAGGTGCGACTACGCTGATTCTGCGTGCCACCGAGAAGTAGAACAATGAAACGTATTATCTTAATCACAG
>OGLX01000946.1_pt1 | contig 16715 bp, 16 predicted proteins | sample 1572821 | NCBI WGS metagenome assembly OGLX01 (sample SAMEA2581908, study PRJEB24529) | metagenome | biome: Human gut stool | place: China | collected 2011 | reverse complement strand
TGAAAACTGATTTATCTTCTACTGGCGGCAACTGATTTGGATCACCGACCAGCAACGTCGGTACACCGAATGACAAGATGTCACCCAAAAGCTTCTCACCCACCATGCTGCCTTCATCGATAATGAACAATGAAAACTGGTCGAAACTACCAGGCTCTTTCAAGATAAAACCTGCCGATTCAGTATCATATTCTGTATCATCTCTTGTCAGATACTGCATCAGAGATTCTACAGAATCTGCAGCACCACCATCTTCCGGCTCCTCAGAATTGCGCTTTACACGATAAATCTGAGAATGAATCGTATGCGATTCTAAACCCGACTTGATGAGATTATTTGACGCTTTGCCTGTAGGTGTCATAAGCAAGCACTTGTCGCGTCCAACAGCTTCAGCAATAAGTCGAATTAACCAACTCTTGCCACTACCTGCCGGACCGCCCAATCGATACACAAGACTGCTTCTGTTCTTGTACCAGTCCATAATGTAGGAGTACGCTGTCTCCTGTCCATTTGTCATCATTTGAATTCCTCCTTGTATCTAGCATCACGAGCTAAGCGGTACATAATACTACCAGCACAATCAAGCGGATTAGTAATCGATGTCGTTACAACCGTTATTCCTGATTTATGCTGGCGAGCATCATAGATTGCTTGAAGTAGCAAATCATCATTCTGAGTGATATAAGGAAACATTCCGTCAAGAACTAAAAAGTCAGCTTTCGTCGCTCTACGAATCATATCTTGAAGCTCATAGTCACGATTATAACGGTCGACCGTTCTGTTCTGGTAACACATCTGATGAACTGATACCCAGAGCCCTACATCGTCAGTCTTCATGATATAGCGACGAGTGTTGAAATACGAGAGCATTAAAGCCGCAGCATTTGAACTCTTACCCTTCTTGAGTCCGTAGAGAAAGATCACACCACTACCGAACTCATTGATATGCTCACAGATATTCTGAATTCCTGGTTTAACATACTCAGGGTTGATATGAGTAAGTCCGTCGCTCAATTCAGCTCTTCGAATCAGTGTCGGCATCACATCCAGCTGTTCCATTTCCGAGTTCCTCCTCTAATATTTTTCTTGTATCATCATTCTGTTTAAGGTCATGCCAATATGGGTCTTGGTAGTAAGACATATTAGCATACATTCTGTCTTGCTGCTGGGTGAAATAGATATGATTATACCTACGAGCTGTCGCTGTGTTGAACAGATAAATCAATTCTTCAACAGTGACTGGCTCCTTGCCGGTCAGCCTACGTACTCGAGTATTTCTTGCATTGGAATCAGGGATTTCAACCATGGACAAGAGCTCATCTATACACCCATTCCATTCACTCTGACTTAGATGTGAATTTTTATGCAGACGCATTTTGAGGTACTCCTCAACTGCTTGAACAAGTTGCGAATTCTTCGGAAGCTTCTCAATCGCGTAAGACATATAGCTATTTCGCATAGCTTGAGTAGACATACCATTACCTCCTTATCTTTATCTATACTTCAATTATAACATAGCATCAAAGTAGTTCTCGAAGATAGGTCGAGGGAACCAGTAGTTTGTATCCAAGACACTTCTATCTGAATTACCGACCCTTCGAAACTTACCATCCACTGTATATACAATCGGTATTCCATCTGGATATAACGAAATACCCAACTGACAAAGCACCCAGAGCTCCACCGTCTTGTACCCAGGGACGTCGATTGATTGCTGTACTTGAAATTTCTGATAATTAATTGACTGAGACATATTTCGTGCTGCGTTTTCAGGCATCTGTTTTACAGCTGCATCTCTCCAAGCATCGCACAAGCATGTATCCGTAAACTTCAATTCCAGATTCGTAGAATCTACTTGAGATTGAAGCACAGATTCTTGTTCGTTCTGTGAATTCTGAACTGATTCAGCAACTAGTTCTGGATTTGGTGGTACTTCTTCTTTAAGCTCTGACTGCACTTCTTGTTCCGTAGCAGTTTCAACATAGTTTTCAACAGATTGTTGAAAACGACACTGGGTTTTGGTACCTGAGTTCAGATTTGATAGCAACTCAGAAACCTGCTTTAATTCTTGTTCAGCTTGCGGCATCAATTGATACACCAATTCAGCATATCTTTCACTACCTTCGGTGGCATTCGGATTTATACAATGCTGACGCCATAGCTCAGAAGCTTCTTCTTGATAATTCGCAAGACTATGCTTAATCTGACTTTGACGTCTGATTGTCTGATATATAGAAATCTGCTGCTGAGCATCAGGTGACTGAATATCCTGAAACTGCTGTTTCACAAGTGACGCTATTTCTTCATCTGATGACAGTTCGAAAGCGTATGACGTAGTTATATTCTGTCGCTGCTTTCCTGCAGTATAGTTTTCGATATAATTCTCCAGCATCTTATCAAAATCTGGAACTGTATTCGCTTGTGGGTTAATAATCACGATAGGACGATTACCAGCATCCTGCTGTGATAATGAGTAGGCAAGTTGTTCCAGTGTCTCTACTGGTATAACCGGAGAGCCGAGTACATATACAATATTATTTATCTGAAACGTCTTCTCCTCGTTCAAGTCCATCGTGAACCTCCTTTCTATCCAAGTTCAGCATTCTGACTTTGGACCTATGATATTTTCTAAGACAGATAGGTCCACATTCTTGATTGAGTGAACCACACTCTTTCAACGGTCTTCCGCAATAGCGACAGTAACCGGTTTTATTATCCCGTTCTTTACCAGCTTGTTTATAATGGTACATACGAAAATCTCCAATCCAGACATAGCGTCTCTTTCTGTGAGTTTTATACGTTCCCGGGCAGCTAGACCCAGATGGTACAGATTTATCCATTCTACTGCTGGCATGTGCTCCAACCCTCTATTCTGGAAATTGCTGTAGACTGCTTTAACCAACCCGCCTGTATTCCAATAGTCTCGATTGCAAGTTACGAATCTGATTAACTGTTCAATCCATCGAAACAGTGCAGCATATACCCAGAATTCATTTCCTCTCTGAGACTCCAGATATTCAAAAACGAACGAATAATCGCTGTCCAAAATAGCATTCAAAAATGGAGTAGGCTCTTCGTCAATATCTGTCTTCAAATACGGTTTGAAATAGATATCAAAGCACTCTTTCTGAGGCATACCTAGAGACTGCGCTAAATCGATTGTCTGCAGACCCCAGAGTCGAATACAACTCGGATTCGGAGCGTTTTCATTGAGAAATCTTACTACAGCATCATCTAATCCATTCTTCTCCAAGATGTTATCAGCTTGTTGTTCCGTCAAATCGGCAATAGTAAGCACTCTATCGTGATAAAAAGCCAGCGTTTCTTCTTTGACTTTCTTGATTTTGGTAAATACGAACAAGACTGTTTTGTCTGTTGTACGATATTCTGATTTTGGTTTTTCAAGAATACCTTCAAAATCCGTCAGAACCATCACCTCATTCTTAATAAGTGAACGTGACTTATTCTTGAATTCGATTTTTTCTACGAATCTAGGTTTTGCATTATGAGCTGCACAAAATCGATTGATGTATAACCGACGCAAATCAGAATCATTAGCCATGATTATGAAATAGGTAGGCTTATTCGCAAGCTCAGCAATAAATTCAGGAATATTCATGATAGTTGAACCTCCTTCCATAATGACATCAGAAAAGCAAGGAATTGATATCTATCAAGTGTATTGTAATGCTCAGATAATTCAGAGAAGCAGCTCCAAGGCACACCATCTTCTTTACTAAAGAATTCTTTTGACAGCAGATAAGCGAGGAAGTAATCACGATTTTTCATCAGCTTACCAATCTCATTACCTTTGACTAATACAGGAGAAATCGACCCGTTTAATCCGTCTTTAATCTGTTGAAACAAATCCAGCAATTTCTTAAAATCCTCACTGCATTCTTTGTCACTATACCCATTATCTATGAGTATCTGCAAACGCCCTGGACTGTCTATTGTTCTAAATGGATACACCATCTGAGTTACCTGCTGAATATCCAAGGTTGAGTAGGGCTCGCACATATAAGTGACACACCTGGATTTAATCGTAGGTAGTACTCCATTGCTAGCTGTCAAATAGAACTTTGATTTCATCGGCGGTTCCTCTAGAACTTTCAATAGCATATTCTGAACTGTCACATGAAGTGTATCCACATCTGGTATGATATAGACCATAGGTGCTACCTGTGTCTGCATAAATTCCAGCGATTGTCTGAACGTATTCGCATTACCGCTGACTTCATATACAGTATACCCTTGCTTTGCGCAGAAAAACCTAAGCAAAGTCTTTTTACCGAAATGTGGAGGTCCTTGAATAAGAACAGACCTCGCATCTTGTCTTCGCAGCTTATCGATAAGCTGTACCTGTCCTACAAAATCCATCAGAATGCACCTACAATTCTAAGAAACGCTATCTTTACCAGCGTGTACGGGTCAGGTTCCATGAGAATCTTATTGACAAGTGAATCAAGAACGAACAATGCGTTGAAAATGCGACCGTCTTTCGGATATTTGTCGATAGTATCAACGACATCTTTTGGAAGAGCAATAAGACTTGAATCAACCTGGAGTTGAACCTGAACAGCTTGTAAGGTGAATCTACGAAAATCCTGTACCCACATCTTGAAATCGATACCATCACGATTGATACGTTCCAGAATCTCCAGAACACTCTTTGCATCTTTATTGAAAAAGCTGTCCAAGAGTGATATCGATATGTTAAATCCGACCAATCCGAGTGCAGAATTGACAATGTCGAATGTGATATCAACACCATATCCAAGAACCTTGTCCATCATTGTGATGGCATCACGCATACCTCCGTTTGCCAGCTGTGCGATATAATGAATAGGTTCTCTATCAACACCTGTGACGTTTTCTTGCTGAAGAATCCACAGCAGACGGTCAGTAACTTGTTCCACTTCAATTCGAGAAAAATCAAGACGGAGTACTCTTGACGTAATCGTGTTGGGGATTTTTCGAGGGTCTGTCGTACACAGAAGCAGTACGACCGTTTCAGGCGGTTCTTCAACGAGTTTAAGAAGAGCATTCCAAGCTTGTACTGTCAGCATATGACACTCGTCTAAGATGTAAATCTTATACGGTGTGCCGATAGGGCGATGTCTAGCATCCGAGATAATCTGACGGACACCATCCACACCAGTATTGTCAGCAGCATTGATTTCGATAATATTTCGTTTGCCGTTGTTCAGTTCATTGGCAAAGATTCGTGCACAAGTTGTTTTGCCGGTACCTGCAGACCCTACAAACAGGTATCCTGATTTCGGTTTGCTTGATAAATGAGTTCTGAGAACTCGTTTCACTTGTTCTTGACCTACAACATCATCAAGACGGGTAGGTCTATATGTTGCAGCTAAATTTCGCATCAGCCTTTCCAACCTCTCTTCCAACCTTGTTCTAATTTGATATTCAGCTCATCTGACTTACATCTGGCTTTTATCAACTTATCGCATTCGAACTTAGATATTGCAATACCAGGACCAGCAGTGACCCAACCAAGTTCCCAACCAGCAGCCAAAGCGGCGTCTAAATCTGATGGTTCCACTCTCTTATTTTCTATATGTCCTTCAATAGTTCTATGAATGGATATACGACCTCTGTTAGCATCACCGCACGCTTTCCTACCAGCTTTCATAGCTTCAGAATACCAATCAATCTTTTTTCTAGACGCAACTAGATTCGCATGCACATCAGGTCTACGCATAACTTCACGCATCAATTTTGAATGTGCCGCACGCTTTTCTGGGTTTGACCACACCTTGGTCAATCTAACAACCCGCTTAGCTCGTTCTTCTGGGTTGGCTAATCGAAGGCGCATGGATTCAGATACTCGCTTACGATAATCTGCATTCTTCCATTTTCTTCGAATTCCTCTAGATACCGCTTGCTTATATTCATCTGAATGTCTAACAGCCAAACTCTTCTCTCGGTATTCGTCTTGCTCCCAATAATTATGCGTTGATTGCTTTAATTGCTCTATGCGTCTAGGAGTCATAGAATACCCGCTGTCGATGGTATTATAGCCAAAATCTGGGTTTGTGGCTTGATACTGCTCGATATATTTCGATTCAAGGGTTTTAGCTTCAGCTAAATCAGAAGTAGTAGCGAGTATTTCAGAAACGATACAATCCCAACCGAATTTATCTATAGCCTCTTGAAACCGGGTTCCAGCATACCCAAGAACTTGACGTCGTTCCAAAGATACTGAAGTGCAACCGATGTACACCTTATTTTCTGGAGTTCGTCTTAGATATATCGTATATTGCATCGCATATCATCTCCTTTCTATCTTACTATATTTCAATTATAACATAGAATCCAAAACGACACGAAGTTCTAGATTACTGATAGCAACAAATCACTCTATTTGGTATGTATAATGTATTATTACGAGTAGAGTGCTAATGACAGAAACAAAAAAGCAGCACAGTGCTTAACCTGTGCTGCTTGATTTCTTGATACAATCGATTATGTTAGCAAATTTCCACTTATCACGGACCTTGCGTGCGGGTATCTCAACACCGATAGTCTCTAAGTCTGTGATAGATAAAGTCTTGTGTCCAGCTTCATAATAATATTTAGCTTTGCAAGACGTAACCCAGAACAATCTATGGTAATGAGTCATCCAGATTAGATATCCAGCCCGAACTCCTGGATACTTGTCTTTCTTAAGCAGCTTTACCCACTGGTATTGGCGAATATTATGAAGCATGTCAAATCTGACTTCTTTGGTTTCTTTACATTCGATATAAAACAAATGCGGATAATCATACACATCGAAATCGCAAACATTATCAGAACCAAGAAGTCCGGATACCTGGTCGTGAATTCTATCATAACAGATACCGAACTGCTCGAAATTTTCTTTTGTCAGCTCTTCGAATTGTTTTCCGGGATTATCAGTCATCGATAATCAAACCGATAGATGTGGTTACCGGACCTACGCATGCAAGCTGGCTGGCATACACATCGAGCTGAACCTTGCCGTCATACTGATTGAACTTACTGTTTGCAGCAGTACAATCAACAGCGACTTCCCAAGGTCCAGAACCGGCGACACTTTCGCACGGAATCTTCTGCACACTCTGTTTGCACTTTAGAATGAGTTCATTCGGGTTTTCCTGAGCAATGGTAACAGCGTAATCATCAGCGGCATCAGCGATAACACCAAGGAATCCCATAGAATTGCGGAAAGCAGCCATATCGATGAGAACGCTATGCTCAACCTCCTGCTGGAACTCACCCTGAAGGACATCCAGAGGGAACTGTTCAATGAAATCCTGAAATGCCTTGGTGAAACGTGCTTCGCAGCCGTCATTAGCAGAAACAAACCAGAAATAATCACCGGAATCCTTAATCACAGTGTCTGCATGCTTGTTGAAGAATGACTGCATTCTACCGGTAATGAGCATTGGAATGCCAGTGATACCAGGACCCTTGCTGATATTAACACCGTCAGATGTGAACGAGCAGTCGTTATCGGTATAGATGTGACGAAGTGCGATGGAATCCATCGTCTTAGACGCATTTGCACTTACCATCTTAAGCTCGTCAAGATTTTTGACAACGACGTCAGTGCCGGAAGGTGTGAAAAATGGGTGAAAAGCATCATTTCCGTTATCATCAACGAGAATCGGCAGTTTAAGGTCACCCTTGCCGTTGTTGATAATAAGTGAGTCATCAACTCTGGAGATGCTGCATGTTTCACCGCAGCATGCGATAGCTTTCATGAACTGTGCGCCATCAACGCTTACCGGTGTAAACGGTTCAGAAATAGAACCTACCTTAGCACTGAACCACACTTCGCTGTCATCAGGATTTGTAACCAAGTACAGGTTGCCTTCAGAAACACAGAGTGTGATTGTGGTTGAAAGTACGATATAAGATGTGGGTGTGATACCCTCAGATACTGCCGAAATAGCGGCGTTGACATTTGCGGTTTTGAAATTCATACGGTTAAGTCCTTTCTTTATTTATCGAGCTGATGCGCAGCTGAATTGCTGTGCACCAAACCCGACCTTATTACTGGTTATTCTGCGGAGGCTGCTGACCCCAGCCGCCCTGCTGAGGCTGACCCCAACCTTGATTCTGTACAGAAGACTGTGGATTACCCTGCGGAGGCTGCTGTTCCCAACCCTGCTGATTCTGATTAGAACCCTGCGGAGGCTGCTGTCCCCAGCCACCCTGCTGATTCTGAGGCTGCTGTCCCCAGCCACCTTGCTGGTTCTGTGAAGACTGACCCCAGCCACCTTGCTGAGGCTGACCCCAGCCACCCTGCTGAGGCTGACCCCAACTGTTCTGCTGGCTGTCGTTAACCTGTACTTGCTCTGCTTCACCCTGCGCACAACGGAGCTTGATTTCCTCATACTTGTCAGCAGGTCTTACATAATTCGCACACGCTTCCTCAGCCTTCTGAAGCAGCTCAGTATACTTCTTCTCGTCGATACCACTGTTACCCTCGAGACTCTGCATGTCATATCTGGTGTTGAGCCCAGAACCATTTCTGGTAATCTCGAACACCTTCGTGTAAAGCGGGTTGAAATATCTCATCTTCGCAGCGAGCTCCTTACGGAAAGATGCAGGCTTATCCCAGATGAGAATCTTGCCAGTATCAACCTCAAGCAGTCTCACGAAAACGCGCGTATACACTTGAGCACCATCAGCACACGCTGGGCACTTCTCAATCGGGTCTTTAGGTCCACGTGCACAGTCGACCGTAAAGGTGTAATGAGATGCATTCTCAAGTCTGTGGCATGCCCAACCGTCGATGCTGGTTTCGTCAGTGTACAAGAAAACCACCTTAGAGTGTGCACCAGGCTGGAGGCGGAAGGTATCAGCACCTTGGTACTCCATTGTTTTCGCTTCATTTGCATTATAACGTCCCATAAATAGAACTCCTTTCAAAGGTGTGGTAACTCATGAACATGAGTCCCGATTGATTAGTCACTGATGAACATCAGTGCCGGTCTATTACAAGTAAGCGATAAGCGTAACATCATTGAGTGCTTCCACTTACATTGTACCTATAGTATAACATATGATTTTTGTGAACACGAAGTTGTGTCAATTCATTGACTGTCAACAGAAACCTGAACGTGTATCTTTTCAGCTCTCTTGAGCAAACTCTGAGAGATATGATAGCTAATAGGCGTGCAAGCGATTTCCACCGTTACCTGGAACAAGGTTGTAAAGATAGCATTACCGATGATGAGTGCCGGTGACATATCCCAGCATATCAAACCGAATGTATCACAGAAACTCTGATTAGAAAACGGTACGAGGACAAGTAACGCAAACAGCGACATATCAACTAAACGCCCACAGAACGATGAGCCAAGAGCTCTGACAGAGAAGCTGGTAAATGAATAGTCGCTTGATACTCTATCCTGAATCTTAGCGAACACTTTATCATTAACCCAGTCGCCTAAAAAGTATACGACGCTTCCGACTATAGTCGAATAGAAAGCACCACCGAATACATACAAGAAAGTACTTTCTGCATCGACAGCTGTTTCAGGTGCCGGTATATAAGTCAACGCTTTACCACCCAAGCACACCAGCAGTGCGAACGCAGCTGCAATCATATTTGAAACTCTAGAAGCTTTGTAACCGAATACTTCTGAAAAGACATCGGATAATACATATGTGGAGATAAAGAATAGAACATCACCGTTCTGGCAAACAGAAGCTCTAGGTCCGGGTAACGGAATGTAACCAAGAGCATCCAAGACACAGAAGGTAAGTCCGACAGCTGTTGTCAGAAAGACAGTAATCCAACCAACCCACTTCGGTAAACCCGCTCTCTGAAATTTACCAGAAATGATGACTCCGATAAATGCCAGTACTGGCATCAAAATCATACTGATGATGCTTCCTTCTCCAATGTACATCTGCTTGACCATAAGTGGCGTAACAGCGACATAGCTACCAACACCGATTGACGCAAGAATAGCGAACATAATCGGCATTTTACGCACGTTTTCGTATCCGATTTCACTTTTTGATTTCATTATTGATATTTCTCCTTTTCAATCTTAGATTAGCTTTTAACACCATGAGCAAAAGCCGCAACTAACGGAAGAGTCTCACGGTGTGTCAGCTAACCATAATCTAGATTGAACAGGTAATTAGTGGCTGATCTGCCCCTAACGGCGTTCATCTTAATCACATCCAATCTTTACGTTATTATAAATCTATTATAACACATTCGAACCTCAATCACGAAGTTACTCGATGTGATTATCACAGTGCTTCATATTCAATGAGCAGACTATCAATCAAATTATCCAGATATATCCGCTTATCGCAAAGCGGCGGAGATAGAATTCTGTCGGTAATATATGCTCTTACTGTCTGACCTTTCGGAGCAATACTGCCGCAGATATGATGAGAATAATTTTCAGTAAAGGTGCTTTTTCCGAAATCCACACTTTTGAACAGTTCAGCAAGCTGGTCATGTCTAGGGTAATGAAATCCAGCCTCAGGTTCTAAGACTCTGATTGAGTTAGCACCTGAATTCCACTTTACCATCGCATTGAGGTAAATCATAGAATTATAAATCCACTGGTCAGGGCGGTAATCATCTTCATAGTTCTGAAGCACATTCTTGAATAACTCTACACCTGGTTTGTTCGCAATAATCAAACCATTGTTGATTTTCTGCTTACTCTCAGATGCAAGAATCAAATCATGCGGCATACCAAGCAATGGCTGGAACGACTTCAGCACCAGAATATCAGTATCAAGATAGACACCGCCGTACTCATACAAATAGGTAAATCTGAGAATATCAGACAAGTGCGCAGGCTTGTACTTCTTCTTAGCTTCTTTGAGGTCGTCCAGAGCCTTAGATAAGATTTCAGAATTCACTGGATTGATTTCGATATATTCAGAAAGCTTGGTGAATGTCTTGAACTTGAACGGTCGATTAGTGTAGAGGGTGATTGTGCCAATGTCCTTATTTCTAAGGACATTTGACAGCAAGCACAATTCATTGAACGGAGATAACTCACACTCTCTGACATAATTATCGAGACAAAGCTGAAAATAGAAGAATCTGTTCATCGAGTTACACCCCCTGAAGCAACCAGTCGACGTGTCGATTTACCAGCACCGATGAAATCGTTATCCTCAAGATATTTCATCATAGCTTTAGCATTGAACATCTGACGCTGTGCAATAGAATTTGTGATGTTCTCTTCACGTTCTTCAAGAACATTCTGATTCGGAGTCAGAGTCGCGAGTTCAGATACATCAAAGCCATACGACTCAATCAAGTTGAGCAAGAATTTCTTCGTATCAGCACCTTTATAGCAGAAGTGGTCTGGAGAGTTCGTGGTTCTCTCACCGACATTCACAAGACAGAGTTTTCCTGACTTTCCTCTCGGTACTAATATACCACCGTAGATTGCTGATTTCAACCAGGTTGTTGAGTCTACAGAAGTATACGGAACATATTTCAGAACATCCAGAGCCGTCATACCGAAAGCGTGAGTCTTAACTTCCGGATTGAGTTTCTTGATATGACGGTACACCTCTAAACCGAAATCACGCCTGTGGTTGCTTGAAAGCTCCATATGAGGTGCAATACCGATATACTTCAGCTGTTCGTGAGTTTCTGGGTCTACCCAAGATAGCATATTATCCAGCCATTGCCAATCCTCACCTTCGTGATATACTGGAATGAAGCGACTACGGATTTCAGGTCTGAGTTTGGAACGCATATCCAAGAAATTATCCCAGCATAATTTCGGTGCTTTCAAGTAGATTTCGACATCTTGTTCCGCACTTGTCTTACCAGGAATGGTATCTACCTGAACCATGACGTTGAAGTAATCGCCATTCGTATTCATATAGTTGATATAATCATCAAGATTGATATCAACACCTTTCGTATAAGCACTGAAAGCGCCTGAATCGATAAACAGCCACAAATCAGGATTTTCGTCTTTGAACTGCATCCATTTCTCGATTCGGGACCTATCGTTAAGCTGAGAGAAAAGTCGGCTCCAGCCTTGCGAAACGACATACTGGTCGACTGCTTTCGGTGCACTGCCTGCGAAATAGAGTCTTGTCTGTAACATTAAGCTACCCCTTTCTTGTATTGATTGATATAATTAGCACCTCTTCGGTTTATCTCGGACATAAACTCAGGTGAGTGCTTTAGCCATTTGTTCTTAGATTTCTGGACATCTTCATATACATACCACCTACTCTGTCCTTTATGGACGCAGAATTGTAGATAACCCAAGGACTGTCTGAATTTTGCTCTAGCTTTCTGAACATACTCTTCAGACTCTCCGGAGGGTTCTTTACCTTCCAGTGATATGTATCTACTTCCAGCAAAACCGATGAAATCAACCATCTTCGATTTTATGTCAACAATAAATCTGCACGAGTCATAGACAAAAGCAGTACGTACTCGATTAGCTTCCCTGAACCCCATCGAAATCAAAGTCTTTATATTATTACATACGAAATCAACAGTTTCAGCGAACGATTTGTGGCTAGCTTTCTTGATCTGCGCAAAATACGGAACGAATTGGTACATACTCTTCTTGAAGCGAGCTTGCTCATATCGAATAGTTCTGTACCATCCATTCGTAAAACGCAAACGAGCTTCATAACCGCTCATATCACCGACCATAACCTTAGGAATTAAATCCAGAAGAAGTTCAAGCTTATCAGGCGAAAGTCTTTTCGGTGCATATACCGGTTCGTAGCGTTGAAGCAGAGGAGACCACGAAAAAGATACCAGCTTAGGTTTAATCACAGATACCTGTCCAACAACACTTGAAATGAATTTATCCACCGCAGGTTTTACCCATTCAAATCCAGAAACCAAGCATTTCTTCTTGAATATCATCGACGCATTCTCAGCTGAACTCACAAGATTGTCATAGAGGGTACTATTTATAAGATTCTTATATTCCTCAAATTCATCATCTGAAAAACGCTCTCTGCGAGTTTTCTTGAGCTTATCTGCATGCTCTATCTTATGGATTGTTGAAAGAAGATGCTTCTTCTCCTCAGCTTTGGACTTAATCTGATTGAATAGTTTCTGATGCTCATCACCCAGACACTCTAGAAATGCTGACCAGCTGTATTGTGCAATATCAAAGAGGGAATATCTTCCTGAATTGTACAGCATTCTAGCACTCCAATTTGAATTAAAATACGGCTTTCGAGTGTCTAGAGGAGCACCGTTTTCTGTGAACCAATGATTACCTTTTCGATAATATCTAATTCCAGAGAACTCAACCTCACTCGGTTTTTGTCTATCCAACCAAGTCCTCAATCTAGGAAACAGAGCATATGCTTGAGTAACCGAAACAGCTTTAGACTTAACAAGGTATTTCTGAGATGCTGCATCTTTGACACAAGCTGCTTGAATTCTACCTTCTTTGACATAAGAGGCGATTACTTCTTTCGGAGGATTGCTGATAATTTCTTGAACATGCTGTTCTATCTTGAAATCATCTTCCAACGTACCGAGCTTCATATCATTATAGTATATCGCCCTTCTACCTCGATACAATTTGCCAAGATGCCAGCCTTTCGGCAGCTTGTCTTCGAATGAATACTTTGACATAACTGAATTCAACCTTACACCTCCTAATTTATATTGTATCATAATTATAACATAGACTTGAACAATTTACGAAGTTCTATTGTAGTTCTTGCTTTGAATATCGCTTTTGTTCAACTTATACCTCTATTATAATACATGATTTGTACTTTTCCGAAGTTTTGAATTTGGCTTTGGTTTTTAGCTTCGCACGTCTGCTGAAGTGCGAAAAACTTGAAGAGTTTTTAAGCGAGAAGCAGTCAAGCTAACGTGTGAGTGTCGAACCGTCGATTATATATTGTGAAAGCGATAGAGCATCAAGATGCTAAGCGAGCCGAACTCTGTGAGTGCTGAACAATATATAATATGTGAGCCTAAAAATACCAAGAACCAAAAATAGTATACAAATCGACAGTATAAATCAGTATCATGCTTTGTGTATAATAAATAGAAATCATAATATCTTAGGTTTCTGCTTAGATTCTAGGTAGCTCTTCAAAGGAGCTCCATTCTGTGCTATGTTATTATATTATAATAGTAGCAACCATTGTGATAGTATGACAGCTACTCTTTTCGATTAACTTCGTAATTCAGTAGTGCGGTGTGTTATAATGAATATAGTAAACGGAAAGGAGTGGTTATAGGTGTATTATACCTACGGAGAGGCACGTGTAGAAGTGCTCAATGTCACAACTCGTGAGTATGAACTCTATTTCTACGACCGCAGTCCGAAGCACACCTGGGTGCCTCGATACGACGAAAGTGGTCAGCAAATTCCTCTTATGCCACATATAGAAGAGAACTTGAATTTGCAAGGGGAGTCATACGATTACTCAATATTCAAGACAGAACCTTACGAACATCAGAAAGCGTTCCTGGAGTATTCAAAAACCCACAATCAGATGATGCTGCTTGATGAACCAGGACTGGGAAAAACCAAGCAGTCTTTAGATTTGATTGCTAACAGAAAAGCCCAAGGACAGATAACTCGAGCACTAATTATTTGCGGAGTTTCAAATTTGCAATATAACTGGTTGGCTGAGGTTAAGAAGCACACCAATCTTGGTGGCTACATCTTGGGTACTCGAGCAGTTGGTAAATCTGACTTGAAAACAAGAATTGGTTCGGGTAAGGATAAAGCTGACGATTTGCGTAGAATTAAGCGCATTCCTGCTTCTGTCTTCATTATCAACATTGAAGCTCTTAGAAATGAAGAAATCCTCTCAGAGCTTCAAAAATGTATTCATGATGGCTTGATTGAGCAGATTGTTTTTGATGAATTGCATAAATGTAAGAATATGAAGGCTAAGCAGACTAAAGCACTGCTTGCATTGAATCCGCCGTATAAGTTAGGACTTACCGGTACACCTATTGTCAATTCACCGATGGATTTATATCCGATGATGAAATGGCTTGGACGGACGGTACCGCCTATGACTTATTTCAAACAGAAGTATTGCGTTTTCGGTGGTTTTCAGAACCATGAAATTGTCGGCTATAGGCATATCGAAGATTTATCAAATGATTTGACAGCTTGGTCTCTCAGACGTACCAAACAAGAATGTCTTGATTTGCCTGAGAAGAATATTACCACCATTCGTCTCGATATGTTGCCTGCACAAGAAAAGCTGTATAAAGAGATTCAGAAGGATTTGAGGGAGCGCGCAGAAGAAATAATCGCATCTGCGAGTCCGATGGGTCAGCTTGTAGGCTTAAGAAAAGCTGTCAACTGTCCACCAGCTGTTCTAAACTCATATCCACCAGAAGCTTGTGCTAAAGTTGAAATGCTTCTAGATATTCTTGAAGAGAGAATCAATTGCGGAGAAAAAGTAGTTATATTCACTTATCATGTCTTTACTCTTGAATATCTGAACTGGGTACTCAACAATCATGGTTACCACCCAGCTCTGGTGTACGGTAATTTGTCGCAAGAGCAGCGAGAAGCGAATATTAACGCTTTTCAGAATATCCCAGAATGTAAGGTTATACTCGGAAACTATCAGACAATGGGTACTGGTATCAACCTTACAGCGAGTTCTACGGTAGTAGAATATGAATTGCCTTGGACGGCTGTCGACGAAACTCAAGCACAAGACAGATGTCATCGAATTGGTCAGTTCAATCCTGTATCGGTTATTCGCCTAGTGACGAATAACACAACAGATGAGATGAACGAGCGAATTGTAGATGGTAAAGCGGAGCTGAGTGAGAACATTCTCGATGTTCGTAAGATGGTCGGCTGGGCTCTTGGTTTAATCTAAGGAGGTTTTGCAAATGGTAAATCAAATCAACATTCACGCAGTCCCGGATGAGCTGACCACAGCTGGTTTCATGAAGGTGAAAGAAGCAAATCAAGATATCATTCTCCGATTCTTGATGGCTCCTGATTTTAGAGGGAGACTTGTATCAGTATCTTGGAATCTTTTCAATGACGATAAGGTCACGACCATCGAGGGAGACAACGAAGCTGATTCTGAGCAGTGGTCTTATTTCACTCAGGTTGGTGAACGTCCTGAAATTGATGTACCCAGCACTTGGTTAAAAACCTTGGGTTTGTCGGGTACACTCAGATTAAGAATCAAGTTTGAATTCGATACTTTCCGTCAGAATCCGACTTGGTATGCGTACCTTTATATCAAAGAGTCTTATGGTGATTTGGAACCACCATATGCTGTACCAAGCACTGGTTCTAACAGCAGCTCCAGCAAAGGTGGTAGTTGCTGCAATACTGACTGCGATGATATAGACGATGAGACTGATGATAGCTTAGTTTGAGTTCACAAGCACTCAGCTATATCTTAACACATATACAAGTCATAAGAACTGCGTTTAAGCAGTCATAATGCGAGAGGTGATTATATGTTCAAATATTCAGGTCTTATTCCTGTCAAGTTCACAGAGCCTATCGATATGTATGTCAAGAAAACGAAGGATACTATCGAAATTATTCAAATTTCAGCAAATGATGCCTGTACCGAAGTCTTAATCCAGAATGCTGCATTGGAAGCCCTTCCGGATTATATCCGTTGTTCGGTTATTCATGATTTCGGTAGCACAGCGAAAGAGCCTAGGTCTGTTCCGATTGAGATTGCAGAAACACTAGTACTCATAGACGGAGATGTATGTAATT
>OGLX01000943.1_pt1 | contig 16771 bp, 15 predicted proteins | sample 1572821 | NCBI WGS metagenome assembly OGLX01 (sample SAMEA2581908, study PRJEB24529) | metagenome | biome: Human gut stool | place: China | collected 2011 | reverse complement strand
GGGCGGCGAGCCGCTGCGGAAGTACGGCGGCTTTGCCTTGGAGACCCAGCACTATCCGTGCAGCCCCTCTCACCCGGAGTTCCCCTCTACGGTGCTGCGGGCTGGCAAGGTGTTCCGCGCCACCACCACCCTGCGGTTCTTCACCGGCAAGCAGTGCGGAAAGCTTTAAAAATGATACACCATGCAAAAACGTCTGCTTCGGCAGGCGTTTTTTGCGTGACTGAGAAAGGGGTATCCTCCCTCTCCATTTCTATGTTTTGCACAAACGGCGCATTCTCTCCATGTGAAAAGTGCGAAAAATCTCTGTCAATCAAAAGTGCGTTGCGCGAAGATGCAACAAAATTACATCCGAATAAAGAAAGCGCCCCTTGCAGTCGGCGGCAAAAAGCGGTATGCTTTAAGCAGACCGGGCAGCGCCCGGCGCAAAGAGAAAAAGCAAGAAATACTATGTGAGAGAGGTACTCGGCTATGGCAATTTTGGTTTCCGGCGGTGCCGGCTACATCGGCAGCCACACCTGCATCGAACTGTTGAACGCTGGCTACGATATCGTGGTGGCAGATAATTATTATAACGCTTCTCCTGTGGTTCTGGACCGGGTCAAGCAGATCACCGGCAAGGATTTCCGCTTCTATAAGGCAGACATGACCCGCCGCGAGGATGTGGAAAAGATCTTCTCCGAGTGCCCGGACATCACCGCCGTCATCCAGTTTGCAGCCTACAAGGCTGTGGGCGAGAGCGTGTCCAAGCCCATCGAGTACTACTACAATAACCTCAACTGCACGCTGGTCATTCTGGACGTGATGCGCCATCATGATTGCCATAACTTCGTGTTCAGCTCCTCCGCTACCGTCTACGGCGACCCCGCCAGTGTGCCTATCACCGAGGACTTCCCTGTGGGTGCTACCACCAACCCCTACGGCACCACCAAGGCCTTCACCGAGCGCATCCTGCAGGACGTCTGCAAGGCTGACCCCAGCCTGAATGTGGCGCTGCTGCGCTACTTCAACCCCATCGGCGCCCACAAGAGCGGCCTGATCGGCGAGGACCCCAACGGCATCCCCAACAACCTGATGCCCTACATCGCCAAGGTGGCTGTGGGCAAGCTGGAAAAGGTGCACGTCTTTGGCAACGACTACCCCACCCCGGACGGCACCGGTGTGCGTGACTACATCCACGTTGTGGATCTGGCCCGGGGCCATGTGTGCGCCATCCGCAAGCTGGAGACCGGCTGCGGCCTCTTCATCTGCAATCTGGGCACCGGCAAGGGTTACAGCGTGCTGGATGTCATCCATGCCTTCTCCAAGGCCTGCGGCAAGGAGATCCCCTACGTCATCGACCCGCGCCGCCCCGGTGATATCGCGGAGTGCTACGCCGACCCCACCAAGGCCAAGAACGAGCTGGGCTGGGTGGCTGAGTACGGCATCGAGGAGATGTGCGCCGACAGCTGGAACTGGCAGAAGAACAACCCCGATGGCTACCACACCGTGAAGTAACTTATAAAACCAAAGCACCGCATATTCTCGCCTGAGAGTGTGCGGTGCTTTTTTATGTCTATATTCTCTATTGACATCCGCTGTCAGTTAGCCTATACTACATTTGTTAACACAGACTAACACATAAGAACAGTACATATAAAAGAAGGCAACGGATATGACGTTAAAAGAGTTACAGATCGGCAAAAGCGCCATAGTGGATGCTGTGGGCGGTGCAGGCGCACTGCGGCAGCACTTTCTGGATATGGGTCTGATCCCCGGAGCAGAGGTCACGCTGGTAAAGCTGGCGCCCATGGGCGACCCCATGGAGCTGCGCATCCACGGCTATGAGCTGACCCTGCGTCTGGACGACGCGGCACAGATCACCGTGACCCCCACCGAAAAGACCCCGGCGGTGCACACCCCGGTGGATGGAAAAATGGTGGAGCACCCGGGTCTTGGCGAGGGCGGCAAGTACCACACCAAGGAGGGGGAGCATCCCCTGCCGGAGGATAAGACCCTGACCTTTGCGCTGGCGGGCAACCAGAACTGCGGCAAGACTACCCTGTTCAACCAGCTCACCGGTTCCAACCAGCACGTCGGCAACTTTCCGGGTGTGACGGTGGACCGCAAGAGCGGTGCCATCAAGGGGCACCCGGAGACCGAGGTCACTGACCTGCCGGGCATCTATTCCATGTCCCCCTATTCCAGCGAGGAAATCGTTACCCGACAGTTCATCATCGGCGAAAAGCCCACCGGCATCATCAACATCGTGGACGCCACCAACATCGAGCGCAACCTCTACCTGACCATGCAGCTGATGGAACTGGATATCCCCATGGTGCTGGCGCTGAACATGATGGACGAAATGCGCGGCAACGGCGGCACGGTGCGCATCAACAAGATGGAGGCGATGCTGGGCATCCCGGTCATCCCCATCTCCGCCGCCAAGAACGAGGGCGTGGACGAGCTGGTAGACCACGCCGTCCATGTGGCAAAGTATCAGGAGCGCCCCGGGCGCATGGATTTTTGCAGCGAGGATGACCACGGCGGCGCGGTGCACCGCTGCATCCACGGCATCCTGCACCTCATTGAGGATCACGCCAAGGCAGCGGGCATCCCGGTGCGGTTTGCCGCCACCAAGCTGGTGGAGGGCGATCCCCGCATTGAGGAAGCCTTGAAGCTGGACCCCAACGAAAAAGAAATGATCGAACATATCATCGTGCAGATGGAGCAGGAGCGCGGGCTGGATCGCGCCGCCGCCATTGCGGATATGCGCTTTTCCTTTATTCAGGAACTGGTGGCGCAGACGGTGGTAAAACCCCACGAAAGCAAGGAGCAGCTGCGCTCCAACCGCATCGACAAGTTCCTTACCGGCAAGTACACCGCCATCCCGGCGTTTATCGCCATCATGGGTCTGGTGTTCTTCCTCACCTTCAATGTCATCGGCCTGTTTTTCCAGAACCTCATGGAAATGGGTATCGACGCCCTGACCGGCGTTGTGGACACCGCCCTGACCAACTGGAACGTCAACGCGGCGGTGCACTCGTTGGTCATCGACGGTATCTTTACCGGCGTGGGCAGCGTGCTGAGCTTTCTGCCCATCATCGTGGTGCTGTTCTTCTTCCTCTCCATGCTGGAGGATACCGGCTACATGGCGCGTGTCGCCTTTGTGATGGATAAGCTGCTGCGCCGCATCGGCCTGTCCGGCCGCAGCATCGTGCCCATGCTCATCGGCTTTGGCTGCACCGTGCCCGGCGTGATGGCAAGCCGTACCCTGCCCTCGGAGCGCGACCGCAAAATGACCATTCTGCTCACCCCGTTCATGAGCTGCTCGGCAAAGCTGCCTATTTACAGCCTGTTTGCGGCGGCGTTCTTCCCCAAGTACGCGGGGCTTGTGATGGTGCTGCTGTACTTCACCGGCATCTTGGTGGGCGTACTGGCGGCGCTGCTGCTCAAGAGCACCGTGTTCAAGGGCGAAGCCGTGCCCTTTGTCATGGAGCTGCCCAACTACCGCCTGCCCGGCCTGAAAAATGTGGCGCAGCTGCTGTGGGAAAAGGCGCGGGACTTCTTGCAGAAGGCCTTTACGGTCATCTTTGCCGCTACCATCGTCATCTGGTTCTTGCAGAACTTTGACCTGCAGCTGCGGCTGACCGCTGACCCGCAGGCCAGCATTCTGGCGCGCATCGCGGGCGATATTGCCCCGCTGTTTGCCCCGCTGGGCTTTGCGGACTGGCGCATCTCCACCGCCCTCATCACCGGCTTTATGGCCAAGGAGAGCGTGGTGTCCTCCCTGCTCATCCTCTTCGGCTCCACTGCTGCCCTGACCGCAGCCCTCACCCCGGCACAGGCTGCACCGCTGCTGGTGTTCTGCCTGCTGTACACCCCCTGCATCGCGGCGGTGGCCTCGGTCAAGCGGGAGCTTGGCGGCAAGTGGGCAACCATCATGGTGGTGAACCAGTGCGCCGTGGCATGGCTGTGCGCCCTGCTGGTGCGTCTGGTCGCCGTGGCGGTGTTCTGAACGCAATCATCATATTGAAAAAGAGAACCGGCGCGTCCGCAGGACGTGCTGGTTCTCTTTTTCTCTTGACATCTCTCCTTATCTGCATTATAATACTTCAAAAATGAACTGTCCATATAAGAACAAAAGGAGCATTCCATGAACCCTACCATAGAGATCAGCTTCAAGACTGCGCAGGCCTACAGCGCCATGTGCAAGCCGCTGTGTCAGGAACTCAAGCTGCCCCAGACCGCCTTTGATATCCTGATGTTTTTAGCCAATAACCCGGACTGCACCACCGCCCGGGATATCGTGGAGATCCGCAAGATCAAGGCGAACCTTGTGTCGGTGAACGTGGACCGTCTGGTGCAGGAGGGGTATCTGGAGCGCCGCGCCGTGGCGGGCGACCGCCGCAAGACCCAGCTGCTGTGCACGGCAAAGGCGCAGCCGGTCATCGCGCGGGGGCGCGAGGTGCAGGAGCGCTTTTTTGCCCGTCTGCTGCAAAACACCGATGCCGCCACCCGGGAGGCGTTTTTCCGCACCATGGAGGTCATCGGGAAAAATCTGGACGAGATCTTAAAGGAGAATGGATAAAATGCACTTGCTGTTTACGGTGCTTGTCACCTTTTTTGCCGGCATGGGGGCCGGCCTTGGCACCGGCTTTGCCGGTATGAGCGCGGCGGCGGTCATCAGCCCCATGCTCATCACCTTCCTGCACATGGACCCCTACATGGCCGTGGGCATTGCCCTTTCCTCGGATGTGCTGGCCAGTGCTGTGTCTGCCTATACCTACCATAAAAACAAGAATCTGGATATCAAAAACGGCCTGATCATGATGGCAAGTGTGCTTGCCTTTACGGTGGTGGGCAGCTGGGTGGCCAGCAAGGTGCCCTCCGCCACCATGGGCGGCTTCTCGGTGTTCATGACCTTTTTGCTGGGCGTCAAGTTCATTCTGCGCCCGGTGATGACCACCAAGGAAGCCATGCAGGGGGTCAGCGCACAAAAGCGTGCGGTGCAGTCGGTGGTGTGCGGCGTGCTTATCGGCTTCATTTGCGGCTTTATCGGTGCGGGCGGTGGCATGATGATGCTGCTCATCCTCACCAGTGTGCTGGGGTACGAACTGAAAACTGCCGTGGGCACCAGCGTGTTCATCATGACCTTTACCGCCCTGACCGGTGCGGTGTCCCACTTTATGATCGGCGGCACGCCCGACTGGCTGGTGTGGGGCTTGTGCGTGGTGTTCACCCTGCTGTGGGCGCGCATTGCCGCTGTGTTTGCCAACAAGGCCGCCCCCAAGACCTTGAACCGCGCCACCGGCGTCGTGCTGGTGGTGCTGGGCGTGGTCATTATGGGATTCAACCTTCTGACCTGAAAAACGATTTGAAATGGGCGCTTAATCGGCAGCTGCAACGGTATTTCTGTTTTTTACTCCTGCAGCAGCCAATCCGCTATATCGTGAATCTCGATTCCTTCATAGGTGTGTTTCGGATGTCTGGTTCGGGCAATGATCATTTTGGGGTAAGCATCTCGAATCTGAAGCAATGGAGAACATTCTCTTTCAAATGTTTCCTGCCCGGAAATGTTGTCGCTTACCTGAATATAGATCTTCTCGCTGCCTCTCTGAACAACAAAATCGATTTCCTTTTGATAGAGCTTGCCGACATAAACATCGTATCCACGGCGAAGAAGTTCGATGCAAACGATGTTTTCGTATACTCTGCCATAGTCTATATTTCTGCTTCCCAGTATTGCATATCGAATGCCGCTGTCACACAAGTAGAACTTCTCGGAGCTTTCAAGATATTTCTTGCCACGGATGTCGTATCGCTTAATATCATAAAATACAAAAGCATTGCACAGATACTTAATGTACTTGCCGATGGTTACATGATTGGTTGGGGTCTCATTTGCTGTCAGAAGCTGACTGACTTTATTCGGAGAAGTCAGGTTGCTGATGTTATCCATAAGGAACTCGCTCAGGCGTTGTAAAACCAAAGTGTCTGGCAAAGCGTACTTCTGTACTAAATCTCTTGTAACAATGGTTTCGTAGACCTCTTTGATATAATTTGTTCTGTCTTTTTCGGTTTTGTAAGCATAGGAGCCCGCCAAACCGCCCTTAATGGAGTAATCATCAAAGAGTTTATCTTTATCATGAACATCATCATAATATTGGCAATATTCCCGAAAGCTGAAAGGAAACACATGGATCTCAATATAGCGTCCGGTAAACAGAGTTGCCAGATCTGTACTCAGTAGGAAAGCGTTGGAGCCTGTTACATAGATGTCGTATTTTCCCTTAGAGTACAGGCTGTTGATCGCCAGTTCAAATCTGGGGCACATCTGAACCTCGTCTACAAACAGGTAGTTCGTTTTACCTTCCTGATAATGTTTTTCCACATAGGCGTGTAAGGCATGGTATTCCTTGATTTCTTCATACGCCAGATCCATGAAGTCAATAAAGATAATATTGACGTTTTCAAAATTGCTTTTCAGATATGCAATATACGCCTGCATCAGTTTGGACTTACCGGATCGACGGATCCCCGTGATGATCTTGATGTCAGGAGTGCCGTTCAGTTCAATGATCCTATTGAGATAGTCTGCTCTCGTTATTGTTTTCATAGGGTCACCCGCTTTCAAAAATTAAGAATTTTTCATTTTTTGAAACTGCTTCAATGTACTTATTATACAGTCTGTTAATAGGATGTGCAAGATGTCGCTTTCAAAAACACAAAATTTTTTATTCTTTGAAATCGTAAACCATGTAAAGGCAGCCCGCCATAATAAATATTCCGGGTGATTATTTCCACCCAAAACAAAAAACAGCCAAGCCCGCGGGCTTGGCTGTTTTTTGTATCTTAAGCTTACTTGCTCTCTACCTTTTCCTCGATGGTGGAGTGGTCGATGACCCAATCGGCGGCCTTGCGGATGCCCTCGTTGCGGCGCAGGGCGGCAACGTCGGTGCCTGCCTTGATCTCTTCCACCGTCTTTTTGGTCTTTTCGGCGCGCTCAGCCAGCTGCTTGTCGATCTCCTCATCGGTGGGCAGCAGGTTCTCCTGCTGTGCGATCTGCAGCAGTGCCATACGGGCGCGGGTGTTCTTCTCTGCGGCGGCACGCACCTTGGCAGTAAAGCTCTCGCGGGTCTCGTGAATCTGGCTCAGGTAGGTGGTCAGGCTCATGCGCTGCATCTGCAGCTGCTGCTGGATGACCTGCATCTGCTGCTGGTAGGCGTTTTCCACCAGAATGCTGGGGATCTCGCCCTCTGCGGCATCGGCCAGCTGACCAAGGATCATGTCCTTGGCGTGGTTCAGCGCACCGCCGTGGCGGCCGTCGAACAGCTGCTGCTTCACGAAAGCGCGGTACTCCTCCATGGTCTCCTTGCCCATCTTCTTGGCAAAGTCGCTGTTCAGGGCAGGCAGCTGACGCACGCACACGTCATGCAGCTTGATCTTGAACACGACAGGCTTGCCGGCCAGCTCCTTGTTGGGGTAGTTCTTGGGGAAGGTGACGTTGATCTCGAACTCGTCCCCTGCCTTGTGGCCCAGAATGCCATCCTCGAAACCGGGGATCATGCGGCCGCTGCCCAGCTGCACGGACTGGTCCTTTGCCGTGCCGCCCTTAAAGGCCACACCGTCCAGAAGGCCCTCAAAGTCCATGTGCACCACATTGCCCTTTACAGCGGGGCCCTTGTGGGGCACCAGCTCTGCGGCGTAGTTGCGACGGCGCTCCAGCACCGTGTCGATCTCCTTGTCGGTCACCTCCGGGGTGACGCACTGGGAGGTAAAGCCGGTGGTCTTGGTCAGTGTCAGCTCGGGCTGCAGCGCCACGGTGGCGGTAGCCACAAAGCCCTCGTCCTTTTTCACGCTTACCAGATCGTAGCTGGGATCATCCACCGGCGCAAAGCCGTGCTCCTTCAAAGCAGCCTCGTACAAAGCAGGCACATCCTGATCCATCAGGTCGTTGATGGCATCGTACCAGAAGGTGTGCTCGCCGCGGTCAGCCTCGATCTGTGCGCGGTCGGCCTCGCCCTTCTGGAAGCCCTTGATGGTATAAGTGGCGCGGGTGCGCTCATAGACCGCATTGGAGGCGGCCTCCAGTTCCTCAGCCGTAGCGCTGAAGGTCATTTTGCAGACACTCTTTTCAGGAGTTTCCACGCTTACCAGTTTCATAGGATCTACCCTCCGTGTTGTTCCCTTGGCGGCGGGGCGGCGCTGCCAAGGCAGCAGCCGGAACGCCATTTTGGGGACATTTTCAAACATTAATAAAGTTATTATAGCACAAGTGCAGCAAAAGCGGTATAATAAACTTGATAAAAATGTGCCGTTTTGGCAATTTTAGTCCATTCAAGCAGGAAAAAAGCGCGTTTTGCGGCAGCAGCTGCCGCGCAAAAGTGGGAAAACCCTCAGGAAAGGAAGGCTGTCCCCTATGCGATTATTTGATGTTCTGGGCCCGGTGATGATCGGACCCTCTTCCAGCCACACCGCCGGTGCGGCAAAGATCGGCTATACTGCACAAAAGCTTCTGGGCGAGGTACCGGCGCAGGCAGACATTGGCCTGTACGGCAGCTTTGCCACCACCGGCAAGGGGCACGGCACCGACCGCGCATTGGTGGCGGGGCTGCTGGGTCTGCGCCCGGACGACCCCCGCCTGCCGGACAGCTTTGCGCTGGCCGCGCAGCGGGGGATGCAGTTCAGCATCCACCCGGTAGAGCTGCGCTCTGCCCACCCCAACACCGCCGTGCTCACCCTGACCAGCCGCACCGGGCGGCAGCTTTCGCTCAAGGCGGCGTCGGTGGGCGGCGGACGCATCCGCGTCACGGAGATCGACGGCGTCCCGGCGGATTTCGGCGGTGACAGCAACACCCTCATCATCCACAACGAGGACACCCCCGGCTGCATTGCCGAGGTGACCATGGCGCTGGCACTGCGGCGCATCAATATCGCGTCCATGCAGGTGTTCCGCGCCGCTGCAGGCGGCTATGCGGTGATGGTGCTGGAGTGCGACTCCCACATCCCCCACGCGCTGGAGCGGCAGCTGGCGGTGATGCCGGGTCTGCTGAAGGTGACCTGCCTGAACGTGGACGAGCCGGAAGAAACGGAGGAATGAGCCATGGCATTTTTGTCCTGTGAAGAGATGCTGGCTGCCGCCCGCAGCCAGAAGATCACGCTGGCAGAAGCGGTGCTGCGCAGCGATTTGGAGGAGAGCCGCCTGACCGAGGCGCACAGCCGCGCCGCCATGCGGCATTTGTGGCAGGTGATGCAGGCCACCAGTCAGGAATACGACCCCACACAGCGCAGCCGCAGCGGCCTTTCCGGCGGCGATGCCGCCAAGGTGGAGCAGGCGTGGCAGCAGGGACGCCTGCTGGGCGATGATTATCTGGCCGCAGTAACAGCGGAAGCCCTAAAAACCGCCGAGTGCAACGCCTGCATGAAGCGCATCGTGGCCGCGCCCACGGCGGGAAGCTGCGGCGTGCTGCCTGCGGTCCTGCTGCCGCTGCAGCGGCGCGGGCTGGCCGACGAGGCCGCCGTGCACCGCGCCCTGTATATCGCTGCCGGGTTCGGGCAGGTCGTTGCCGCGCGTGCCACGCTGGCCGGGGCCGAGGGCGGCTGTCAGGCCGAGGTCGGCGCGGCCAGCGGCATGGCCGCCGCGGCGCTGGTGGACATCAAGGGCGGCACGGCGGAGCAGTGCGCCGAGGCGTTCGCCATGGCGCTTACTAACCTTGAGGGCCTTGTCTGCGACCCCGTGGCAGGTCTTGTGGAGATCCCCTGCATCAAGCGCAACGTCATCGGTGCCATGAACGCGGTCTCTGCCGCCGACATGGCGCTGGCCGGGGTCGTGGGGCACATCCCCGCGGACGAGGTCATTGACGCAATGGCCGAGGTCGGCAACGCGATGAGCAAGGACCTGCGCGAGACCGGCATCGGCGGTCTGGCCGGCACCCCCACGGGCCGCGCCATCTGCGAGATCGTGACGATGGACAACGGGGAAGAGGAAGATTGATATTTTACGGCGGTAAACCGGCGGGCGCATATAGAATGCGCCCCTACGCTGCAGGGGGCGATGCTTGCATCGACCCGCAAGGTTTCCGCCGCCGTCAATTCACAACCGGCAAGTATTATATTATAATAAGGAGAACTGCTTTTTGAAGTCAGGTGTATTGGAGCTTGTGCGCTGACCGGGAGGTCGCGCCGTTTGCTCACAAAACCGCGTTCCTCCCATACGGATTTTATCAACAAAATTCGGGAGGACTTACCCATGAACCGCGAAAACAAGCGCAAGCAATACCAAAACGGATACTATAAAAATCACCGCTGCGACGACACCTTTACCTGCAAGCACTGCGGGCGGGTCGTCGTGCCCATTGGGGCGGGCACGCAGCACCGCAACCACTGCCCCAACTGCCTGACCAGCCTGCATCTGGACAATGAACCCGGGGACCGCGCCGCAGACTGCGGCGGGCAGATGGAGCCCGTGGCCGTCTGGGTGCGCAAGGGCGGCGAGTGGGCCATCATCCACCGCTGCCGCCTCTGCGGCAAACTGACATCCAACCGCATCGCCGCGGACGACAACCCGATGCTTCTCATGAGCATCGCCATGCGCCCGCTCTGCCCCCCGCCGTTCCCGCTGGAGCGCATCGAGGAGATGACGGCACTGATGGGCGGGGAGGGGCGTATGCGGTAATGCGGGGCGTCGGAGACGCCGACCCCTGCACTGACCCCGACGCAACTTTCCTTTACAAATTTCGCCAATGTGCTATACTGAACAAAAAACATCAGGAGGAAATTCTTATGAACGTGAACGATCCGCGCTGGGCGTCCATTGACGCCTTTGTGGAGGAAAACCGCGACAACATCCTGCGCGACATCACCCGTCTGGTGGCCGTGCCCAGCGTGGAGGGCGCACCCGAGCCGGGCGCACCGTTCGGCACCGGCCCCAAGGCCGCGCTGGCCAAGGCGCTGGAGATCGCCGACGAGCTGGGCCTGGACACCTTCAACGCCGACAGCTACATCGGCTGGGCCGAGACGGGCAGGATCGCCGACGGCCAGAAGTTCCTGGCGACCATCACCCACACCGACGTTGTGCCCGAGGGCAACGGCTGGGACGCCGACCCCTACACGGTCCGCGTGCGGGACGGCTGGCTGCTGGGCCGCGGCGTGGCCGACGACAAAGGCCCAAGCATCCTCTGCCTGTACGCGCTGAAGTACCTGAAGGACAGCGGCGCGGCGCTGAAATACCCCGTGCGTGCCCTGCTGGGTGCCAACGAGGAGACGAACATGCACGACGTAGACTACTACGCCGAGCATTACCCGATGCCCGCCTTCTGCTTTACGCCGGACGCCGAGTTCCCGGTCTGCAACGGCGAGAAGGGCGGCTTCAACGGCGAGCTCGTCAGCCCGAAGTTTGAGAACGGCATCATCACGGCGTTCGAGGGCGGCGTCGCCCACAACGCCGTGCCGGACCGCGCCTCCTGCACGGTGCAGGTCGGCGCGGGCGCACTCGTCCAGACCGAGGGCGTGACCTTCGAGGCAGGGAAGGGCGGTGCCACCGTCATCCGCGGCTGGGGCAAGAGCGGCCACGCCGCCATGCCCGAGGGCACGGTCAACGCCATCAGCCTGATCGTCAACTGCCTGCTCAAGAGCGGCGTCTGCACCCCGCAGGAGGAGGCCTACCTGAACGTGCTGCACACGCTGCACGCCGACACCGACGGCAGCGCACTGGGCATTGCGGCGGACGACGGCCTGTTTGACCCGCTGACCATCATCGGCGGCACGATCGAGATGGCTGACGGCGTCATCCGCCAGAGCTTTGACTGCCGCTACCCGACGAACACCGACCCCGAAAAGATGACTGCCGCCATCCGGAAGGTCTGCGGCGGCGCGGCCACGCTGGAGAACGTCAGCAGCCGCGTGCCGTTCTACATCGACGCGGACAGCCCGGCCATCCAGACGCTCATCAACACCTACAACGACGTCACCGGCGAGGGCAAGAAGCCCTTTACGATGGGCGGCGGCACCTATGCGCGCCACTTCCCCTATGCCGTCAGCTTCGGCCCCGAGCACACCGACATTGAGATCCCGTCCTTTGCGGGCCCGATGCACGGTGCGAACGAGGGCACCCCGTTTGAAAAGCTGGTCGAGGCGCTGAAGATTTATATTCTGGCGCTGCTGCGGCTGCAGGAGATCGAGCTGTAAATAAAAGCAGGGACCGGGCATGTCCGATCCCTGCGGTATCATCCCTGGCAGACCGACATCTGCCAGGGTTTTTCTTTGTAGGATTGTTAATTTTTATACAGCTTTTTTATTCTGCGGCGATTGCCCAAATTGTTGCAAATCTTGCGTGTTCGATGCAAAACCGACCTTTTGTCATACTTGGTTGCTTGACATGCTTTTGAAAAATGGTACAATAAATTCGTATAGTTATCCACCACGGACGGGGGAGCAGAAATCCCGTCCGCGGCGAGAAAAATCAGAGAAACGGGGGAAATCAGATTGTTCAAGTCCCTAAAGCGCTCTGCCAAGGGTGCTGCCGTACCGCACACGAAGGCGACAGCCGGGCAGCCGACCAACAAGATGCCGGTGCCCGAGCACGTCGTCATTCCCATGTCGATGCACATCGGCGCGCCCGCGGAGCCTGTCGTCAAAAAGGGCGACACCGTCATGGTCGGTACCGTGATCGGCAAGGCCGGCGGCTTTGTATCCGCCAATATCTACTCCAGTGTGTCCGGCACTGTGCAGGACATTGCACCGCTGCGTATGGTCAACGGCGCGATGACGACGGCTGTTGCCATCAAGACCGACGGTGCGCAGACCGTTGATCCGGCCTGTGTGCCGCCCGTCGTCACCGACAAAGCCAGCCTGCTGGCTGCCGTGCAGACCTGCGGCCTGGTGGGTGTCGGCGGCGCCGGCTTCCCGACGCATGTCAAGCTGGCGGCCAACACCATCGACACGCTGCTCATCAACGCTGCCGAGTGCGAGCCCTACCTGACCACCGACTGCCGCGAGATGCTGGAGTGCAGCGACACGATCATCTCCGGCATCACCGCTGTCATGAAGTACTGCGAGATCCCGCACTGCATCATCGGCATTGAACGCAACAAGCCCGAGTGCATCGACCTGCTCACCTCGCTGACCCGCGAGATGAAGGGCGTCGAGGTCAAGGGCCTGCCGATGCGCTACCCGCAGGGCGCCGAGAAAACGCTCGTCGAGACCTGCACCGGGCGCGAGGTGCCGCAGGTCGGCCCCTCCGGCAAGCCGGGCCTGCCCGCCGACGTGGGCTGCGTCATCATGAACGTGACGAGCGTCTCCACGCTGGGCAAGTTCCTCAAGACCGGCATCCCGCTGGTGACAAAGCGCGTCACCGTCGAGGGTGACGCCATCGCCAAACCCCAGAACATCGAGGTTCCCATCGGCACGCTGTACCGCGACGTCATCGACGCCTGCGGCGGTGTCAAGGAGGGCGTCGAGCTGGGCAAGATCATCTTCGGCGGCCCGATGATGGGCGGCGCTGCACCCAGCGCCGACTTCCCGGTGCTCAAGCAGAACAACGGCCTGCTGCTGTTCAGCAAGAAGGCCGCCGCGCTGCCCGAGCCGTCCGCCTGCATCCGCTGCGGGCGCTGCATCGAGGCCTGCCCGATGGGTCTGGAGCCCGTCGTCATTGCGCAGGACTTTGCCAACAAGGACTTTGCTGCGCTGAAGGCACGCTGCGTGGATCTCTGCGTAGCCTGCGGCAGCTGCACCTATGCCTGCCCGGCCAAGCGCCCCGTCAGCCAGACGATGGGCCTTGCCAAGGGCTGGTACATGGCCGAGCTGCGGAAAGGAGGCAAATAACCCATGGAAGATCGTCTGATCGTTACCGCCTCGCCGCATATCCGCGATGCATCCACCACCCGCGGGCTGATGGGCAATGTTGTCATTGCGCTGCTGCCCGCCGTGCTGGCCGCGGGTCTGATCTTCGGCGTGCAGGCGCTGGTGCTGGTCGCTGTGACCCCCCTGGCCTGTGTGGCGTTTGAGTACATTTATGAAAAGCTGCTGAAAAAGTCCAACACCGTGGGCGACCTGTCCGCCGTTGTCACCGGCATCATTCTGGCGCTGAACATGCCCGTGGGCATGCCGCTCTGGATCGCTGTTGTCGGCGCGTTCGTCGCCATCGTCATCACGAAGCAGCTGTTCGGCGGCCTTGGCTACAACTTCGCCAACCCCGCGCTGGTGGGCCGTATCGTGCTGTTCCTCGGCTTCACCTCCCGCATGACCGCCTACGTCTACCCTGACATGGCCGTTGACGCGCTGGCCTCCGCCACGCCGCTGGCCGTGGCCGACAAGACCACGCTGCCCCTGCTGGACGTCTTTTTGGGCTTCCGCGGCGGCATGATGGGCGAGGTCTGCGTGCTGGCCATCCTGCTGGGCTTCGCCTATCTGGTTGCCACCCGGACCATCCAGGCCACCATCCCCGTGACCATCGTTGCCACGGTCTTTGTGCTGACTGCGCTCAACACCGGCAGTGCCTACACCGCCCTGATCGAGTGCATGTCCGGCGGTCTTTTGTTCGGTGCTGTCTTTATGGCGACGGACTACGTGACCAGCCCGTTCACCACCAAGGGCAAGCTGTTCTACGGCGTGTTTATCGGCCTCATCACCTTCCTCATCCGCCACTTCGGCTCGATGAATGAGGGCATGAGCTACGCCATCCTGCTGGGCAACCTGATGACCCCGTGGTTCAACGCCTGGGGCCACCAGACGCCGCTGGGCTACAAAAAGCCCAAAAAAGCCAAGAAAGGCGGTGCGGAATAATGGCTGAAAAGCAAACCACCGAGAAGCAGAGCACTTTCAAAGAGCTTGTGCTGCCCGTCATCGTGCTGGTCGTCATCTGCCTGGTCTGCAGCGCGCTGCTGGCTGTGCTGAACGACATCACCGCTCCCATCATTGCGGAAAACACCCAAGCCGAGACCCTGGCCGCCTATGTCTCCGTCCTGCCCGAGGGCACGACCACCGACAGCATGACTGCCATCGACGGTCTGACCACCGCCGGCGTCGAGGGTGCTGTCAAGACCGCGAACGGCGATGTCGCCGTCAAGGCTGCGGCCTCCGGTTACTCCGGCAAGGACGTCACGGTCTACGTTGCCTTTGACGCCGAGGGTGCCATTTCCGGTATCTCCATCGACGGCTCCACCCAGACCACCGGCATCGGCTCCAAGGTCTCCGGCGATTCCTTCGCCTCCGGCTTTATCGGCTGGAACGGGGGAGAGGTCGCCTCCGGCAGCCCTGTGGACAGCATTGCCGGTGCAACGTATTCCAGCAACGGCGCGTTCAACGCCATCAACGCAGCCATCGACTGCTACAACAATGAGATCAAGGGGGTGCAGTAACGATGAACGAAAAACCGAGCAAGTGGAAGGTTTTTACCGCGGGCATCATCCGTGAGAACCCCGTTCTGCGCCTGGTGCTGGGCTGCTGCTCCGCACTGGCTGTCACCACCACCGTTTCCGGCGCTGTGGGCATGGGCCTGGCCATGACGTTCGTTCTGGTCTGCTCCAACATCGTTATCTCGGCACTGCGCAAGGTCATCCCGGCCAAGGTGCATCTGCCGTGCTACATCGTTATAATCGCAACGTTTGTTACCGTCGTGCAGATGGTGCTGCAGGCGTTCGTGCCCGACCTGTACAAGGCGCTGGGCGTGTATCTGGCGCTGATCGTCGTCAACTGCATCATCCTCGGCCGTGCCGAGATGTTCGCCTGCAAGAACACCGTTGTGGACTCCGCGCTGGACGGTCTGGGCATGGGCATCGGCTACATCCTGACCATGCTGCTCATGTCCTCCATCCGTGAGATCATCGGCAGCGGCACCTGGCTGGGCATCACGATCATCCCCGAGAGCGTGGCCCGCATGACCGTCATGAACTCCGCGCCGGGCGGCTTCTTCGTCTTTGGCTGCCTGATGGCCGGCTGTGTCTGGCTGGAGCGCAAGCTGAACAAGCCCATTGAGCGCAAGAGCTGCGGCGACGTCATGCTCGAGAAGATCGACGCCGCCAAGGAAGAACAGAAGGAGGGTGCCGCACAATGAGTTCTCAGATCGCAACGTTTGCCACCATCTTCTTCAGCATGATCCTGGTCAACAACTACGTACTGGTGCAGTTTCTGGGTATCTGCCCGTTCCTCGGCGTTTCCAAAAAGCTGGATTCCTCCGTGGGCATGGGCGCTGCTGTTATCGTCGTCATGGTCATTGCCACGGCTGTGACCTTCCCGCTGCAGATCTTCCTGCTGGATGCCTATAATCTGGGTTACCTGCAGACGATCATCTTCATCCTCGTCATCGCTGTTCTGGTCCAGCTGATCGAGATCACGCTGAAAAAGTACGTCCCGGCGCTGTATCAGTCCCTGGGCGTCTACCTGCCGCTGATCACGACCAACTGCGCCGTATTGGGCATCGCTATCCTGCTCGTCCAAAAAGAGTACAATCTGGGCGAATCGGTCGTCTTCGCGACGGCTACGGCGATCGGATTCTCGCTGGCTCTGGTGCTGTTTGCCGGTTTGCGCGAGCGGCTCGAGATGGAAGATATTCCCGCCGCGATGAAAGGGATGCCGATCGCCTTGCTCACCGCAGGCATACTGGCTATGGCGTTCATGGGATTTTCCGGCTTGGTCAGATAGCGCTTCGATTCAGGGAACGGATATTGTTACGGGCACAAAAGCGAATCGCTTCCTGTGCCCGTAACATTTTGCGTCGAATTTACGTTATCTTTAAAGTGTAGATTGCGTCCGATGGGGAAACTCGCTCCGATCATATTGGCTATCCTGCTGTTTT
>OGLX01000934.1_pt1 | contig 16863 bp, 7 predicted proteins | sample 1572821 | NCBI WGS metagenome assembly OGLX01 (sample SAMEA2581908, study PRJEB24529) | metagenome | biome: Human gut stool | place: China | collected 2011 | reverse complement strand
GCTCGTTCAGAGGCGATGGCGAAGCATACATCACCGACGGCTCGAACGTATATCTGAACGTAAATCTGAACAGCGGCTACCGTCTTCGCAGCCTTACGCTCGACGGCAAGCAGCTTGAAAAGCAGTACAGCGAATACCATTTCACCATGCCTTCAGTTACCGACGTCACGGTCATGGCAGACATCGTGTACGACCCCGAATCGCCTTCCGATCCGCAGCCGCCGACGCCGCCCGTGAAGACATATAAGCTCACTGTGGTATGCAACCCTATCGGTGCTGCTTCGCTTTCGGGCGCAGGCACCTACAAGGAGGGCGATTGGGTAAACCTCTCTGCAAATAGCTACTCGGGCTACGTGTTCAAAGGCTGGACACGCGACGGCGAGACCATCAGCACCAACAGCTATTATAACTTTGAGATGCCGGCTTCTGACGTGGTGTTCACAGCCAACTACGTCTACAACCCTACCAACCCCAAAGACCCCGAGCAGCCTAAGCTGAAGCGACCTCTGACAGCTATTGCGTCGCCGGCAGGAGCTGCAAGGCTCTCGCTCTCGGCTTCTGAGGTGGTGTCAGGAGAGACATTTACCGTCAGAGCTTATCCCGCAACAGGCTACCGCTTCAAGGGATGGGTGCTGAACGGTGTGGCGCAGGAGGAGAAGTCTACTTACTTCAGTGCTACTATGACTGACGCCGGTGCGCAGGTAGTGGCGATACTCGTCTACGACCCCGAGTCGCCAGGCAATCCGGGTGCCAACTACTACAACGCCGCCACCGGACTCGCCATCATCGACGACTTCACACCGGGCAATCTCTCCAGAGCGCTCGGCGCCACTGTGGGCAGCGACAACTATCAGAACGTGAACCGACTGATTGTGAAGGGACGCATGACAAACAGCGACTACTACTGCATGCGCAGCCTCAAGAATGCTTCGGCTGTCGACCTCTCGCGTACGGGTGGCGCTACGGAGGTGCCAAGCGGCGTGTTCCAAGACCTTGCGGTTGCGTCGGTTGCGCTTCCGGCTACCATTTCAGGATTGGACTACGATGTGTTCGGCAATTGCCAGAACCTCATCGCGCTCACCGTGTACGCAATGGAGCCGCCGAGCTGCTATAACTCGGCGTTCGCCAACTTTACGAACAAAGCCAACTGTATCGTCTATGTTCCCGAAGAAGCCGTAGAACTGTATGCTGCCGCCGAAGGCTGGAAGGACTTCACCATTCAGCCTATCACCAACGACGCACACATGCTGCAGGTGAACCTGCCGGCTGAAGGCAAGGACGGACGCTACAAGAACAACACCATCGAACTGGTGAACATCAACTCGGGCGTGCGACAGAAGTATGTCATCACCGACCGACAGATATACACGTTTAGCGGACTGCGCAAGGACGAGCAGTATAATGTATATATGTACTCGCGTGCAGGACTTGAGATCGGACGTATCGAGAACGTAACCATACCGGATGGCGACATGGAAGTGGCGTTCGGCACATTGAAGCCTCTGCACACCGTTGCGGCAAAGGTGGTTTCGCCCGAAGGCGAGAACCTCACGTCGATGGCTACCGTAGAATGGCTCAAGCCGCTCGAAGACGGCACGACGGTATATCTGCGCAAGGCAGTATCGTTGGGCGAGATTCCTGAAGGTCAGCAGCTCGTATGCCGCGTTACGCTCAGCGACAAGCTCGGCACAGCGTACAAGGCTCCTGCCGACACCGCAATCAGCGTGAGCGGTGCCAACAACATCTGCGTTGTAAAACTGCAGCCGCTGCGCACCATCACCCTTACAGGCACAGTCGTTGGCGATGACGACATATATATTGCAGACGCTTCGGTGTCGGCAACGCAGACGCTCAACGGCAAGTTCCAGAAGACGTTCACCACAAAGACCGACCGTCGCGGACAATGGACCTTATCTGTTCTGGCTGCGCCCGAGACACACCTCGTCGTAGCAGCTACGGAGTGCGTGAACAAGCTCGACACGCTCGGCGCATTTGCAGACGACGAGACACAGCGCGACTTGGGCAAGGCTGTGATGAAGTCGATGGTGGGCGCACGCATCGCTTACGGATTCACGTATAAGGCAGCCGGATCGGAAGAAACACAGAACTTCTACGCCGACCATCGCAACGTGACTGTCAGCGTGTTCAACGTGACGCAGAACCGTGAGCAGAAAGACCTCTCGGTGCAGTATCCTACACTCACCGTGCTCGACGAAACCATGAACATCGGCGACCAGTTGCGTCTTACCGCAGTGTCTAAGACCGGCGCATTCAGTCCGATAGAACGCATGGTGACGGTGGACGATAACCGCCGCGCACAGGCTACGTTCGACATCGTGGGCAAGGGCTGCATAGAAGCATCGTTCGAGATGACTGACAACCGCGCTGTGACAGCAATGCTCTACAGCGCTGGCGGCGAGCTGTTCAAAAAGACGGCATATGCTGAGGCTAAGGCTTCGTTCGCTGATGTTGATGACGGCGAGTACACACTCGTCACGATGGGTCAGTCGGAACTGATGAACTCCATACTTCGTCTCTCTGCTTTCGACGAGATAGGACTCAGCGAAGGCAAGGACTACGTGAAGAACGCGGTAAAGGTGGAGACAGGAAAGATTGCGACCGTGCACAACGCTACCGTTCCGGCATTTGACGAGAGTCTGTTCAGCTACACAACGGCTTCAACCTCGTTCTCTTCCAACAAGAGTAGCATCACCAACGGCAAGTATCTCACGCTAAGTTCGGTTGTCGACTTCAAGGGCGTATACAAGAGCGACATAAGCAATGTGAAGCTCGTTGTAGACCTTCCTGACGCATGCGACTTCGTGGAGAAGTCGGTCATCCAGGGTCCGAAGCTCATGCCGTACACACTCAGCGGCAAGCGACTCACCGTACAGCTCGGCGACAACTATCAGGCTCAGACGCGCTTCTGCGTGATACCAACCGCCAGCAGCACGTTCAACGCCACCGCATCGGTAGTGTTCGACTACAAGGGCGCCACGCTCACGCAGCCCATCGGCTCTGCAACTGTGGAGGTGAAGACACTCGACATCATTGTGCCCGAGATAATAACATCGTCTACAATCAATGTGGCTGGTTCGGCGCCGGCACGTTCTAAGGTAGACGTATACTCGGACAACGAACTCGTAGGTCACACCACGGCAAAGGCGAACGGCAGTTGGAATGCAGATTGTACGTTGCTCAATGTGTTTAATCTGAACGAGTATCCAATCTCGGCGAAGATTACGACCGAGTCGGGCAGTATGCTTCTCACCGAGACCAAGAACGTGACATACATCAGCAACTATCCGAAGATAAAGACGGTGACCATGAACACGAACCCGACAATCGTGTTCGACTTCGAGAAGGGCACCACCTCACACTCGTGGTACTACACGCCCGACAACGTGCTGTTCACGCTCGACTTTACCAATAACAGCGCCGATGTGCTGCAGGAGGTGTATCTGAACATCTTCGGCGAGGACGGTTCGGTGCGCACTATCGACTGCAGTTACGACACTCGCAAGTCGATATGGTTTGCCAACGTGAAGTTCGATACCTACAACGGCATCGTTAACCTCAGCGTCAACTACATTGCGAAGGGCGACTACAGCTACGACTCGGCTCAGGCTAAGCTCATCGCAAAGAAGTTTGAGGACCAGATGGCGAACGAGAAGGACAAGGCAGACGAGTTCAAGCAACTCGTTGACGACGCCTTCGTATATATCAAGCGCGACGACGTGACGCGTGAGGAGAAGATTGCTTACGTCAATCGTATCAAGAAACGTGTATACAAATACTACACCGGCAACGACGACGTTCCTGCCTACGGAAGTAGCGGAAACGTGAACCTCGGCATACTTGAAGACGCCGACTATAACGGAGGTAGTGCGATACTGTTCGGCGAACGCGAGGAGGACAAGAATCCGGATGCAGACCGATACATGCAGGATGCTCCGAATCCTTATGATACGAACGTGTCTTTGCCTGGAACCGACATCTCGGCTTCCGTCTCTTCTGACAAGGGATCGGCAGAATATGTATCGCCTGGCGATTACAACTTCGAGTCGATAGCCGAAGGCTTCAACGGCAACACCGACTTCACCGTCCGCAACTCTAACGGCGATGTGTGGAGTAGCCGAAACAACGACATTCCTGCCAGCTTCGACGCTGACTCGGATGAGGCTGTTGCTGCCTTCTACAATGCGGTTGCCAAAGAGCAAAGAGAACTCTATGCAGAGTGGGCAGGCAAGGTTGGAGATATCCTAAGCGCAGCCGATTTGTCTATAGCACTGGGCGAGTCGATGCAGACAAGATATTTCAGCGACAATTTCGACCAGCTCGTAGCTCTTGCAGGCAATAAGAATCCGAATGTAAAGGCTGAGATAGAAAGCCTGGAAGCAAGTGTCGGCAAGAATCTTAAGAATCTCAAGAACCTTAAGATTGCTGGCAACGCATTAGGTGGAGTAGGCGCTTTTGTCGGCGGCTGGACTGTCGGAACTGATATCCTTGTCGGCTACGACCGTATGAAGGAATGGACCCGCATCATCGAGTCGGTAAAGGAGTCTTGTGCTGGCAATGATGTCGAGTCGATCATAGCATTGGCTAAAAAGTACAGAACATGGATCGTTGTAAGAGATGCTTCGAAGGGCGTTGGCGACTTGGGTAATACGGCTCTTGGCATTGCCGGAGTGGCATCCGCTCCTGAGACATTAGGCGCTTCGCTCGTCCTTAATCTTGTTTCGTACGGCATCGACAAGGGCTTGAGTCATTGGGAGAGCTGCTATGCTCGAACCAACATTGAGCACCTCACCGAGGTGAAGAGCCTTATAAGGCGCACATCCGACTGTCCTGACGACATGTTCAACGACGAGTATACTCCCAACCGTCCGCCGTTCGACCCGCTCACCATCAACCACGACCCTGCAGGCTACGTCTATGAGGCTGTGCCAGAGAATCGTGTGGAGGGCGTGCAAGCCACCATCTACTATAAGGAAGAAGTGGAGGACCTTTGGGGCGACAAGCACGAGGAAATCGTGATGTGGAACGCAGAGGAATATGCTCAGAAGAACCCACTCTTCACCGACGAGGACGGTATGTATCGTTGGGATGTGCCGCAGGGACTCTGGCAGGTGAAGTTCGAGAAGGACGGATACCTCACCGCATACAGCGAATGGCTGCCTGTGCCGCCGCCGCAGTTGGAGGTGAACATCGGAATCACTCAGAACAAGCAGCCTGAGGTCGTAGAGGCTCGTGCATACGAAGAGGGTGTAGAGGTGCAGTTCGACAAGTATATGGACCCGACAACCCTTACTGATGCCAATATCAGCGTGACGGCTGGCGGAAAGAAGCTCGCGGGCGAGATACAACTCGTAGACGCGGCGCTTGCCGACGAATACGCTTCGCCCGACGATGCTGAGGCTGTGTGCTACGCTTCGCGCGTCAGATTCGTGCCCGAGCAGGCTCTCGCCACCACAACCGGCGAGATTCGTCTCATGGTAAGCCGCAACGTTATGTCGTATGCCGGCATACCGATGACCGAGACCTACAGTCAGACGCTCGACGTAGAGAAGGAGGTGCAGCAGATCACTGCCGAGAACACCAAGGTGCTCTACGGAGCTGAGAAGGAACTCACCGTCTACGCTCTGCCGAGTGAGGCTGCAGCCGGACGCGTCGTTCACATCGCCAACTCGTCGGATATGGTTGCGTCGCTCGACGCCGCCGACCTCACTCTCGACGCAGAGGGCAAGGCGGTAGTGAAGATAAAGGGCGACCTTCCGGGACGCACCCAACTCTCGTTCTCTATCGACGACGTTACGGCGAAGGGACAGTGCACGGTCGACGTGATGACCGAGATCGTCACCGCTGAGGCTCCTACCGCTTCGCGCGCCAGCGGCACTGCCGTATATCGCGGCACTAAGCTCGAACTGGCTACCGACTCGAAGGATGCTACCATCTACTTCACTACTGACGGCACATGTCCGTGCGACGAGAACGGCACCCGACGCAAGTACAGCGTGCCTATCGTCATCAACGACGACACCCATATCAAGGCGATGACAATGGTGGGCAGCGACGATGTGTCGGAGGTGAAGGAGTTCAGCTACACGCTGAAGAAGTCTGATATGGACATCGCTATGGCTGAGGGCTGGACGTGGATGTCGCACAGCTTCGCCGACGGCATCACTGCCGCGCAGCTGGCTGACGACGCTGCCGTACAGCGTGTGCAGAGTCAGACGCAGGAGCTTGTACGCGACCCGCAGCTCGGACTCATCGGCACGCTCTCCGCTCTCGCTGCGTCTGAGAGTTACAAGGTGGAGACGTCGGCTGCCGTTGCTTTGCCACGCATCAGTGGCGTGGCATGGAACCCGGCTACACCTATCGCTCTGAGCGACGGCTGGAACTGGCTTGGCTATCCTGCCGAGCAGACCATGACTCTCGACGAGGCTTTCGCCACTACTACGGTGGAGAAACTCGACGCTATCGTTGGTCAGGACGGCTTCGCACAGTACGACGGCGAACGTTGGGTGGGCACGCTCACCACGCTCGTGCCGGGCAAGGGCTATATGTACCAGAGCCAGACCGAGAAGCAGGTGGCTTACAATACCACCATCGTCTCGAAGGCTCACGCACAGCACACGCAGGGCATCGCCGACCGTCTGCCGCTTGCTTTCGACAAGCATAAGTATCCGTCTGTGATGGCTGTTGTGGCTGCCGTCTGCGACGATAACGGCATGGCTGCCGACAATGCCGACTATCTGTTGGCTGCGTTCTGTGGCAGCGAGTGTCGCGGTGTCGGTCAGATAGCTGGCGGACTGCTGATGATGAACGTCTACGGCAACGTGGGCGACCGCATCACTCTCCATGTCACCGACTGCGACGGCGCTGACGTGCTTGCTACCGCGACGCTCGACTTCTCTGAGGGTCTCGTGGGCAGCATCGACGCTCCGTATGCTATCAACGTTGGCAAGACAACTACTGTCGGTGCTGCGGCATACGACGGCGACGTGCGTCTCAGCGTGGTTGGCAAGCGTCTTGTCATCAGTGGCGTGGCTGCCGACGACATCAGCAGTGTAGAACTCTTCGACATCAACGGTCAGAAGGTGATGCACGAGACACATATCAGCGAGAGTGGCATCGACATTTCTTCTCTGTCGGGTGGCGTCTACGTTGCTGTTGTATGCAGCGACGCACACTACACCTATCATAAGATTGCCGTACGCTAAACCATAAAAACGATACACAATGAAAAGTTCGATTATCAGACATACAATGGCGATAGTCGCGCTCCTCATGGCGCTCTTCCATAGTGTCGCGGCTTCTGCCGCCGACACATGGAGCGTCAATCCGAGCGCCTACCGCTACGACATGAGTCTTTATCTCGATGTGGTGTTCGGCACCGGAGAGAAGTTGGATTACACGCAGTACGACGTGGCTACGTTCGTCGGCGACGAGTGCCGTGGCGTGGCTGAGGTGCTGCCTCTGCCCACCGGTGGCAACTGCCTCTATCTCCGTGCGCGCAGCAACAGCGAGCGTGGCGAGTCGATGGTGTTCCGCTATCGCGACAAGACTACGGGCGAGGTGAAGGATGTAGAGAATGTCAGCTTTGCGTTCTCATCTAACGCGCGTCTGGGCTATCCGTCTTCGCCCTACGAGGTGAAGATTATCATCTATCACGACGTTACGCTGTCGGCTGGCGAGGGCGGAACGGTCAGTGAGTCTGGCGGACGCTTGGCTGAGGGCACCACGCTTTCTGTCACCGCTACTCCTGCCGAGGGTCATCACTTCGTGCAGTGGTCGGACGGCGTTACCGACAACCCGCGTTCTGTTGTCGTCGGCAAGGAGGATGTGACGCTTGCTGCTGAGTTCGCTCTCACGTCCTATCATCTCACCTATACTCTCGACGGCGTCAGCTACAAGGAGTCGGACGTGCTCTACGGCACTGCTCTTACTCCCGAGCCTAACCCCGAGAAGGAGGGTCACACGTTCTCAGGTTGGCAGGGTCTGCCCGAGACGATGCCGGCTCACGATGTAGAGGTGACTGGTACGTTCTCAATCAACTCTTACCAAGCTGTCTTTAAGATTGGTGAGGAGGTTATCGAGAGCAAGACCGTCGTTTACGGCGAAGAGGTTGTCGCTCCCGAAGCACCTGCCAAGGAAGGACATACATTCGCCGGTTGGCAGGAAGTTCCTGCGACAATGCCAGCACACGACATCGTGGTTATGGGTTCTTATACCGTGAACAAGTACACGCTGACGTACAAGATTGACGGCGCAGAGTACAAGTCTGTTGAGGTTGACTACGGCACAGCTATCACCGCCGAGCCTGCTCCCGAGAAGGAGGGCTACACGTTCTCAGGCTGGCAGGGCCTGCCCGAGACGATGCCGGCTCACGATGTAGAGGTGACGGGTACGTTCTCTATCAACTCTTATCAGGCTGTGTTCAAGATTGGTAAGGAGGTTATCGAGAGCAAGACCGTCGTTTACGGCGAAGAGGTTGTCGCTCCAGAAGCACCAGCCAAGGAAGGACACACGTTTGCCGGATGGCAGGACGTTCCTGCGACAATGCCAGCACACGACATCGTTGTTCTGGGTTCGTACACCGTGAACAAGTACACGCTCATGTACAAGGTTGACGGCTCGGACTACAAGTCGGTAGAGATTGACTACGGCACAACAATCACCGCCGAGCCTGCCCCCGAGAAGGAAGGCTACACGTTCTCAGGCTGGCAGGGTCTGCCCGAGACGATGCCGGCAAAGGATGTAGAGGTGACAGGTACGTTCTCAATCAACTCTTACCGTCTGACGGTATATCTTGACGGCGAACTCTACTTAGAACAGACGCTGGAGTACGGTGCGCCGATAAGCGTTCCCGACCCAGAGGTTGCGGCAGACAGAGAGTTCAACGGCTGGGACATTGAGATTCCGGCGACAATGCCGGCTCACGATGTTGAGGTTCACGGCACGACGACGGTAGTAAGTGGACTGGAAGCGATATTCGCCGACAGCGATATGCGCGTCACAATCTGCTCGATGAACGGCGTGGTGCTGTTCCGCAACACGACGGTGAAGGAGGCGGCGCCGAAGCTGAAGCCGGGTCTGTACATCGTTAACGGTCGAAAGATGGTGGTGAAATAGACTGCCGCTATCAGCAGACACACATAAGTCAAAAACAGAAAGGGCTGGATTCCATGCAAGGAGTCCAGCCCTTTTGCGTTTATGTGTCGGTAGAAGCAGCCAGTTACAGCTGTCTGCTGAACAAAAACAGATTGATGCCAAAGATAACGGTTGTTACCAAGGCATGGTAACATCATTACAGATATGCGGTAACGATGTTTCCTGTGCGTGGTAATGATGTTTCCTGTGCGTGGTAATGATGTCTCCAGTGCAATAACTTGTAGTAAGCGCTTGCGAATGTAATCAATAAATTATATCTTTGCACATAGTAATAAGAACAACGATATGGTAAAAAGACAAAGGAAGGGATTCTGGGCGCGATTGCTGTCGCTCGTCGTGGTGGTGCTGATACTGGCTGCGACGGCGATACTGCGCGACGGAAGGATATTAGGACACGACTTGCGAAAGGCGCATGAGGCGAAGGCGCTGAAGAATGACACGCTGGAGGTGACGCCCGACGGAGCGTTCGTGGTGAACACAAAGCCGCTGGCAAAGGACGTGCAGGGATACGGTGGACCGGTGCCGCTGAAGATACATATAAAGGACGGCAGGGTAGCGGCTGTTGAGGCTGAACCCAACGCCGAGTCGCCCGACTTCTTCAACCGCGCGAAGGAGCTGCTCAATCACTGGCAGGGCAAGTCGGTGGACGAGGCGATGAGGGAGGAGGTGGACGCCGTGTCAGGCGCTACGTTCTCGTCGAGAGCGATAATAGCTAACATGCAGCGCGGACTGGCTTATGCCAAGCAGCGTGGTCAGTGGGGTGAGGATGGCTCGGTTGGTGCCGCAGATACAAGTGCATCCCCTATAGAGGGCGGCTCGGCTGGTGCACTTGAGACAAGTGCACCCCCTAAGATACACCAATAAAAATATAATATAAACAAATAAAATAATCACAACTCTTTTTATGAAAAGAATTTTCACTCTTTTGTTCGCTGTTCTCACAGCAACAACAATTATGGCACAAATGCACGGACCAATGAAGTTCGTTGGTGCATCGAATATGACAGTCTCAACAATGAGCAACGATAATCCCAGTGATACAATCCTGTTCGCAATGAACGGCATGGAGTCGGGCAACATCACTCTGCCTGCCATGAAGGGTATGCAGACAATACCATCGTTCACCATCAGCGGAGCCACATTCACATTGGGCGAGAACCACGTTGTTACTTTCGCCGACCAGACTTTCAGCGCAAAGGTGACAGTAGACGGAGCGGAGAAAAATATCACCGGCAAATCGCTTTCAGGCACATACAACATGGCAGACAACTCGCTCTCGCTTACTGTTGTGTTCCAGTATGGCAAGATGCCGTTCCCTATGACATACACCGTGAAAGGCTACTACGTAAAGGCTGTGTCTAACCCCATCACTGTTACAGTAGGCGGACAGTTCACATACAACAACGACAACGTAACATACGAGTTGCGTCGATACAAGGACGGCGGAACAGACAAACTCGACGTTACTGTTCCTTCCTACTCGCTCACAAACACCGTCATGGGCGACCTCACACTCGGCACATACACCGTGAAGGGACTTGTTTACGACGAGGCTCAGGGCGGCTACTACCGCGACTATAAGAACGACGGACTCAAGTTCCACTTCACAGCCGTTAATGGTGGCAAGACAACAATGGACAAGGACTACGAGTTCGCTAAGGAGAAGGCTAACAACATCCTCGTAAAGTACGAAGGCAGCAACGTAAGTTCTATCGTCAACACCTTCCAGATGGGCGCAATGCCTTTCGGTATCGTGTCTGTGTTCAGCGCTCCTGCAACCTCTATTGAGGGCGTAAACGCCAATGCTACCGCTCCGGCAGACGGAAGAACATACAACCTCGCTGGTCAGCGTGTGGACAACAACTATAAAGGCATTGTTATTGTCAACGGAAAGAAGTATTTGAGAAAATAGTATAATGATTAAAAAAGCCATTTTACTTGCTGTTGCAACTGTGAGCATACACATGCTCACAGCCTGCAGCGGCATTTTTGATGATATATACGACCAGCCGAAACCGGTTGTGCCGGCGAAGGGACAGCTTGTCGTCGACGCTACGAGCTGGACCGACTGGTATTATGTCGACCTGCCACGCCTGCATCGCCTTGCAGAAGCCGGCGACGAAGACGCTCTGCTCAAGGTTCAGACCGAGTTTGAGAAGCGTCCTATCCCGTTTGCGCTCAGCGAAGGCAGCGAGTGGGACGGTCGTTCGGGTCAGTATATGTATTGGTTCGACGTGTGGGGTGCAGGCATACAGAACAACGAGTTCCGCGAGCTCACCAAGACCGACGCTCAGCAAGACCCCGAGGAGTGGAGCTTCGCCGTGCATCGCAACAACGTGCGCACGAACGGCGGCGCTGTCTACGAGACGCAATACACATCCTTAGACCAGCTGCCCGCCTCGAGCACCGAATTCGCCAACAAGGAGTTCGCAGCCGACGAGTGGAGCGAGAACGAAGTGTGGAGCAGTCAGGAACAGATGCTGCTAAGTCTTGTGCCGTCGCAGGGCATCGATGTCAACAAGGTGCTCTCGTCGTGGCTTGAGTTCAAGTTCAACGTGCCGCCCGACTACATACCCAACAAGCATGTCTTCATCCTGCGACTCGCCGACGGCACATACGCCGCGCTGCAGCTCGCCGACTTCATCTCGCCCGAAGGCAAGAAGTGCTATCTCACCATTAACTACAAGTATCCGTATTAAGGAGTTGTGGTGGTGAGATGTTGAGGTGTTGAGACTTCTTCCACAGATGCCATACCCTCCTATAATTACAAATACAATAAGATAAATGATAAAAAACATAATACTTCCGCTCGCTCTTCTCGCAACCGCGCAAGCGGCGATGGCGCAGGCAGACCCAGAACTCGACGATGTGCAGCTCGACTCCATCTTCCGCCATTACGAACTGCAGGAAGTGGTGGTGACGGGCACACGCACACCGAAGTTTCTGAAGGACACGCCTATACAGACACGCGTCATCTCGTCGCGCGACATAGCCCGCACCGATGCCACAAACGTGCAGGACCTGCTGCAGCAGGAGTTGCCCGGCGTAGAGTTCTCCTACTCGATGAATCAGCAGACCCACCTCAACTTCGCCGGATTCGGCGGACAGGGCATCCTCTTTCTCGTAGACGGCGAGCGTCTCGCAGGCGAGTCGATGGACGACGTCGACTTCTCACGTCTGCTTGTGTCGGGCGTGGAGCGCATAGAGATAGTGAAGGGCGCATCGTCGGCGTTGTACGGCAGCAGTGCAACGGGCGGCGTGGTGAACATCATTACTAAGGACGCCACCCGACCGTGGTCGCTCAACCTGAACGGACGCTACGCCAAGCACAACGACCAGCGCTACGGCGGCATGTTCGCACTCCGCTCGAAGCATTGGAGCAATGCGTTCTCTGCCAACTATCACAACAAGGACAACTACAACGTGACGAGCGCCCCCAACCCCGTGACGCGCGTGATTTCGACCATATACGGCGAGCGCACCGTCGACTTCAAGGACAAGCTGACGTGGCGACCTTCCGACCGACTGAGCGTCGGAGCACGCGCTGGCTACTTCTTCCGCGAGACGACGCGCACCGTGAACCTGCCCGAACGCTATCGCGACTTCTCCGGCGGACTGCGTCTCGACTGGTTGATTACCAAGGACGACAACCTGCAGGCAAGTTACGCCTTCGACCAGTACGACAAATCTGACTATCAGCAGTTGCGCCACCTCGACATACGCGACTACAGCAACGTGCAGAACACATTCCGCTTGCTCTACAACCACTCGTTCGGCGAGACGGCGATGCTCACCGCAGGCGCCGACTATATGCACGACTATCTCTATAACACGTATCTTGCCGGTGATGCGCGTGAGCAGGACTGCTACGACGTGTTCGCGCAGTACGACTGGAACATCACCGACAAGCTCGAAGCCGTTGCCGCCGTGCGCTACGACTATTTCTCCGACCGTCAGAACTCGCAGTTTACGCCGAAGCTCAACCTCCGCTATAAGCCCAACCGCCGTCTTGTGCTGCGTGCAGGCTACGGCATGGGCTTCCGTGCGCCGTCGCTGAAGGAGCGCTACTACAACTTCGACATGGCTGGCATCTGGATTATCGAGGGCAACGAGCATCTGAAAGCCGAAAAGAGCCACAACTTCACGCTCTCTGCCGAATATTCACGCGCCAACTGCAGCCTTGCCGTGTCAGCGTTCTACAACAATGTGAGCAACAAGATCTCTACATCGGCGCCCTATTTCAAGTCGATAGAAGACAAGCTGCCGTATCTGCCCTATACCAACCTCGCCAACTACAGAGTGTTTGGCGCAGACGTTAGCATGCAGGCACGCTGGCAGAACGGCATCTCGGCGCGACTCAGCTACGCTCACACCAAAGAGCGCCTGCCGAAAGACAAGGAAGGCAACACCATAAACAACCAGTACATACCGGCACGTGCGCACGCTCTGAACGCCAGCGTCGACTACGACCATCAGTTCACGAAGCGCTACGGCATATACGCTTCGCTCAACGGACGCCTGCTTTCGGGCACGGAGAACGTAGAGTTCAAGAACTACTACGATGTGACCGAGGGTACGGTGAAGGTGGAATATCCTGCCTACACCACGTGGAAACTCTCGCTCACGCAGCGTGTGGGCAAGGCGGTGAGCATAACCACCGCCTTGGACAACCTCTTCAACTATCGCCCGAAGTTCTACTATCTCAATGCGCCGCTCACAGACGGCATCACGTTGCAGGTAGGAGTGTCTGTCGACGTCGATAAGTTGTTCTGATAATTTCCTCGGAAGTTTAGGAAGTGATTGGTAAAAACTAAAGAACTGTTGCGTAAAACGCCACGATGACTTTAGTTTAGTCCAACCGCTCTTAAACTTCTGTTTTTATATTAGGCATACCCAATTATTATTAGTATATTTGCAGCGGACAAATCATTATACGACCTATGCAAATACGCAAAATACTACTTTTTATATCATTTTTTCTCGGTTTCGCCGCGTTGGACGCAAACGCATCGCCCGTCGACTCGCTGCTTGAGCGCATCGACAAAGGCGCTTCGCGCAAGTTCTGCACAGAGCTTGTGCCGTCCGACTGCGAGTTCTACGAGGTAGGCTACCGCCACGGAAAGGTGACGGTGCGGGGCAACAGCTACGTGAACATAGCCTACGGCGTGCATCAGTATCTGAAGTACCGCCTCGGCATTCAGCTCTCGTGGAACTCGATGCATGCCCGTCTGCCGAAGGTGCTGCCGCCTTGGACCAATAAGGAGCGCTGCGAGACCGATATAAAATATCGCTACTACCTCAACTACTGCACACTTTCGTATTCGATGGCGTTCTGGGACTGGAAGCGCTGGGAGCAGGAACTCGACTGGATGGCACTGCACGGCATAAACCTCTGCCTCGACATTGTGGGCACCGACGTGGTCTGGCGCAACGTGCTGCTGCAACTGGGCTACACGCGTGCCGAGATAGACAAGATTATAGCCGGTCCGGCGTTTCAGGCTTGGTGGCTGATGAACAATATGGAAGGGTGGGGCGGTCCGAACTCGGACGCTTGGTACGACCAGCGCGAGGCGCTGCAGAAGCAGATAGTGAAGCGCATGAACGAACTCGGCATCAACGTATGTCTGCCCGGCTACTCGGGCATGGTGCCCCACGACGCACGCCAGCGGCTCGCACTCGACGTGAGCGACCCCGGCATGTGGTGCGGCTACAAGCGCCCCGCTTTCCTGCTGCCCACCGACAAGCGCTTCACAGAGATTGCCACCTTATACTATAAGGAGCAGCAGCGCCTCTACGGCAAAGCCTCGTTCTACAGCATGGACCCCTTCCACGAGGGCGGAAGCGTTGAGGGCGTAGACCTGCGCGCGGCGGGCGAAGCGATAATGCGCGAGATGAAACGCGTGAACCCTGAGGCGGTGTGGGTGGTGCAGGCATGGCAGGCGTGTCCGCATCCCGAGATGATACGCCATCTGCGCAACGGCGATATGCTCGTGCTCGACCTCTTCTCGGAGAGTCGTCCGCAATGGGGCGACCCCGAGTCGACATGGTATCGCGAGAACGGCTTCGACGGACACGACTGGGCTTACTGCATGCTGCTCAACTACGGCGGCAACGTGGGCTTGTTCGGCAAGCTGCAGCACGTCGTAGACGAGTTCTACAAGGCTCGCAGCAGTCGTTTCGCACCGACGATGCGTGGCGTCGGACTGACTATGGAGGGCATCGAGAACAATCCCGTGATGTACGAACTCGTATGCGAACTGCCTTGGAGCACCGCCGACGGCAACCATATAGTATGGCGCGACTGGCTCAGCCGGTACGTGCAGACCCGCTACGGCAACGTGACGAACACGAAGGTGAGCGAGGCGTGGCTTCTGCTCGCACGTTCCATATACGGCTGTCCGGCAGACAACGTCAGTCAGGGTTGTCGCGAGTCGGTGTTCTGCGCACGCCCCTCGCTCGACGCCAAGTGGGTGTCGTCGTGGGCAGAGACGGTCGACTACTACGAGCCCGACAGCGTGATACGCGCTGCCAGACTCATGGTTGAGGCTGCTGACGATATGCCGGCTAACGAGAACTTCCGCTACGACCTTGTCGACATCACGCGCCAGGCTGTAGCCGAGCGCGCCCGACTCGTCTACAACGAGATTGTGGCGGCGTTCAAGGCGCACGACCGCAAGATGTTCCGCCACACTACGCAGCGTTTCCTCCGCCTGCTGCTGCAGCAAGACCGCCTGCTCTCGTCCGTGCCCGACTTCATGGTGGGCAGATGGATAAAGCAGGCGCGGTCGATAGCCACAAATGCCGCCGAAGCCGACCACTACGAGTGGAACGCACGCACGCAAATCACCGTTTGGGGCAACCGTCAGGCGGCTGAGCAGGGCGGTCTGCGCGAGTATGCCCACAAGGAGTGGAGCGGTGTGCTGCGCGACTTCTACTATCCGCGTTGGCGTATGTACTTCGACGCGCTCGACCAGACGTTCGACGGCAAGCCGATGCCGCAGTTCGACTTCTATGCCATCGACGAAGCATGGACTCGACGCCACAACCCGTATCCGAGCGAGGCGCAGGGCGACGCTGTGGAGTTCGCTCGCGAGGCTATGGCTGAGTTGGACAGAGCCGAATGAGAAAAAGAAATGGTAATAAAATAATTAAAAATATGGTACTTTCAAATCTTCAGCACAGCGACCGCGTAGAGTCGCTTCATCCGTTGTTCAAAACCGTGTTCGACTACGTTAAGTCGCACGACTTGCTCAATACTCCTTGCGGACGCATCGAGCTGCAGGGCGACGATTTGTTCATCAACAACGTAAACCCCGAGTGCGTGTCTGCCGAGAAGCAGGTGCTTGAGGTGCACCATCAGTATATCGACATCCACATCCTCCTCGAAGGCGAGGAGACAATCGGCTGGAAGGCGATAGACGACTGCACGAACGAGACAAAGCCCTACGACGCTGATGCCGACTGCGCTCTCTACGCAGAGCCGGCTTCGGCATACGTGAAGATGCACCCGGGCGAATTTATGATTGTGTGGCCCGAAGACCCGCATGCGCCGGTGATTGGCGAGGGAAAGATTCGCAAACTCATCGTTAAGGTTAAGCTTTAAGAGTTGAGAGTTGAGAGTTGAGAGTTGAGAGTTAAGTAAATGATCTAAATTATTTATATATATCAGTACTAATATGGTTCATTTTC
>OGLX01000932.1_pt1 | contig 16894 bp, 9 predicted proteins | sample 1572821 | NCBI WGS metagenome assembly OGLX01 (sample SAMEA2581908, study PRJEB24529) | metagenome | biome: Human gut stool | place: China | collected 2011 | reverse complement strand
CGCGGAGTCCCCGTCCGAAAGACGGATCTCGGTCCGTCGGGTCAGCGAAAAGACGCCTTCGCCGACACGGACATCCGAAGGCTCGGGAACGATATCGACCGACCCGACCCTCTCGAGATGCCGGCCGCAGCCCACCAGCGCGGCGGCAGCCCATATCCAAATCCATTTTTTCATAATCGAGCAACGTTCGGCCGACGGTCGGTCGGCCCGGCGGCGTACCGGCCATTTTCCGACGCCTTTCCGGTATTGCCTGCGAAGTTCCGCGCGTATCGGTCCGACGCCGGCACAAATCCTGAAAACCTGTGCGAGCCTGAACCCGAGAACATCCCGCCCCCGGGCCGAACGAACCGGAAAGCCCTGCGGGCGGTCCGCAAGGCTTTCCGGAACATAAAGGCCAGCTTCCCGTGTACGTTATCGACCGGCAGGAGCCGTCGCCGCGCTGTCGGCGGCGAACATGTGCTTGCCGTAGTCGTACCCGTTAATATCGTATTGCTTGCGCAGCGAGGCCATACGCCGGTAAAAATCGGGATAGTCCTTCCGGTCGTACGACCAGCCTACTTCGGCGATCGCGGCCAAGCGAGGCAGCAGCATGTACTCGGCATGATCGAGCTCGGCGATGAATTCGGTCCACAGATTGCCCTGAACGCCGAGAATATACTCCCGCTCATGCGCGTTGAGACCCTCGTACGGATCGAGCGCATAAACCATTTCGATGGGCAGGAATCCGCCGATTCCCCGGGGCTCGTTCTCGATGTCGCGCGTCGGATAGTAGTCCAGATAGCAGTGCGTGTTGGGAGCCATGATCACATGGTTGCCGCTCTTGGCCGCTTCGATGCCGCCGGCCGCGCCGCGCCACGACATGACGGTAGCCGTCTTGGACAGCCCTCCTTCCATGATCTCGTCCCAACCGACGATCTTCCGACCTTTTCCGTTCAGGAATTTCTCCATACGCTGCACGAAATAGCTCTGCAGTTCGAACTCGTCCTTGAGCTTTTCGTCCCGAATCCGTTTCTGGCATTTCGGGCAGGCTTTCCAGCGGACCTTCGGACACTCGTCCCCGCCGATATGGATGTACTCGGAGGGGAACAGATCGACCACTTCGGTCAGCACGCCCTCAAGAAAAGCGAACGTCGAATCGTTGCCCGCGCAATACACGTCTTCCTTGACGCCCCAGACAGACGAGACCTTATAATCCTCGCCCCGGCATCCGAGATAAGGATAGGAAGCCAGTGCAGCGGTCGAATGACCCGGCATTTCGATTTCGGGAATCACCGTAATGAAGCGATCGGTCGCATAGCGCACGATCTCTTTCACTTCGTCCTGCGTATAAAATCCTCCGTAAGGCACCGAATCGAGCGGCGCGGCCGGGTCCAGATCGCAACGGTCGCGGAACGCGCCCACGCGTGTCAGCTCCGGATATTTCTTGATCTCGATCCGCCAGCCGTGGTCTTCGGTCAGATGCCAGTGAAAGCGATTGATCTTGTGCATGGCCAGAATGTCGATGAACTCCTTGACGTCGTCCACCGAGAAAAAGTGCCGGCCCACGTCGAGCATACCTCCGCGGTAAGCGAAATAAGGCTGGTCGGCGATTTCGACGACGGGCAGCTCGACAACGCCGGCTTTCTCGCCCCGGAGCACGGGCTCGGGCAACAGCTGGCGTATCGTCTGGAACGCATAATAGACGCCGGCGGGACTGCCCCCGACGATCCGGACGCCCTCGGGACGGATGCTGATCTCATAGGCTTCGGGCGCCAGATCGCCCAGCTCGACGCGGATCGCGTCGGAATCGGCGCAAGCTCCCGTTTCGACTTTCAGCGCGCGGCCGAGCGAAGGTTGCAGCAATCCGTTGAAGAAATCGGCGCTGCGCAACAGCATCGTGTCGTCGGACAACAGGCATATCTTCGTCGACCGGGTCAGATCGAACGCCCCGTCAGAGGCTTCGACCGTCACGGGACGGGGCACGATATCGACCGATTCGACCCGCGCAACACGCGGCCCGCAGGAACAAAGCGACAGGAAACCGGCACAGAAGACCGGCCAGAACAAGGCTTTCATAGATTGATGTTTTGGTTTCATAATCGGTAGTGAACAGTACAAAAGTAATTTTTTTTGTCAAAATTCCGAATACCTCGCCTTCATTCGGCCGGCAACACAAGGCAGACCCTCCGGCCGGCCGGATGCTCCGACTGCTGCAACGGACCGTCCGACACGGCGCGTACCGGCCGTCCGGTCTCCGACGATCGAATCCGGCACCCGCGCCTTTGCGCCCGGAGTCCGCCCGCGATCCGAACCGCCATAAACGCCGGACCGCTTCCACCGTACGGTCCGGTCATGCCGTCCGGCCCGGACAGGCAAACCGGTTCGCATCGCCCCGGGCATCCGCGATTTTCCGGACCGCCGTGGCCCCGAACATGGAAAAGCAACCGTAACGAGCGCTACGATTTCAACCGGCCGGGCTCCCGCCACAGCCCGCGCTGGCCGCGTCCGAGCACGGTCCGGATCAAAAGGGCGACGAACCGGACGATGGCGGGGCTGCCGGATTCCTGTATCCCGCGGAAAGAAAGCCCCGCCGCCCGAACGCCTTCCTCCCGCAGACTCACATGCCGGAACATTCGTTATATATCTCCGTCCGATTTGTCTCGAGTCGATAAAATTTTATAACTTTGTAAGCATTTGTACTTTTCGGTACACAGGGAAAACCAAAAACTATCTAATCAAAAACACTATGGCAAATAAAGAGCAAAAGCTTTTCGCCGAATTTCCCCCGGTCACGACCGAGCGGTGGGAGGAGGCGATCAAAGCGGACCTCAAGGGAGCCGACTACGAGAAAAAGCTGGTATGGAAAACGGCGGAAGGGTTCAACGTCCGCCCGTACTACCGCGCCGAGAATCTCGAGGGGCTCCGGTTCCTCGGCTCGCAGTGCGGCGAGTTCCCTTACGTCCGGGGAACCAAGAAAAACAACGACTGGCTGATCCTGCAAACGATCGAAGTCGAGTGCCCGCGCGAGGCCAACGCCCGCATTCACGCGCTGCTGACCAAGGGAGTCGAATCCATCGGGCTCGTGATCGGCAACAAGGAATTCTCGGCGGACGATCTGGACACGCTGCTCGGCGGCGTCTCGCTGCGTAACACCGAGCTGACTTTCACCGGCTGCGCGACGAAAAAGGTCGCCGGACTTTTCATAGAGAAACTCGACCGCGAAAACGCGGGGCCCGACGACGCGCGGGCGAATTTCGTTCTCGATCCGATCGTCAAGAAGCTGACCCTCAAAGGCACGATGGCATGCAAAAGCGGGCAGTGCAAAGGTTTCGAGAACCTCGCCTCGCTGATCGGAGCGGGAGCCAAATACAAAAAGCTGCGGACGGTCTCCGTCTCCGGCGAGACATTCCACAACAGCGGCTCGACGATCGTGCAGGAGCTGGCCTTCACGCTGGCGGCCGGACACGAATACCTCGTGCAGCTCACGGAGCTCGGCGTGCCGGTCGAAAAGGCGGCCCGCTCGATCCGCTTCTCGATGGCCGTCAGTTCGAACTACTTCATGGAGATCGCCAAGTTCCGCGCGGCGCGCATGCTGTGGGCCAACATCGTCAAGGGTTACAACCCCTCGAAGAACTGCGCCTGCAAAATGCACATCCACGCCCGCACGGCAGACTGGAACCAGACCGTTTACGATCCCTATGTCAATATGCTCCGCGGCACGACGGAGGCCATGTCGGCCACCATCGCCGGCGTACATTCGCTGGAGGTGACGCCGTTCGACGCCGCGTTCGAAAGCCCCACGGAGTTCTCGAAGCGCATCGCCCGCAACGTCGAACTGCTCCTGAAGCACGAATCGCACTTCGACCAGGTGGTAGACCCCGCAGGCGGCTCGTACTACGTGGAGAACCTCACGCAGTCGATCGCCGCCGAGGCCTGGAAGCTCTTCCTCGAAATCGAGGAGAAGGGCGGCTACACCGAAGCCTACAAGGCAGGCTTCATCGCCGAGCGCATCAAAGCGTCGGCCGCAGCCAAGGACAAGAACATCGCAACGCGCCGCGAAATCCTGCTGGGCGCCAACCAATACCCCAACTTTACGGAGGTCGCCGGCAAGGAGCTGACCGAAGCCGCCGTAACCCGCCCCGTGAGCGAAGGCAACACGCTGGCTCCCTACCGTGGTTCCATGGCATTCGAAGCCATGCGTCTGCACGTGGACCGCAGCGGCAAGGCGCCCAAGGCGTTCATGCTGACCTGCGGCAGCCTGGCTATGGCCCGTGCCCGTGCCCAGTTCTCCTGCAACTTCTTCGCATGCGCCGGCATCAAAGTAATCGACAACACGTTCTTCAAATCGATCGAAGAGGGCGTCAAGGCCGCTCTGGAATCGAAAGCCGAGATCGTCGTAGTCTGCGCATCGGACGACGACTACGCAGAGGCGGCTCCCAAAGTGAAAGAGCTGCTCGGCGACAAGGCGATCCTCGTGGTTGCGGGCGCTCCGGCATGTATGCCCGAACTGGAAGCCCAGGGCATCAAGAATTTCATCAACGTCAAGAGCAACGTACTCGAAACACTGAAGTTCTACCTCAAAGAAATGGGTATCTAAAAAGCAAAAATCATGAGAGCAAAATTTTCAGATTTAACATATGACGGAGGCGAGCAGAAGAGCTGCTGCGCTTCGAAAGGCTGCGGCCAAACCGAACCGTGGCTGACTGCCGAGCAGATACCTGTCAAGGGCTCCTACTCGGCAAAGGATCTGGAGGAGATGGAGCACCTGAACTATGCGGCAGGTATCGCACCGTTCCTCCGCGGCCCCTACTCGACGATGTACGTGATGCGTCCCTGGACCATCCGCCAATACGCCGGTTTCTCGACGGCCGAAGAGTCCAACGCATTCTATCGCCGCAACCTGGCTGCCGGACAGAAGGGTCTGTCGGTGGCATTCGACCTGGCGACACACCGCGGCTACGACGCCGATCACCCGCGCGTAGTGGGCGACGTCGGTAAGGCCGGCGTGTCGATCTGCTCGGTAGAAGATATGAAGGTGCTCTTCAACGGTATTCCGCTGGATCGGATGTCGGTGTCGATGACCATGAACGGCGCCGTGCTGCCGATCCTGGCGTTCTACATCGTGACCGGTCTGGAGCAGGGATGCACCCTCGATCAACTGTCGGGTACGATCCAGAACGACATCCTCAAGGAGTTCATGGTGCGCAATACCTATATTTATCCGCCGAAATTCTCGATGAAGATCATCGCCGACATCTTCGAATACACCTCGAAGAACATGCCGAAGTTCAACTCGATTTCGATCTCCGGCTACCATATGCAGGAGGCAGGCGCCACGGCCGACATCGAGTTGGCCTACACGCTGGCCGACGGTCTGGAGTACCTGCGTGCGGGCGTTGCAGCCGGTATGTCGGTGGATGCTTTCGCACCCCGTCTGTCGTTCTTCTGGGCGATCGGTATGAACCACTTCATGGAGATCGCCAAGATGCGTGCGGCACGTATGCTCTGGGCGAAGATCGTCAAAAAATTCAACCCCAAGAACCCGAAATCGTTGGCCCTGCGTACGCATAGCCAGACCTCGGGCTGGTCGCTCACCGAGCAGGATCCGTTCAACAACGTAGCACGTACGGCTATCGAGGCGATGGGCGCCGCTCTGGGCCACACCCAGTCGCTGCACACCAACGCACTGGACGAGGCGATCGCCTTGCCGACGGACTTCTCGGCACGTATCGCCCGTAACACCCAGATCTACATCCAGGAGGAAACCAACGTCTGCCGCGAAGTGGATCCCTGGGCAGGTTCCTACTACATCGAAACCCTCACCAACGAGATCGCCCACAAGGCTTGGGAGCGTATCGAGGAGGTCGAGAAACTGGGCGGTATGGCCAAGGCCATCGAAACCGGTATTCCGAAGATGCGTATCGAGGAGGCGGCAGCCCGCAAGCAGGCCCGCATCGACTCGGGCATCGAGAAGATCATCGGCGTAAACGAATACCGTCTGGATCACGAAGCACCGATCGATATTCTGGCTGTGGACAACACGGCCGTACGCGAGAGCCAGATCAAGCGTCTGAAGGAGTTGCGTGCGAACCGCGACGAAGCAGCCGTGAAGAAGGCGCTCGAGGCCATCACCGAATGCGTCAAGACCGGCAAGGGCAACCTGCTGGAACTCGCTATCGAGGCCGCCAAGGTACGCGCTTCGCTGGGCGAGATTTCGGATGCCTGCGAGGTGGTCGTAGGACGTTACAAAGCAGTTATTCGTTCCATTTCAGGTGTATATAGTTCAGAAGTGAAATCAGATCCCGCATTCGAACACGCGAAGGAACTGGTTGCCAAATTCGCGAAGAAGGAGGGCCGCCAGCCGCGCATCATGATCGCCAAACTCGGTCAGGACGGACACGATCGTGGCGCCAAAGTCGTTGCGACCGGTTACGCCGACATCGGCTTCGATGTCGATATGGGTCCGTTGTTCCAGACTCCCGAGGAGGCAGCCAAACAGGCTGTCGAGAACGATGTTCACGTAGTGGGCGTATCGTCGCTGGCCGCCGGCCACCTGACGCTCGTTCCGCAGATCATCGCCGAACTCAAGAAACTGGGCCGCGAGGATATCATCGTCATCGTCGGCGGTGTGATCCCGGCACAGGATTACGATGAGCTGTATCGTGACGGTGCCGCCGCCATCTTCGGCCCCGGTACCCCGATTGCGACCGCAGCGATCAAGATCATGGAGATCCTGCTCGACGAGCAGAAATAATCCGGATCACTCCTCTGTTATTATCAAAGCCCCGCATCAAAAGATGCGGGGCTTTTTAATGGGGTAAGCGAACCGGCCGACCGAAAAAGAACTTTGCCATCGACCTTCATAATTCCATCGCCGGCCTCACCTCCAGAGTCCGCGCAAATACAGCGGCGGATCTCAAACAACGACCGAATACATGCTGTCACAGTGCCATTTCCACAAACCCTACAAATTATGTTTGTAGGCCATATTTCCCGTTAGACAGACAGCGAATATCCTCCCTCCCCGACTCTCGAAAACAGCCGATTTCATACCGCAAACACCTATCCGGAAAGAAACTCGACTGCCGAGACCGTCGTTCTCCTCCCCCAGCCCCAAAGACTTCCGGAATATACGATAAAATCACGGACATTTCGAAGATGCGGAAAAAGAGAATGGCGGATTGGCCGGACTACCACTCCGAGCACCTCACAGAAGAGAATTCAGGAAACCGGCTCTTATCGCTTTTAAGAAGAGAAGTCATCCCCCTATGCCATCGCAATAACGACAATAAAAAAGAGGAATGTATAAGCTACATCCCTCTTTTTCGGCCGGAACTATTCCGGAAAAAATCTACCGGTAACGGTTAAAAATACTTGCCGCGCAAGTCCTCCACATTCGACATCTGCTCCAGGAAATCGAACAGACGACGCTGAATCATCCCCTGCGACGACGCCTCGGCACGTACCTTTTCAGCTTCGATACTCTGCGGAGTTTCCGCCTCCTGAATATCCGTCACCACGAAAACATAAGCACCTACATTTCCCTTGACCGGCTCGGACAGCGTATTCGTCTGCTCCGTTGCGGTAATCGCTCCGATCACACGAGGCTCGACACCCATGTTACGGATAAAGAACGATCCGTAACGGACATCTTCGAAAGGAACGACTTCGGTACCAAGGTTTTGGGCGACCTCTTCGATAGTCGAACCCTTCATTTCGCTGACGATCTTTTCAAACTTCTTATCGGTTATAAGCGTCTGGCGAATATTGTTCGCTACTTTCTCGATCGGCGTATAATCCTCATTGTCGATCTCAGTTACCACTGCGACCACATAGTCATCACCCACAGGGAAAATCTCGGAAATCGCGCCCACCTTGGCATCGTATGCCCAGCGCACCAATTCACGCGAATCAGCCAGTCCCTGCAGCAGACGGTCACCCTGCGTGAGTTTCGCTTCACGAGGAGTGAGGTTTCCCTTATTCGCTGCCTCGTTGAACGCATCGACAGAACCCTTGCCCTCGACAGAGAAAAGACTTGCCTGACTATGCACATTGCGACGGGTCGCCGACGAAGCCTCAACAGGATAAGTGATCGTCGCAAGGCGCATGTGCTTCGAAGGTTTGTCCAGACGATAAACCTGTAAAATCTGAATAACGTCACCCACTTCGACACGGAGAATATCCCCCTGCTTAGCCGTCGAAAGAAGTCCCGAAAGCTCGTCCGGGAATGCAGAGAAAGGCATCACGCCCGCATCGCCTCCATTTCCGGCATCCTGCATATAGAGCGAATGGGTACGAGCCGCCTGTGCGAAATCCGCACCTTGCCGCAAAGCCGTCATCAGACTGTCGGCCAGGTCGCGTTGGTCGTAGGTGAGTACAATATGGCGGACGCCCACGGAATCCGGAGCGTTCAAAGTTTCAACGACACGGGTCATCGTCCAGGTATCGTTCTTCAGGACGGGACCATACTGCTTGCCGTTGGCCAGCGCTTCGGCCTCATCGTCCAGAAGCTGGGCAACCGACCGATAATTGTCTGTAATTTTACCGAAACGGTTATTCTTGGCAAATGCTTTCGGATCGTCCGACGCGGCAAATTCATCGCCGACTTCCCGAACGGTCTTCTCCAAAGTCGCCATATCCTCTGCACTCGGAGCCACTTCGAACACCACATAAGAGAGCGTGCGCGAAGGTTTCTGCTCATAACGGGCCTTATGGCTATTGTAATAAGCCTTGATTTCGGAATCGGAAACCGAGAACAGAGAATCAGGCATATCGTGATAACGCTTGCCGACCCAAGAACCGCTGAAAGTCTTATTCTGCGCATCGACGCCTTCTTCCGCTTCCAGCCGATTGACATATACACCGCCTTTGACCAAGCCGTTATACTTATTGATTTCGCGCTCCCGCATAGCCTGTCCGACCAAAGCCCCCCACATATATTGCATCTGGGGATTTCCGGTTGCCTGGGCGATAAAATCACTCACACCCTCCACACTGTACTGTCCTGTACGGGGGTCGGTGAAAGCCGCAGCCATCGTCCCGGAATAATACTCGCCGCTGATAAGTCCCTCACGCTCGGCATCGGTCACCGAGATTCCCATCTTCTCGAAACCGGGCAAGTACACGTGGTTGGCAATCAGAGTCTGCCAAGCCATTTCAGCCAACTGATCCATCTGCTCTTCATTACTTTCGGAGATGTTGCTCTGGTCTTTCAGGTTGTTGTATACCTCAATATATTCCGAATATCTGATCTTCGAACCGTCGATCACACCGACCTTGGGGTCGTTACCCGAAAGTCCCATATCCGTTTTAAGCGAGAGAATGAATGCCAGCAGTGCAAACGCGATGATAATCGACAAAACCACACCGAATCTGGTCCGTAACGTGTTTAAACTTGCCATATAAACTATTTTAATTTATTGTTTCAAAATGAGTGTTCAAAGATAATAAATATATTCTGAAAACCATGATAAACGACCAAATTCTTTCGTCATTTTCCGCATCCGGCATATCGAAAAAACGCACTTGCCCCTCACCGGTCGAAAATATCCCGTAAACTACAACCGTTTCACGCGCGCCAACTCCAACCGGGAACGGGTCCTGCGCAGAATCTTGATCTCAAGATGCTCGAAACGCACGGTTTCTCCGGCCGCCGGCAGCCCTTCATACCGGAAAATGATATACCCGGCCAGCGTTTCGTACTCGTCACTCTCGGGTATGGCAAGCCCGTATTTTTCATTGAGATATTCCACTTCCAATCGGCACGAAAGGACAAATTCCGAATCGCCGACCTGTTTCTCCGTAAGGTCGGGCACATCGTGCTCGTCTTCGATTTCGCCGAAAATCTGCTCCAGAACATCCTCCAAAGAGATAATACCGGCCGTACCGCCGAACTCGTCGATCACGACCGCAATATTGCTCTTATGACGGATGAGCCGCTGCATGAGTGCTTGCAACGGCATCGTCTCCGGGACGTATTGCACCTCCATCAGCACCTCATCGATCGACGTCGGATGCCGGAACAGCGACTTCGAATTGACATAGCCGACGATATTATCGACACTCTCTTTCCAGACGAAAATACGGGAATACTTACTCTCGACAAAACGCGCCGTAAGCGCTTTGATCGAGGTATCATCGATATCGACCGCCTCCATATCGATACGGGGAACCATGCAATCCCTCACGCGCAAATCGGCAAAATCCAGGGCATTCTGAAAGAGTTTGATCTCATTATCCGGTTCATGCTGCGCCTCCGGCTTCCCCGATTCGAACAAGCTGGCCAGATCGGTCCGGTCGAAAATGGGCTCCATCATCGCAACCTTCGGCTTACGCCCCATCAGCCACAAAATCCCCTGGGAAATCCAGGTCGTCAGCTTGGCGATCGGAAAAAGCAGCAGATAAAAGAAATAGATCGCAGGAGCAAACAGGCGGTAATAAAAATTCGGGCTGTTCCGGAAAACGGATTTCGGGAGAAATTCGGCGACGAAGATGATGATGATTGTCGAAACCGCCGTTTCCAGAACGACGGACCCGCCGCGAGCGATCTCCGTCCAACCCACTGCCGCCGCGAGCGAGCGCAACAACAGCGACATATAGAGCGAATAGATAACCAGGGCGATATTATTCCCGACCAGGATCGTCGTGATGTACTGCCCGGGGTGACGGGCAAAAATGTCGGCGATGAAATTGAACAGCCGACTCTGCTTCCGGTCGATCTCCAGTTTCAGGCGGTTCTTGCTCGTAAAAGCGATCTCCATCCCCGAAAAAAAAGCCGAAAGCAACAACATCAGCAGAATTATAAACACCGAAGTTATCATAAGGAACGATCGTTACTTTCTACGGGAGTCAGTTGAATTTTCCGGTCGTTCCCCCGTATCGGCCGGGCCGGTTTGACAGGCTGTTCGGAAACTGCCTCCTTCGCAGCGGAAACATTGTCCGCAACGGGTTTCACCGACGTAGAATCCGCGTCCCGTGTCGGCTCGATATTGACCCACATACGCCCTTTGATTCGGCGAAATTTCCAGTCTTTCAACTGATCGTCCGACTCGAATCCTTCGACGATGTAGGAATTTCCGCTCTCTTCCACGATCTTGGAATCGACGTTAGACCAGATCCGGCGCGTTTTCTCGTTCCAGAACAACTGCTGGGTGTAGAGCTCCTGTCCGTTGGATTTTTTCACTACGACATTTCCTTTGGCTTCCCATAATTTCCGATTCCCGTAATGAATCGCATAGTTAGCCGTTAGCGTAGCATCGACCGCTCCGGTACTGTCCTTCTGATATGTCACGATATCCACGCCCTTGCGAAATTCCTGATAAGGCTCTTTTGCCAAAGAGTAACCTTCCACCAAAGGAGCCGTAAAAACATAGGATTTCCGGCCGTTCTCCGTATTGGTCATCGTCAAATGCTCGCTGTACTCGGTCATCAAAGCCTCATCGTTAGGCTCTTCGGCCACCGACTCCTTGTCGCACGAATATAGCAAGATAGCACTTCCCGCGATGAGAAGTGCTACCTGTGCATATCGTTGAATGCTTCGGAGCATCGTTCGTACAAACTATGTCGCTACCGGGGGCGTACGGTCGTCACGATACCGCGGGCCGGACCGCAGGTAATCGTATAACGTGCACCCTCCATCAATTCGTTGAAGAAGCATTCCTCGGCAGTCGGGAATCCGCGACGGTAGTTTGCTGCCGCATCACGCGCCGTCTGAGCGAAATTGCCGGCATCGGCGTCGTTGGCAAGCAGGTTGGCTGCCTGCGTCATCGTATCGTAAGCGACCCAGAAAATAGCCTGACCCTCCAGTCCGGAGCAAGATGCAGCCGAAGCCGCATAAGCCTGCGCCAGGGCGAAATAAGCCATACCGTTATTGGGATTCAGCGCCTTGGCCTCATTAGCCGCAACTGCAGCCGCCGTAGGATTCTTGGCTGCCAGTTCGGTCATACTCAAACGCACCAGAAGCAATTCTTTCTGAACGGCGTCTTGTTCGGCAGCAATCGCCTCACGCAGGTAAGTAGTCGATTTGGCGAAGTCGCCCCGCTCTTGAAATCCTTGAGCCAGCATCATGGCCGTCTGGGCAGAAGGTTCCATCGCATAATATTTTTCGGCGATCTGAAGGAAAAATTCGGAACTGCACTGCGAACGGGACATCAGCGAAACCGTCTGCTTGAGCAACTCCATATCCTCCGGAGCCGCTTCGATACGCGGACGGAACATCTTCTCCAGGTTCTCGCAATCGGCAGCACCGCTACCCGCAAAACAAGTATCGAACTGTGTTTTCGCCTCCTTTACTCCAGGAGCATCACTCTCGAAAATCGGGGCCAGACGAGCGTACTCATCCAAAACGGCATCCGGATAGACCTCGCCCATCTTATAATCATCGCACAAATTGCTGAAATATACCAATGCGACATCCGGCAGCGCAGCATAACCGCTCTGCAAACCGGCTTCGATCGCCTCCTTATACAACTTGCGCACGCCTTCCCGGTCGGAAGGATTGAAAGTCAGGTATTCACGAGCTTTACGGTCAAGGACATAAGCCGTACCGTAATTGGGACTGGAAGGAAAATACTGTACACGCAGGTCGTAAATCATCATCAGCGAATCGAGCAGAGCTTTTTTCTCATTCAGGTCTTGTGCGCGTTGCACCTTGTTCGAATAAACCTGTGCCCCCCGAATAAAGGTCGCTTCGAAAGCCGAAGGAGCCTCCTGTGCAAGCGTACGGAAATAAACAGCGGCTGCGTCGTAATCGCGGGTATCGACAGCTTCCTTCAGCAGGTTGCTCGTCAGAATGTTTTGCTTACGCTGTTCGGGCGTATCTCCCCACGGAGCGTACCGAGGGTCACTGAAATCCTGGGCGATCGAAGCTGTCGCAGCGAACACCAATACTGCCGACAGCAAAATTTTCATGCGATTCATATTCTTCTTTATAATTTATTTTTTATGTGTGGTTTAATCGTATTTCGGACGAACGAACCAATAATCACCGAACAATGTCACACCCAGCGAAAATTTGCAATAGGTCTGTTTAACCAGACTCACCTGTTCGTTGATCGCCTTGAAACTGCCGCGTCCGCCGACTTCGACACCCAGATCGACCGACGACGCACCCAATATGCCGCCCAACACCGTCAGGGGAATACCGACGCCCAGCGTCACGGCGTATTCATTGACATCCACTCCGCCGAAAGTCTGGTTATAGGTACCATAACGAACTCCGGCCCGGTAGGACCAGCGTTTCAATGCGCTGCGTACATCCGCTTTATTGGGGGTGTATTCGACCCCGAGTTTAACCGTATTCGTGTTCCGGTAAGCCACATCGAAACCGGCTGCGGATTTCTCGACCAACCGAGAATTGCCGCTTCGCCAGTCCTGATAGACGTAATCCGCCCCCACAGCTATTTTAGGCGTGTTGTAATAAATACCTACGGCAACCTGCTGGGGCAGCTTGAGCCCCAGACGATTTCCCATATCCATAGCGACCGTATTGAAAATATCGCCGGTCTGCACCTTCGTCGTCACATTCGGATTCAAGTCGCCGCCGATATCGTAGGTCGCACCGATCGTCAGAATACGCCGACGGTTGCTGATCGGGGACCACTGTACGCCGAACTGTCCCTTAAAACGGGAAACGCTGTAGGTTTCGGTTCCCGTCGCGTCTGCGATAAGACCTCCTCCGGTTATATTCTCCAAAATAGCGGTTTTATAAATCCGCTGAATGTCGCCCCAATAGTACTGGGCAGCTATTCCGATCGAGAATCCGCGGAAGATCTCCCAGCCCAGACCGAGCTTCACCTCCGTCACGTCGCCGTCGCCGTCCCACTGGTACTGCACGCGGCCGATATTACCCCAGATTTCATCGTCGTCCACCTCCTGTTTCATCCGGTAACCGACGCTGCTGTAAGGCGTCAGGCTGAAGCCCAACCCCAAATGCTTGGCAATCGGCAACTGAAACGCAATGTCGTGGAAATTGACCGTATAATAACTTGTATTGAGCGTCTGCCCGTAATATTTCTGGGAATTGTAAAAGCACTGCCCTTCAAGACCGAAATCGAAAAGGAACGACTTGGGGCGCACGGCACTGTAAGCCGCCGGATTGAGCAAATTGACAGCAGCCGCATTACGCATACCGACGCCGACACCGCCCATCGAACGTGTCTGAAGCGTTCCCGGGGTCCGCAGTTCACCCAGACCGTACATCGAATACGGTGAAAAAGCGTTGATACTGCTGGTTTGTCCCCATGCCATGCACGGTACAATGACGGCCAGCGCGAGGCACAGTTTAACGGCGGCTTTCTTCACTTGCATTATACTCTAAAATTCGGTTCAGCCCCAGAAAGACCAAATCACAATGTGCAAATATCGTATTTTTAATTCGTTTAACAAAGAATTTTGCATCCCCGCCGGTAAAAATTATCGACAACGCATCGATTTCCGGAAACAGCCGGGCGATATACCCCTCGATTTCGAAGGCAATGCCGTTCATCACGCCCTGCCGGATCGCCTCGACGGTCGAACGCCCCAAAAGCGTCTGGTCCTCACAGGATTCACACAGGGGAAGCGCCGCCGTATAATCGTGCAAGGCCCGGAAGCGCATCTGTACGCCGGGAGAAATATTACCGCCCCGGAAAACCCCGTCGGCAGAAACCTGATCGATGGTAATGGCCGTCCCGAAATCCACGATCAACAGATTGCGGCCCGGGTAGAGCGACGCAGCGCCGACGGCAGCCGCAAGACGGTCCTCACCCAGAGTTTCGGGCGTAGTGTAACCGTTACGAATGGGAAGAGGAAGTTGCGGTGAGAGCCGCAGACAGCGCCCGATGCGGCGACGCACCAGCGCGACGGTGTCATCGACCGGACCGCGCGTAGTCGCAACAATAGCCTGCGTAATACCGGGATGAGCAGCAAGAATCCGATCTATCACCGCTTCGTCGAACTCTTCCGAACATCCGTCGGAAACGACGGTACCGCCGTCAAATACAGCGTACTTGACCCGCGTGTTACCCATGTCGATCGTCAGGTTCATCGTTGAATTTTTTGCTTCGTTCTTTCCGTCCGGCACGGCCGCTCTCCAAGTTCACTGCGGCACGAATCGTTCACAACCGTCCGGATTCAGTTTTTATAGCAGTTATATACTTTTCGGTTACCACGACCGTTCTCTTACCGATTTCGGCGGCACCCCACAACCCTGCGGAGCGTTATGCCGTCCTCCGACCCTCTCCCGAGGGAGGAACTTCGGGAAAAAGACGAGGCATATCGGTCGCGTTCGGGCAAGTCCATACATCAAAAATACTCCCCAGCTCTTTCTACAAAGATTTAAGCACCTCGTATCCCGCTGCGACATCCTTAATCCCCCTAACGGTCATCGCCAGGCGATTATTGTGTTGCTTGAGAACAAATCGGTCGGGGCGCTGCGTCACTTTGCGCAAAAGCTCCATGAACGTATCGCTCTTGTAGTAAGGAGAATCGTCGTCGCCTACGAAATGGACGATCATCAAGCCGTTTTTGACCTTCACGCGCTCCATACCCAGCCGCACGGCCTCCCACCGCAGGCGGACCACATTGAGCAGCTCGGCAGCGGGCCGGGGCAACGGACCGAAGCGGTCGATCATCTTGGCCTCGAAACTCTTGAGCATCTCCTCGTTGCGGGCCGTATCCAGCTCCCGGTACAAGCGCAGTTTCTCGGCGGGCTGCTGCACGTAGGAGTCGGGCAGCTCGGCCTCGACGTCGATCTCGATCACGCTATCCGAAATATAGCTCATCTTATCGACCACGCCCTGCTCGGCATCGCTCATGCCGGGCATCTCGAGTCCCTCCGAGCGGAGTTCGGCGATCGCCTCCTGCATGATCTTCTGGTAGGTTTCGAAACCGATGTCGGCGATAAAGCCGCTCTGCTCGGCGCCCAACAGATTGCCGGCGCCCCGAATGTCGAGATCCTGCATGGCGATATTGAATCCCGAACCCAGATCTGAGAACTCCTCGATGGCCCGCAGGCGCCGCCGGGCATCCGGAGTCAGCAGCTCGTCGCCGGGCGAAAGCAGGTAGCAATACCCCCGCTGGCTGCCGCGTCCCACACGTCCGCGCAACTGATGAAGATCGCTCAAGCCGAAATTCTGGGCATTATTGACGATGATCGTATTGGCGTTGGGAATGTCGATGCCGTTTTCGACGATCGTGGTCGAAATCAACACGTCGAACTCCCCGTAGATAAAATCCATAATCAGCTTTTCGAGCTGTTCGGCCGGCATCTTGCCGTGGCCGATTCCCACCCGCGCCCGGGGGCAGAGCCGAGTAACCATACCCTGAAGCGTCATCAGATCCTCCACCCGGTTGTGGACGAAATAGACCTGTCCACCCCGATCCAGCTCGGCATTGACAGCGTCGCGGATAATCTCCTCCGAAAAGAGATGCGACTCGGTAATGATCGGCTGTCGGTTGGGCGGCGGCGTCGAGATGACGGAGAGGTCGCGCGACCCCATGAGCGAGAATTGCAGCGTGCGGGGAATCGGCGTCGCGGTGAGGGTCAGCGTATCGACATTGACGCTCATCTGCGTCAGCTTCTCCTTGGCCGCCACGCCGAACTTCTGCTCCTCGTCGATAATAAGCAATCCCAGGTCGTGGAATTTCACCTGCTTGCCCAGGATCTTGTGCGTACCGATCAGGATGTCGATGCGACCCTCGGCCAGCTCAGATAGGATGCGGGACGTCTCTTTCGAAGACTTGGTCCGGTTGAGATATTCGACCTTCACGGGAAAATCCCGGAGCCGATGTACGAAGGAGCGGTAATGTTGCAGGGCCAGAATCGTCGTAGGCACCAGCACGGCCACCTGCTTGCCGTCGGTCGCGGCCTTGAACGCCGCTCGGATCGCCACTTCGGTCTTGCCGAAGCCCACATCGCCGCAAATCAAACGATCCA
>OGLX01000927.1_pt1 | contig 16930 bp, 26 predicted proteins | sample 1572821 | NCBI WGS metagenome assembly OGLX01 (sample SAMEA2581908, study PRJEB24529) | metagenome | biome: Human gut stool | place: China | collected 2011 | reverse complement strand
TTTGTTGCTCAGGAACTTATAAATAAAGTTAAATTATAGTGTTGCGGAATTAAGGGTGTAGTCTAAGTGCCACGTCAGGCGCACGACGAACGTCTTGCCACCCACCACCACCGACACATCGACATAGCCATCGGTGTAGTACATAGTATTGCTACCGGTGCTGTATGTGCGTATGGAGTTGATACGAACCGATGTGCCCGACACACTTGCCGTGCAGTTAACAGGCGTTTTGATAGTAATAGAACTTGCGCTCACGACGGCACCACCCTTGCGGCACACTACTGTAGCATAACCATAGGTGTTGATGCCGCCCGATGTTGTGCCGGATGGTACTCCGTCATCAGAAGTAGAGATGGTGATAGGTGCACCTTGCAGCTCAACAGTGTAAGCATCAGTGCCAGCTGTTCCCTTATCACCTTTGTCACCTTTGTCACCCTTATCACCTTTGTCGCCCTTGTCGCCATCTTTCACAGCCACAATGGTTATCCAGCCACGTGCAAGTATTGTTGCCATATCTTTTTGTTTTTAGAAAATAGGGTGAGGTGCCCTATTTAGACACCTCACAAGTAAATGTACCTCTCACTGCCACATCAGCGTTCGCCACCGTGACATACGGCTTTGTAGAAGCATTCACTGGACTTGATGTGCCGCTCCAGTTTGTTGCTACGCCGTTCGAGTTGTACTTAGTCCACTTATACTGATATTTGCAGGCGTGAGTGCTGTCAGCCTTAACAGCTGTGCCGTCTTCGACCACCTGACCATCTTTCCATAGACGTGCGAACAGTTCTGTAGACTGAGCACCATTGACAATTTTGTCGCCAGTGAGTGAGTAAACCTCTACGACATAAGGGTCGCTGGCATCGAAGAAAGTGATGATGGCGTTAGCAGTATCAGCACCATCCTTCACCGTGCAGCGGAATGTCTGGAAGTTCAGCACATCATCGGCATTCACATTCAGCGTGCTCACACCACCCGATGTAGTGACGTTGCCAGCAGCTACTGCACTCCAGGTGCCAGCACTAATATTGAGCACCTCCCACGTCATGCTTGTCATTGTAGTGTCTTGCACGCTGCCTCGGAAGAATTTAGCCACAGCACGCAATGGCTTGGAACTATTTGTAGAGTCGAAGGTGTTGCCGTCAGGAGTCTCTATCTGCACCGTCTGTAAAGCACCACCCGACTTCGCAAGGCTGATAGTCAGATAACCTCTGCACTCCGTGGTAGCTTTGGTCTCGGGGTCGGTATATGTACATGCCCACTCGATATTCTTCACGCTGCCATTCTTCGCAATGTTGCTGACGATGTTGAGCTGATACGACTTGCCCTGCACCGGTGTCGCTGCTGCGCCATCTACAGTCCACTTCCAATTGGTACAAGCTGCTGTCGGAGCTTGGTCGGTCGAGCTACCCGTCACATACACACGAGCTGTGATGACGTTAGGTGCACTTGTCGAGTAGTTTGGAGTGTACACACCAGTATCGGGCGTGAAGATCTGAGTCTGACCCTGCGAAGCTTGCGTGAAACACTGAACAGCTTTGCCGTCGTTAAGGTCAACGATTGTGATTTGACCATTCGCTAATACTTTTGCCATAATTTCTTGTTTGTTTAAATTAATAATATCTATATAAATCGTTAAAAATGAAATCTAAATTAAAACCTCACATTCAAACTGCGCCTGCCTTACGACATCATCACTACTCACAACGCAGACTCTACCGATACCCTCATGCAGAGTATTCCACGTTGCGTCATCTGCCGTATCTGCCGATTGTCTTCGCCACGACCACGCGCCATTGCTTATGGTGTCGCTTATGTCCTCGCCGTTGCGTAACAGTTTAGCTTCGAGAGTCAACTGCCCTGTGCCGTTAATCATCACCGTGCCCGAACTACTCGTTATCACTATTTGATACGCCAAGCCATCCTCGCCAGGATCGCCCTTCTCGCCTTTTTCACCTTCGATTTGCTTCAGCCAGTCCGCCGAGCCGTTTACCGGCTCAGCTGTAGTACCGCTCTCGTTAGTGCAGAGCCACACAGCGTTGTTGTGGTTCACCTGGTCGTAATAGTCGTAAGTAGTGCCACGCTGCCATTCGCCGCGGTAGTTCACCATGTGTATAGTCTGGCCAGATGACGAGACCCACTCGAACGACGTAGATGTTATGCGCGAGCCATTCGGAGACAGACAGAACACCTCTCTGCCATCATGCGTGTAGCTATTGACACCCTTGTAAGCAACGATGCGTGGCGTGTCAGGTCCAGTAGTCTCTAACATAAGCACCCCTTGACGATCCATCTTTGCAGGGTCTTGGCAGCCGTCAAGCACAATGGTATCTCCTGCAGTTGGCTCATCGCTACCCTCCGCGCAGTTACCTTTGCCTATCACTATCCAATTAAACAACTTGCCATCATAGAGCACATCACCCATACCATTAGTCACCACTTCAGCCTCGGTGCTCACCTCTGTTACAATGCGCCAGTAGAGGTGGTTCTGTTTGCCCTCGTACACACCAGGCTTAATGTCGAAAGTCTGGCAGCGTGCTTGGTCGCCAATCTTCCAATAGTTCTGCGTAGCCGTTGTGCCGTCGTCTGCGAGCAAGAAACACTTCCACCCAGTGAGGTTGCGTTGAAGGTCATATATTTCTTGCACAGCCACAATCTTGCTACCGGCGCCACTGAGGTAGACATTACCACCAACGTATGACAGTTTGCGTACCTCCAACTCGTTGAAAATGGCTTTACCCCACACCATAAGGTCGGTGATGTCAAGGCGATACTTGCCGTCACCGCGGTCTACCAAGCCGAAGCCCGACTGCGATTCGGTGCTGTAAAGCATTGATGTGAGCTTGCTCAGTACTGCAGAGCCATCTTGAGCCATGCCGTGTGTACCAGAACCTACGGATAGTCCACGCAAGAAGCGTATATGCCCCTCTGCCTTGTCGTCAATGTCGCGTCGCAGAAAACGGCTTAGGTCCAGCTTCTGCTCAATAACCTGCAACAGCCCCAGCAGCGCATTGCCGATGCGCTGTGCGGTGTTAGCATGAGTAGCACGCTCGTCGCGTATCTGCTCCAAGTCTTTGCGTAGGCTATCGTTATTTGTTGACATATTACTCTGATATTATTTTTATGATACAAAGATAAGGCGATGGCTGTGAGAATAAAAAAACGAGAAAAGCACTACAGCTGCGCTACCGCGCGGTCGAGTGTGCTTGACCCTCCAGTGAAGAGCTGACGTAGGAATGATGACACGAGACCATTGTATGTAGTGCCGTAGTAAGCAGCCTCGAACTCGTTGAGACGGTGTAGCGAGTACATGTACTTCTTTGAGAACCAGTCGCGTTTCTGCCGGTGGTGTGGGTTCGACTTCCAGTCCTTCAGGAATGCCAGGTCGCCACCGTTGTTATGGCGGTAGCCGTTGCCGACACCACGTGCCACATAGATGCCATACTCCAAAAAACGGTGCTCTATCGATGTCACCGGGCCTGGATGTATGACACCCTGCACGGAGCGCGACAAAGCACCGGTATCGTAAACTGGTGGCGCGAACTGCATCATACGCTCGCGCCACATCTTAACCATAAACTCGCTCCAACCATCAAGCCACTTCTGGTGCTCGGCGTCGGTCATGTTCGGTTTAAGTCCATTCTGACTGCTCATAACTAATATCTATAGGTTGTTCGTTCTGCACCATGAAGTAGAGTCCCGTCACGCCATTCATGGCGTAGCGACCGAGCTCAGTAGAGTAGATGTTGTTCAGCTGCAGGTATGTCAGACGCTCGTCGCCGAGTCCGTCGCGATCGTGCAGCAGTCGGGAATGAAACTGTCGGAACAACTGGCGGCAGAGGTTCAACTTCTGCTCGCGCTCCACCATGTCGTCGTAGCGGTAGTGGGCTACGATGAAGACGGTGTAGACATCGCGTCGGAAATATCCCACGCCGTTGCTGAAGGTCTGCTGCGATGTAGTGTCGTCGATCATGATGAAGTTCTTGTACTTGCGGAACGAGTCCATAACACCTTGTATCGAGTCGGGACCAGAGCAAAGACATGGGTGGAAGTCATGCTCGGTGGCGAGGCGGTTGCTCTTCGCGAGTTGAGAGAAGTAGTCGAGAGCCGGAAATAAGTCTTTCATATATCACGTGTATTAACTTGTTAGCTTAGGATATTTGCGTTTGAACTCCTCAGCCTCACGCGCTTTGGCTTCGAGTTCAGTAAGAGCACGCCAGCAGTCTGTCTGCTTTACAAGTGTCTCCTTTGTCACGTCGCCGTCAGTGAGAGCACGCAGCTGCACATTGAACGACTGCAGCATCGACAGCTCGGATATGTCGTCGTCGCTCTCCGTTCTGCGGAAGAAGTGTGGGAAGGCGTGCGACATGACGACCTTCACGTGCGCAAACCATGCAAGCGTGGCAAGGCGCTCCGCAGGTGTCAGTGTCAGCTCTGCTGGTCGCGAGAAGTCGGGATTGCGATAGAGGAAAGAGGCGAGCACATCGATAGCGTCATCATTGCCCGTAGAGTGAAAGCGTTGGTAGTACTTCTCCATGCAGAGGTACTCCTCGAAGGTTATGATGCGATGGTGCTCGGTGTCCTCCTGCAGCAATGGATGGACAGCTTCGAGCCCCTGGACAACATCCAACCTATTATCCATTTGCTCTATGCTGTCCACCCAAGCGAGCTGCTCCAGGAACGAGCGTATCTGCCATAGCTGCAGATAGAACACTCGTTTGCGCTTCTCACCCTCGGGCTGGTAGACACACTGCCATCCGAAGCGGTTCTTCTTGATGACGTTGATACCAGTGAAGCGCACGAACATATATGTCTTCACCATCACCTTGTCGGCGAAGGTGGAAAGCAGAAAGAAGGTGTAGCGCAGCTGCTCTTGTGTCAGCTCGCTCCACGACTTGGGGCATGTGAGTTCTATTTTTTTATCCATTGAAGAGAAATGCAGAAGATTCTTTTTTGTTGCTGAACGTCAGCATGTGTGCAGAGCTGTACGCCGTAGTAGTGGGGTAAATGCAGAATGTCTCCGGATTGCCCTCAACGAGGCGCTCCATGCGTCGGAAGAGAGCGGAGTGCAGCGCTCCGTCACCGTCGGCAGCCCAGAGGTCGACAAAGTCGCGCGCCAGCTGAACGAACCCTCCGTACTCTATCATATTCTTTTTGTCCTTGCAGCGATAAGCCTTCAGTACATCGTCTATCTGCTCGTCGGCGAAGCGCACGCGCAGCTGCTCCTCAGCTTCGCTGATAGCCACTTGCATAGCCTCCCAGTCCTTGTACGACCGGCTTTGGATGCCTTGTGCAAAGAAGAAGTAGTGCTCCGTGTATATGTGGCGCACGAAGTTCTGCGCCTGCTCTGTCACGCCCCACTCCTCAGAGCGCAGCTGCTGTACCACCATAGCACGCGCACGGCACAGCGCAGTGCGCAGCTGACCCTCAAGAGCATCAACACGCTGCTTCGAAGCCGGCGATATAGTGTCGTTCGACACTATGCCGAAGCCTGTAGAAGTGAGCACGAGGTCGAGCTGTCTGAACACCGAGAGGAACGCATCTACGCACACCAACATCTTAAAGTAGTACTTTAACGGTTCGCTCTCGTCGGTTGACTCAACTCGCTGAGCACCAGCCTCGCCGAGCAGCATGTCGTAGTAATTGTTGAGTGCTGCTTCTATGGCAGGGTACACTGCCTCGAATACCTCGTCGTGTGCTGATGCGCCCACTGGCAGTGAGCGTTCAAAATCTTCTTTTAATATTGCTATCATACTATGCCTTATGAGCCTCGTTAAGCTTTGTGTAAGCTACGAGGCGAATGTTAATAATTACTCTATAGTCTCATTGCTAGCGCTCACCTTCTTTGCATCTCGCTTCTTGTCGAGCGTTGTGAGCATGATCATCGGCACATCAACAGTGGCTTTTTCATGCCACTTGTTGTAGTGGAGTATCACGTGATACGGCTTGCACATCACGTCGTGGCAAGGCTTCTCGATAGCCTGCTTCAGCGTAAAGAGTTCGCGCTTGTCGGAGCCCGAGTTGTTCATCTGGCTCTTGCCGGGCGTAGCACCCACCAGGTTCGGGTGAATGCCGAAGGCGAAGCACAGAGCGTTAGAAGCCTCAGACATGTCGTCGCTCCAGTTGCCACCCTCCTTCTTCGAGGCATCGTTGAGCGGTACGATGCGCACCATGCGGTTCTCCTTGCCGTTGGGGTCTACGTAGTAGCCGCTGATCATCGCCTTGCCGGCGTTCTCGATGCCCGTCACGAAGTCGATGATGTTCTGCTTCTCCTGCTCCTTGCGCTCTCGGCGCTTCTGCTCGTCAGAGATCATCTCGTTGTCGCACACGTTATCCCAGTAGTCGTCGTGCACCTCAATCTGCACCCTTGGAGCCGACGTGTTCTTTATCATGTAGCGTTTGCCGATGCCTATCAGACGATAGATGTCGAACCACGTGTCGCGGAATATCGACGAGTAGTAAGGCACGGGGTATGTCTGCGTGCCCGGCGTTGCCATACGGCTCACGATGGCGAATTTGCGGTCTTTTGTAGGCTTGCGTCGCAGACCCGTCTGCGGGTCGGGTTCAGCACCCATGCGCACCAGGAGGTCTCCTAATGGGTCCCAGTAGTCGAGTAAAGGGATTGCCTCTATCTTCGACTCGTCGAGGAAGCCCAAGCGCCAGTCGCCATAGAACACGTGCTCCGGCTTGCCACTATGGGTGCTCGATGCAGCTTCGAAGCGACAGTAGGAGGCATCCTTGTTGCGCACCGTCACGATACGCTCGCCGTCGCGCGAGAGGATGACCACCGTCACCGAGAACGAGTAGAACTTCATATCCGTAGCCTGCTCAAGGAATACCTCCTGGAGTGAGTTGCGTAGGCAAAACTGCAGTATGTCAGGATCGGAGACATCTTGCTTTGTCTTGCGATCGACGAAGCGCACGCCCTGACCATAGCATGACACGATATTGAACTGCTGGCACTGCGCCGTAATCATGTTGGACATTATCTCGCGGCGCAGACGGTAAGGCAGCTGGTCGTCGTAGCCCCACTGCACGTACTTATACTGCTTGCCGCCGACGGTGATTGGACGCACGAGATTACTGCCAGGCAATCGGTCATCGTCGAAGATGGTGTTCGAGTCGGAGCCATACTCGGAAGTCACGGAGTTGCTCTGCCCCGCCGAGCCTATGCCCGACGGAGCTATGCGATAGCGGCGGAAGCCTTCGGCATCAGGCTGCGCCGATGTTGGCAGAAGAGTGTTGCTATTGGTCATAAGTAAACACGTTTGTTATTGATTTGTATAATAAAAATCTGTGGCAATGCACGTATGGCACGGTTGCGAGGGTTGCGCAGGCGCACATAGCCACCTCGCCAGTTGACGTGGTGCACAAGCCAGCCCTTGTAGTGCAGCAACTCGCCGGTGCCACCCTCCCACGCATGGATGTCGACGAGTGAGCGGTGCTGATAAGCCTGATCGAGCAGGCGCAGCATGCCAGCAAAGTGTATAGCGCCCATCATTCAAAGGTATTGTCGAAGGTGTTGTCAAAGATGCGTCCGGAGCGCAGCGTGTCGAACACGTTGTGGTTGCGCTGAGCATACTGGTAGCTGAAGGTGAAGCGTGGCATCGACTCGTCGTTGTTGTTGTACTCCGACTTTGAGTCGGTGACAATGACCTCTTTGCCTACATTTGGGTGTCCGTCCTTGAAGTTCACCACATGTATGCTCTTAGATCGGAAGAGCTCGTCAGCCCAATTCGCCATTGCAAACGTGAGAAAGCCTGTGTCAGCCTTGAAGGTGCGTGTCTCGGCTATCTCGTAATTGCGGTTATACTTGCCGATGTAGCCCTGGCTACGCTTATAGGTAGGCGCCACGGTGTGTGTACCCGTGCAGTAGAGCAGCTCGTCGCAACCGAACGAGTTCTCGAAAACCAGGATGGGAGCGCAGTCAGGTTCGTCTAAATCGATAGAGAACCGGAACTTGCGCTGCCCAGCCTGGACCCCAAAACCTAATAAACAACTATCAGTATCGCTAACGAACTTGCTCGGAGTAACATCAATCGTAGTATAGCGACTATTGCCACCAACGGGTGAGAGCTTGAAGGTCTTTGTCGTGCCGTCGTCATATTCTGCAACGACAGAGGCACTGTCGGTGCCGATGTAGTGTAGGTATTCTAAGCGGTTTAGTGCGGTCTGCTTCTCGCCATCTAACATCGTTAGAAAATGCGTGTTGATAAAGTCGGTAGCAGGAGTGTTGATATCTGCCTCGCAGTATATGATTTTCGACGAGATGGTGGCAGTACCGCCATCATCTTCACGAACGTCGTCATCTTCTTCAATCTTGATGGTGAGGTTGATGCTCAAGTTCTGGCGAGCATACGGAGTGAGCAGGCGGTCGAGCTCTGCGAGTGTTATCTTGCCGTCGACTGGGAAGAAACGTTCTGAGAATATCTCCTTGCCGTCAATGGTAATGGTGACGGTGGTGCCTATTCGGCTGGCGTCGTCGAAGTCGCCACTGGAGGGAGTGAACGAATATATCACGTCGGGGATGCACGAAGAGAAACATGTTGCGGGTAGCGACTGAAGAAGAGTGATCATAAATGCTTGTTTTTTGTATTCCGATAGCAAAGATACCACAAACCGCTCGCACGTAAGAATACAAAAAGGCGGCGCACCCTATTCACATAGAATGCGCCGCAAGCGAAAAATGTAAAAAAATGTATTTATCTTATGGCTCTATTTTATAGCACTTTTCTGTACTGCGCCACAACTCCCACCGTAGCGTGCCGTCCTCGACGGTCACAAGCTCGTAGCCCTCACTCCGCATATACAGCACTATCTCCATTGGGTGTATTGGCATGATGCTGCGCAGCTCGTCGGCTATCTCCTCCGTCGTTTTGTACTCCGCCACGTACCCTTCACCCAGCACAATGTCGTCATTTACCGGATGGCGAGACTCAAAGTAAGCACCGAGTACGTCCACGATAACTTCAGCGCGGCGTACTTCGTTCTCGTCTCTATCTGTTCTGTTTGTTATCTCCATAATAAAACCTCAATTCCTGTTTATTGTGCTTTAAAAACTTCGTTTAGCTGTCGGCGCAGCTCGTTAAGGTTGCGCATAAGGTCGACCACCTCGCCCAGCTCTGCCGTGTCGCTAATCTCCGCCGTCTCCTCGAGCAGGCGGTCAGTGGTGTCGCGGAGCAGATCTATCTTGTTCGCTAAGTTCTCCTTGTCGAGCAATACTCGTACGGGATTACAATCTATTGTTATCATGCTTTGCCTCCTTTCTCTACTCTTTCGACAAGTTCTTCAAGAGCCTTGTAAGCACATTCGATTTCTGCCAGCTTCTTTCTGTATGTGCAAAGTCTCGCACGACAGCGGAAACTGAAGTGCGGTATGAGCTTCACTTCCTTCAGCGTAACTTCCACTCTCATGCCGATAGCGTAGCGCAGCTTTTTTTGGCTCTCGCGGTGCATCTTGTGCAGACCGTGCATAGTCTTGAAACGTGTCATGCTTCGCCTCCTTTCTCCTCCTGGTTTAACTTGTAGACGTTATAGCCCGAGAGGACTACACAGCAGAGGGCGGCGAGGAAGCTGCTCTCTGCGTTGACGGCACCTGCGCCGAGAGACAGAAGCGCAGCGTGGACGCGCAGAACCTCGCGGCGTGTCACCTCGAACTCGCAGATGGCGGTGTAAAACTTGCTCTTTCCGTTGAGCCACGCCTTAACGGAGGCGGTGCTGATGCTAAACGGGCGCAGTTGAGCGGTGCGCTGGATAGATGCAGATGTTTGCATAATGATGTTAGTTGTAGCCTTGTTGCCGGAGAACCGCTCCGGCGCGGGTTGACGTAGGGGTACGAAAAAAGCGGCTCGCACTTCCTCGTCTGCTACAACTAACATGCTTATCCGCCACAAAGGGCAATAAAAACACGTGGAAGGCGAACCGCCGTATTCTGTCTGCATCTCCACACCATGTGGAATGCTCCACATGAACAAAGGGCGAAATACCCTCGTATCGATGCGGCAGGTTATGGGCAAAAAAATAAGCCCACAACGTTTAGAAAAAGTTGGTTGGGCTTGAACATATCGTCTCGCCCTTTGTTCATGCGGAGTGCTCCGCATGTTAATTGTAGCGATGGCAAAGGTAGGCATTAAGATTGAAACGTGCAAGGAATTTGGCGAAAACTTTCAGAAAAACACAAAAAGAGTATTATTGCTAATACTTTTGTGGCTAAAAATTTGCACATGAGTATTATTTTTACTACCTTTGCATTGTCAAACAAAAGCTCTTTGATATGAAAAAGTACAAAGTATCTGAAGTCATCAAGCTGCTGGAGCGAGACGGATGGGTGAAAATAGCCGAGAAAGGCGACCACAAACAATTCAAACATCCGGATAAGCCAGGTAAGGTGACGGTAAGAGGGCGGAAGAGCGAGGTGCTTAGCCAATTTCTTCTGAACAGCATTTGGAAGCAGGCGGGGTGGCGATAAGCCCCGCCCCTCTCCAAGGTTTGACAAAATAACAACAACAAATAACCTATATTGATATGGAAAAGATTATTGTAGAAGTGAGATGGTGCGACCATAATTTTGGAGCCACATTATCAGACAACGTGCCAGGAGCCATCGTCATAACTGCCAAAACCTATGACGAGCTACAGAAGGAAGTGCCCGAAACACTTCGGTTTCACCTTGAAGGGATTGAAGCCGACGGCGACGAGATACCGCAATGGCTCGCCGACGGCGATTACGAGTTCGTCTACCACCTCGACACAGCTGCGCTCATACGATCGTGCGAGCGCTACGCCTCGCTTGCTGCCATTTCGCGAGCATCCGGAGTGAACGAACGCCAACTAAGCCACTACGCCAACGGACTGAAGAAGGCTCGCGCACAGCAGCGCGAGCGCATAATAAACGGATTGCACAAAATAGGACGCGAACTGCTGTCCCTATCATAGAGCATGTTTGACAACCACAGCAAGCCCGACCACCAGAAATGGAGGTCGGGCTTTATATTTGCAAAAACTCTCCAATATTGGGTGAATTGGAGAGAAATGGAAATAAAAAGCCCTCGATGCGTCACGCACCGAGGGCTCCCAAATAGTTCTTTTCATGTATTTTATTTTCATGTATCATGAAACAAAATCAATATAAAACCGCTTGTTGCATCTTGTCGGCAAGGCTCTTGAGCCCTGTGATAATTAGCTTCTTGCGCTCTGCGCTTGGCTTGCGCGTGCCAATGACATATTGGCGAATGACGGAAGAATTAAGACCAATCTCTCGAGCTACACCTGCAATGTTAACAAAATCGTAGTAGCTGAAAAGTGAGCCGACATCGAAGCGATACTCAATTTCGAGTGCAGGAACATCTTCGCCTTCCTCTTTCAAGTATTCTGTAGTTTCATTCCACCCTTTAAGCATATCCTCAATGGCTGCTTTTGCTGAAGAGCCACAGCCGAGAACTGTGCCTTTTATGGGTTTTACCGTCAACAAGCAAGAATAATTCTTCTCGCCCGGTTCTCTTTTTACATTGGCTATAACTTTCATGTTGTATATATTTAACTCATTTTGTCTACAAAATAAGTTCTTTCACCCGTTACCCATTCAGATAAGGAAGCCGCCCGGAACTTGCCGGGCAGCCATCCTTTTAGTCGATAGAGAGGGCATCAAAGATAGTCTTTGCTGTCTTTGTTTTGATTTCCCTGCTTCCGTGCCTTGGAACTGTTGTAAAGTCTCCGGTTTTAGGATTAACCCAAACATCATGCGAGGCACCATGCCGCTTGATAAAGCATCCTGCTTTTATCAAAGCTCTAATTAATTCTGAATGTTTCATGATTTGAAAGAACTATTTGTCTTGTTTTATTAAGACAATGCAAAGTTAACAAAAAAGTTATCAATCTCCAAATTTTTAGCTAACTTTTTTGTTACTTTTATAAATAGTTTGCAGATTTGCGTAAATAAAAAGCCCTCGATGCGTCACGCACCGAGGGCTCCAATAAGCTCTTTAATATAATGAATGCTGCGAATTAGAAACTTGCAGCAGTGAATTCTTTAGACGTCCCGAAGCCGTAAGGCTCCAAGAACAAAATTTATTTCTTATCTATGTTGTCCAAATCCTTATTACTGGGTGTTGACTTCAAGTAAAAAATAGCACTTATCGTAGCAGAAAGAGTGGCAACAATACCAGCAAGCCAGTCATGTCCATTAATACCTAAGTAGACCGCTGCAGCGAGGAATAGAACTACGAGCAGCACAGCAAATACCTGACCAAAAATACTCTCGCGAATATCTGCTTTAATAATCCGTTCTTCTGAGTCGATACGATGCTGTTGCTGTTTCTCTGCCATAAGTAGAATACGTTCCGGAGCATTTGGCAACACTTCCTTATACGCTTTGAAATCCGCAGGGCGAGGCAATGGACCGCTAAAAGTCTGGCGCATTTCAACCATTGCACTTACAATGACACTGCGCTTATCAGGATCGATGGACGCAAGCACCTGCTCTACATCCGGTCTTACCACTTCTTTCTGTTTCTTATTATCTGCCATAAGCTTGCATTGACTTTTGTATATACTTGCCTACAGCAATCCAATCCTGACGCATATCGTCAACATTGTTGCCCTTCATATAATCGTGTAAACTTGCACGACGTCGCACACCGAACAGAGAATTCATGCCAGTAATAAAAGTCGGACGTTCCCTAAGTAGTAAGGAGAACGAACCTCGGATATTATAATTCAAGCGACTCATAGTAAAAATATTAATTGGTTTCATTTGCAAAGTAAGTGTTTTTTTTTGAGATAGCAACTAATAGATATGATAAAAAAGCATACTAAAAGTAAAATAATTTCACATATTATTACTTTGCGCACCGAACGCCACCCGATCGGATTGCGTCCGCTGTCCAATCAGATTGCGTCCGTCGCCTGCGTGGATGGCGAACGCCGCCCACCGACTTGCAGCGCAGAAACAAAAAGCCCCCGATGCGTCACGCACCGAGGGCTCAACGAGTTCTTTAAATCATGAAACGTTGCGAATTAGAAACTTGCAGCGGTCATGGTGCCGCATGGTCTGGCGGCAGTGTTGAATTTATTAAACAGTGACCATTTCAATATCCTTGGCAAGTCGGCGCAGACCCGACTTTATTTTCTCCACCTGCTGATGGCGCGGCTTCGACAAGCCGCTCGCATAGTGTGAGAGCTGCTTCTGGTTGATGCCCGTTATTGACTGAAGAGCGGCAAACGAGAATATGCCACGATAGTAGTCGAGCAACGTAGCTACATCAAAATCGTAGACGAGCCTATACTCACCGTCAAACACCTCCGGGTATACATCACCGTCTTTACGTCTGCCTTCGAGCCAGAAGTCAACACTCTCCTGGACATACTCCTTAAAGCCCTCAAGGTCGCCATCGTAGGCAACGACCCAACCCGGCAGTAAGTCGCAAGCACAACAGTAGCCGTCAGCAGTACGGGCAGCTTTAATCACAACATTGTTCATAATATATTGTTTTATATGTTAATCTTAAAATAGGTGGCAGCCACGACCGCCACCTTTCTTTGTCGAATATCAAAACAAGCGTCTGCTTCGAATGTGTGTGGGGGGAGGGGCGGAGCTTCAGCTCCACCCCAGTTTGTCAGAACCTAAGCCCCGACTGCCGTTCAATACTACTGAGGAGCCATCCGCAGATAGATATTGAAGGCTTGCCGTTGACAGTAACAACACCCTTTTTTGTAGGATGTTTAAACTCTCTGTGGTCCCCGTTGTAACGGTCTAAGTACCAACCGTCGTCAGTCAAGATTCTCAGAATCTTAGAAACTTTTACATTTTTCATAGATCGCTTGTTTAATAATTCAACACTGCAAAGGTAGTAATTTTACTACGAATAACCAAACAAAACAATAACTATTTTACTACGAAATGTAAAAAGCCACCGACGCATCTCGCGCCAGCGGCAAGGATAAACGTGAAAAAATAACTGAATCAATTAAAACTAAACAACATTAGTATCCCCTAATTAAAAACCTACGGCAAAGATACGCATGTAGATCTGAACTTAAAAAGACAACAAAAAGCCTCTAAATGGTGGCTTTTTACCTCTTTGGGACCCGCCGCAAAAATGCTGCAGGCGTTTTTGCGGCGGGCGGAAGGGCGGTGGGTGGGAAGAGAAGCAACCATTTCGTTGAGCTCAACAAAATGGTTGCGATGCGGTCTATAGCTTGCCCTCCTCCGAATAGCTGTAGTATGTGCTATCCGTCACTACGACGTGGTCTATCAGATAGAGCCGCATTGTAGAGCACGCCTGCTTTAGCGTCGCTGTGATGCGGTCGTCGTCGCGGCTCGGGCATGGGTTGCCGCTGGGGTGGTTGTGTATCAGGGTGAGCGTGGTGGCGTTGTTGACGAGAGCTTCGCGCAATATGATGCGCACGTCTACGGCTGTCTCGGTGAGTCCGCCGCTTGATAGTTTCACGGCTTTAATCAGTTTGAAATTATTGTTCATGAGCAGCACGTGCGCTTCCTCATGGTCTGCCGTGCCCACTATCGGGCGGAAGTATCGCCAAACGTCTTCGGCGGTTCTGAAGCTCGGGCGGTCGGCTGCTGCTTCGCGCTCGATGCGCTTAGCGAGTTCGAACGCTGCTTGTAGTGTCATTGCTTTCTTGGGGTCTACGCCCTGCACCACTTGCAGCTCCTCGGCGCGTCGGGTGGCGATGTCGCGTAGGCTGCCGCCGCAAATGTTCACTATCTGGCGAGCCTGCTGCATGGCTGCGCGCGTGCTTTTGCCCTGCCCTATTATTAGGCTTATGAGTTCAACGCTGTTGAGCGAGTCGAAACCGCTATTATATACTTTGTAGTCGGGGCGTTCTTCGCGAACGAGTTCTGAAAAATTATTCATATTGTTTAGCTTTAATGGTTATTCATGAGTTTGGTGCGTGCGAGAAACAAGCCGCCGATGACGTTAGCGTCTACCGCTGCGAGTTCTTCGGCGAACTCCTCCGCCGTGGCTCCTGTAGTAATGAGGTCGTCGAAGAGTATCACGTTCTTGCCTGCGAAGAAGTCGGGGTCGGTGCTCACGTGGTAGCCGTACGACTCGCTGACGATGTGCGCGGCGTTGTTGTGCTTTGCCTCGCGTATGCCGAAGATGTTCACGTGTGCCGTGCCGTTCTGTATGCCGGTGCGCTTGCTTACCTCCTCGGCGAAACGCTTAAAGCGGCGGTTATACTTGGCACTTGTAGCTGCCGGAACGCACACGAGTACATAGTCTTGATTGCTTGCGCCGTACCATTTATTAAGGCACTCGCTTACGATGTTTATGGCGAAGTCTACCGCATGGCGGTCGCCACGCTTGAACGAATAAATAAAACGTCTTACGCGCTCGGTATGTGCGTCGTTGGCGGTGTAACGCTTAGGCAAATAGCTGTAGAAAGTGGCTGTTTTCATTTTTTGTCCTCCTTAAATTTATTCTCAGAGGCGAGAAGAGAGCTTTTTACACATCTCATCTGTAGCCCGTTTGAGAGTTTTTTTTATTCACGTCGGGTCGAATTTCGCTTTTTACGTCGCAAAAAGATGGTGGAAGCAAGGCGAGAGGACAAGCAAAAGGGATTGAAATTTTATGGAAAACCGAGTTTTTTTTAAGGAAGCCGTAGGAAGAAAAGTCGGAAGGCTGCTGTAAAATTTCCGTCACTTTAGTGCATCGGTGCTTGGGTGGCAGCCGTCCGCCGTAAATTCGCGAAGTAAAAACGACACTCTACCCGATCTACAATAATCTTCTAAAAATGCTCTCGAACGGAATAGCGCAAGATGTAAAAATAGCATTCTCTACCGGAGAATACCACTCGAAAACTTGTTTTCGCAAGCGTTTTTGCTTCTTTTCCGCAATAAAAAGAAGCCCGGAATAGAGAAATGAGCGCGTTTTCGCGTACCTTTTCCATAGCTGCAAAATCGTAATGCTTAAAAATCAACGAGTTAAGCATTACGATTTTGCAGGGTGCAAGACTTTCTGTCTATCCAGCACTACACCGCCCTGCGCCGAGTTGGCAATTGCCGCCCTCGCCTTTAGCGGAATATGCCGGCGGTCGTGCCGAGTATGTGATTTTGGCTTGTCGATTTTGCGCCCATCGTGAAAAACAGCACCACATCGAGGACGCTCATCAGCGGTAAGGCATAAGGGTGCGAGGTTGGCAATTGCCAACAAAAAGCCCCGAAGCCGTGAGGCTCCGAGGCTGGTGTGCGCCGTAAGCTCAACGGCGACTTAGTGTTCAATTAAACGGCACATCAGTAGCCGGAGCTTTAATGTTGTCCGCAGCACGACGTATGCGGTCGCTGAGGTCATTAAGAGCGCAGTATAGCTGCTCTGCCTCTTCTGGGGTAAAACCTCCAACGCCACCATTGCCGTCGATGCCGTACATCTTCTGCTGGAACCATGACACCGACTTGTCGAAGTACGTGCGTGATATCTCACGCCATGACACAGCAAGGTAAATGTCACGCATACGCTTCTTCATATCGGTAATCTTCTCTTGTTTCTGTTTTACTACTACTTCCATAATCGTTAAGTTTATATCTTTTTGTTAAAGGCTCTCCCCAAAGGGAGAACCATTTGTTCTTAGTCTTTCGGCATATCAGTCATTCGCTGGAATAAATCCTCTGCATAGTCGAGCAGTTCGGGATAACCATTTGGATAGCTGTTGCAGTAATTGCGAATTGCCTTGATGAGTTCCTCCTCGTCGGGAGTGACATTCATCTTGATTGTTTCTTGTTTTTTCATAAATGATGTTTATTAATTGAACAATACAAAGGTACTAATTTTTTAGATAGTATGCAAATTATTTACTAACTATTTTGTTAGTAAGGTATAAATAAAAAGCCGCCGACGCATCTCGCGCCAGCGGCTAATAAAAGATATAAGGGATGTTCTATAAATTAACTTGTTAACAATTAGAGATTTACTTTGATATTT
>OGLX01000926.1_pt1 | contig 16935 bp, 15 predicted proteins | sample 1572821 | NCBI WGS metagenome assembly OGLX01 (sample SAMEA2581908, study PRJEB24529) | metagenome | biome: Human gut stool | place: China | collected 2011 | reverse complement strand
CATAGATAATGAAACGATAGTAAATGGAGGAAAGGTAAATAAGATTGAAAATATCAGAGAAACAAAAGCGTATCAAAGCTTAGTCGAACAGAAAAAAAGCAAAGGGATTTTTTTCGTATATGATGAGAGCAGAAACAAAATATCAAAAAAAAGGCAGATTGTTTTCTTGCAGAAATTAGATTTCTATTCATCGAATAAAGAAAAAATATTAAAAGTAGAGTTGGATTATGGAAAAGTAAGCGACGAACTAAAGAAAATGAATTATGATAATGAAGTTGAAATTTTAAATGAGGGAAGAATTGTGCTTTCCAATAAAAAGCATGGAACGGAAAGTGAAAATTATGAAAAAATATATGTTAAATAAAAAAGTAATTGCTATGTTACTATTAATTATTACAATGTTAACAAATATGAGTCCTGTATTTGCAGTTTCTGGAAGTGGAACTTTTGCAGGAGGACAATATGCTTCTGGAATGTTAACTACAGATCATGCAGCAGGTTCAACTGGCGTTTTAATTAGAAGATTGATAAACAATACTACTGGAGAAAGATATACCGTTTTTTGTGCTGAACACGGGGTAGATTTCAAAACAGGAAGTTCTTATAATGGGAATTATTATACACCTACAGATGCTACAATAAAAAGAGCTTGTAAGATTGCTTATTTTGGTTGGTATAAGGACAATGGGGGTTATGTAGTAGATGGAGGAATACTTGCAAATGATATGAAATGGGTAAAGCAAGCCTATGTTTTTACTCAACAATACATTTGGGAAACTTTAGGACAATCAAATGCTACATTTAGAGATTCAACAGTTCAAGCAAACTATGTAGCATTTAAAAACGATATAAATAATAAAATAAATAATATGCAAAAAAGACCTAGTTTTGATGCAACAACTATTGAAATAAATGCTGGTGAAACTAAGGTTTTAAATGATACAAATGGAGTATTAGCAGATTATTCAAGTATAGATAATACAAAAGATAATGTGAGATTTCAACATAATAAAGGAGAAAACACATTAACAATTTCAGTATCAGAAAACTGTACAGTAGAAAGATTAAATATTTCTGATAACCTATTTCAAAGTTGGGGGTTAGTAAAAGAAGAGTCAAAAGATCAGGACACAACAGTATATTTTTCTTTTAAAACTGGAGTTCAAAATCAATTAATGGCTTTACACTATAATGATCCAGTACCTATGGCAATGAGTTTGAAAATTAACTTATTTGGAAAATTAGATATTGGAAAAAAAGACAATAAAGGAAATTATGTGCCAGATACAAAATTTAAAATAAGTTACAATGCAGATATGTCTAATCCAATAGGAACATATACAACAGGTTCTAATGGAAAGGTATTAGTTGATGAATTAAGACCAGGTACTGTATATATTCAAGAAACTGATGTACCTAAACATTTAGTATTAGATACAACCATAAGAAGTGCAATTGTGAAAACAGCACAAACAACATCTTTTGAAGCAACTAACAAGTGGAAACAAGGGCGTATTCAAGTAGTCAAAAAAGATGCTGAAACAAACAAAGTTGTAAATAAAGCAGGAACAATTTTTGATATTTCTGATTCTAATAATAAAAAAGTAGCATCTATAACTACAAATGAAAAAGGTATTGCTACATCTGAATTATTAGATTATGGTACTTACTATGTAAAAGAATCAACAGCACCCAATAAATATACTATTAAAGTTGAAGTTAGTGAAAATATTGGTGTTGTCGAAGATGGAAAAACATATCAAATTACTATCGTAAATACTCGTGTAAAAGGTAGTGTAACAATATCTAAAGAAGATACTAAAACAGGAAAACAAGCACAAGGAGAAGCAACTCTTGAGGGTGCTATTTATGGAATTTATGCAAGAACACCTATACTTGATCCAGCAGATGATACTATGATATATAACACAGATGTGAAAGTAGCAGAAATGACAACTAATAAAGAATCAAATGCTACAATGAGTAATTTGTATCTTGGAGAATATTATATAAAAGAAATAAAACCAAGTCGAGGATATAATCTAGATAATACAAAATATAATTTTGATTTAACTTATGAAAATCAAAATGTTAAAGTAGTTACTAAACATGTAACTGTAAAGGAAAGAGTAATTTCACAAGCATTTCAAATTATAAAGATTTCAAGCGATGAAGCTGGTGAAGCAGAATTATTGCCTAGTGCAGAATTTACAATAAAAGCACAAAAAGATATTGAAAAATACGGATCTTGGGATGCTGCACCAATTACCAAAAATGCAAATGGTGAAACTGCATCAATATTAAAAACAGATTCAAAGGGATATGCAATAAGTGATAGACTTCCTTTTGGAACTTATGTTGTAAGAGAAACTTTAGTTCCAGAAGATAAATACAAAGTAGAGGACTTTAAAATAGTTATTTCAGAAGATAGTGATAAACCTCAAACTTGGAGAGTATTTAATGATACAAGTTTCACATCTGTTTTAGCAATAGTAAAGAAAGATGCAGAAACAGAAAAGGTTGTAAAAATAGAGGGTGCATCATTTAAAATTAAAAATTTAGATACTAACGAATATTTTGGATATTGGGAATGGAATCCATTACCACACTATGTAAGTACATGGACAACTAATGAAACTGGTACAGTAATGACTGGAGATAAATTAAATGTAGGAAATTATCAACTAGAGGAGATTAAAGGACCAAAAGGATATTTAATTAGTTCTCAACCTGTAAAATTTAAAATTTCATCAAGCTCAGCCTATGAAACATTACCAGATGGAAAAACATCTGTTATTACAGTTGATCAAAAGGATACATCTGTAAAAGGAAAAATTACTGTAGAAAAATGTGGTGAAGTTTTGACAGATTTTAAGGATGGAAAATTTGTTTACGAAGAGAAGGGACTTGCTAATGCAAAATATGAAGTATTTGCAAGAGAAGATATATATGATCCATCAAATGATGGGACAATCATTTACAAAAAAGGAACTGTTGTTGATACTATCATAACAAAATTAGATGGAAAAGGAACATCAAAAGAGTTACCTTTAGGCGAATATTCTGTAAAAGAGGTAAATGCGCCAGAAGGATTTGTTTTAAGTGATGAAGTTAAAAATGTATCTTTAAAATATAAAGATCAAAATACAGCCATAGTATTTGACAATACTTCATTTACCAACGAAAGGCAAAAAGTAGAAATTAATGTTTACAAAAAAGATGCAGAAAATGATGTTGGACTTTTAGGAGCAACATTTGGATTATATGCTAAAGAGGAAATTAAAAATTATAAAGATGAAATAGTGGTAAAAGCAGGTACACTAATTGAAAGTGCAACAAGTGATACAGAAGGAAAAGTTCACTTTACTTCTGATTTACCTTTAACTAATTTTGAAATAAAAGAAATTCAAGCACCAATTGGATATGCTTCAAGTAATGAAACAATAAAAGTTGATGCAACTTATAGAGGACAAGATACCAAAATTGTTGATTTAGAATATGAGTTTAAAAATAAGATAATAAAGGTAGAAGTTTCAAAGCAAGATATTACTGATTCAACAGAAATTGAAGGAGCTTGTTTAACTGTGTATGAAAAAGATAATCCAGGAGCAATTTTTGATACTTGGATTTCAACTAAAGAACCTCATTTAATAAAAGGGTTAGAAGTTCGTAAAACTTATGTATTAAAAGAAACATCTGCACCTTATGGATTCACAATATCTGATAATGTAGAATTTACTATTAATGATACTGGTGAAATTCAATCTGTAATTATGAAAGATGAGTTAGTTTTAGGAAAACTTAAATTTAACAAATATGGAGAAATTTTTAACCAAACAATAATAGGACAAAATGAATTTGGAAAAACGGAATCGCCAATATGGAATAAATCAAATTTATTAAATGCTGAAATTACGATATATGCTAACGAAGATATAACCATAGGAAATACAACATACTATAAAAAAGGCGAAAAAGTACAGACATTAGAAAGTGATTGGGAAACAGTATTAAGCAAAGAACTACCAGTTGGAAGTTATTATTATTTAGAAACAAAAGTGCCTCATGGTTATGTTGCTGATACAAATAAACACTATTTTACTATTGAAAATACACAAGTAAAAGAAGTACAAATAATAGAATCAACATTAACAAATATAAGAGCAAAAGTTAATATTGATATGACAAAGATACTAGAAGAACAAAAAATATTTATAAATAATGAGGCTTATAAAGACGTTGTTTTTGGTATTTATGCAAGAGAAAATATTTATGATTACATGGGAAATGTAGCAATAGAAAAGGGTACAATGATAGCAACAAGTGGAATAACAAAAGAAGGAACATTAGAAAATGTGCCAGATTTACCTAATGGAGTTTATTACCTAAAAGAACTTGCAACAAATTCTCAATATATTTTGAATGAAACAGAATATGATTTTGAAATTAGTTATAAAGGACCAAGTATTATAGAATATGTAGTTCAAATAGGAAAAGAAGGAAAAATAGACAATGAACTTGCTCGTGGTACAATTCAAGTGAAAAAAGTTGATACATTAGATGAAAATATAAAACTTAAAAATGTAGAATTTAATATTTCTACAAAAGAAGATATGAGTAATGTAATAACTACAGAAAAAACAAATGAAGAAGGCATTGCAACTTTCAATGAATTAGAACTTGGAACATATTATATTCAAGAAGCTAAACAAGTTGATGGATATACTTGAAACAATACTATTTATAAAGTTGAAATTAAAGAAGATGGAGATATTTTAATAATAGCTTGTAAAAATAAGCCAACTGAAATGGTATTTAGCAAAGTTGATGAAACAGGAACTAATGAATTACCTGGTGCAACAATACAAATAATTGAAAAAGAAACAGGAAACATTATAGATGAATGGGTATCTACAGAAGAAAATCATAAAATTAATTATTTGACAGAAGGAAAAGAATATACTATGAAAGAGATTACTGCACCTTATGGTTATGAAATTGCAGAAGAAATAGATTTTGTAGCTGGTGATGGAAAGAAAATTATAATGAAGGATATGCCAATTCTAAAATCTGTAAGAGTTGAAAAGTTGGATAAAACTACAAAAGAACATATTAAATCTAATAAATTTATATTTGGAATTTATGAAGATAAAGATTGTACTAAACTAATTAAAGAAGCAGGGGCAAACGAATATGAGGGTACTGCATTATTTGAAGGATTAAGATATGGAACTTATTACATTAAAGAAATAAAAGCACCTTTAGGATATAAACTTTCAGAACAAGTTGTAAAAATAGAAATAAACGAAAAAGGTGTTTTGGCAGATGGTAAAGCACTAGAAGAAAAAGATAATGTATATGGTTTTGTTTATTATAATTCACTATTACCTTCAATTCAAACAGGTAATGAAAGCAATTATATTTTACTAGGAAGTTTAGCACTAATTTCTCTACTTGGAATAGTTGGAGGCATTACAATATTAAGAAAAAAATACAAAGAAGAATAATTTGAGTGGGTGAAACTCCCACTCTTTTTCATTCGTGAGAAAAGAGGAAAATATGAGAAGCAATATAATTTATAATTTTGAGGACTTTAGAGCATTAGTGACGAATAAGGCTAAAGAAGGTGCTTATTATTTATTATATGATGATTTTTATTTTGAACAAATAGATAAAAACATGATGATAACGAGAGAAGTATTTGCTACAGCTGGAAGATATACAAGATCATTTAATGTAGTAAAATATATAAACTTTAAATTAAAAGACCAATATACAACAAAAGAATTAGCTGAATTTATAGAATTATTAAGAAAAAATACAAGAATACTTCTTACAATATATAATCAAAAAGAATGTTTTTTGTTATTTATAAGCAATAAAGATGACTCAAAATTAGAAAATCAAATAGAAAAACTAATAGAAATGGAGCAATAACATGAGAAAAGAAATAAGAATAATTACTACTAAAAGAGGATATGGAAATATCATAAGGAGTTTAAAAACTTTTAATAATCAGAAGATAATTGACAATATAATCAATGAAAAAACATGTCAAACTTATGGAGGAATAGTTTTTTTAAAATGGGATAATCCACAAGATTTTAAGTTAATACAAACTATAATAATATGTTTAATGAGTCATAGAAATTCATATACAATATGCAAAATAGAAGATGAAGCAGTTTGTACTTATTGTAAAAATATAGAACATAAGAATCTGCCAATACCAGTTATAGATTGTAAATTTAAAGATGAAGAAACAATAGAAAAACTAAAAGCTCTTACAAACAAAAGAAGAAAAGGAGGAAAAACAAATGGGATATAGATCAGATATTAGAATTATAACAAGCGAAAAGGGATTTGAAGAATTAAAAAAGTTTGTGACAAAATATTTAAAAGAGCACAATGAGGATTACAATCTTTTAGAAAATTGTGATATAAAACAAGAAGGAAAAAAACAATGTTATTTTGGTTGGAACTATGTAAAATGGTATGAAAATGATTATGAAGATGTGGATGCTATAATGGAAGGATTACAGCATTTGAGTGACAAAGAATATTCATATAGATATATGAGAATTGGAGAAGAATATGATGATGTTGAAGAACAATATTGTGATGGAGAAAAGGATAAAAATATTTTTCTAGAATATCCAAGTATGATACGAGAATTTGATGATGAATATGTTAAGGAACAACTAAAAGAAAATGATAAAATAATTGAAATCGAAACAGACAAGGAAAACATAGATATATGAGTGCTTATGACGAAATATTATCAAGTTCCAATATAATAAATATTCTTGAATATTATGGATTAAAAGTTGCTAAAAATAAATGTATTTGTCCTTTTCATAGTGATACGCATCCTTCTATGATGGTAAACACTAGCAAAGGTATTGCAAAATGTTTTGCTTGTGGCTCTGGAGGAAATGTTGTATCATTTATCCAAAAATATGAAACAGAAATAAATCATAATGCAATAAGCACAGTAGAAGCTATGCAAAAAGCAATAGATATACAACATTTGAATATTGTCCTTTCACAAAACAATAAAATGCCTCTAACCGAAGAACAAAAGAAACAAAAGACATTATCTAACATTCTAAAAGATGCAATTACTATTTGCGAGAATAATTTAAAAACTAAAAATATAGATGGAGAGAGGACTCTCGACTATCTTAAAAGTAGAAACTTATCTGAACAAATAATCAATAATTTTCATATTGGATTCAATCCTACTTATGATAATATAACTAATAATTTATTATCAAAGTACAATATGAAAGATTTAATAGAAGTAGGCATTACAAAGGAATCTAAAAATGATTATATTGATATATTTAGCCATAGAATAATGATTCCTATATTTGACCAATATGGAAATCCTGTTGGATTTGGAGCGAGAGTATTAGGAGATGCAAAGCCTAAATATATTAACACTATGGCAACTCCATTATTCAATAAAAGTGAATTACTATTTAATTATCATAAAGCAAAATCTTTTGCTAGAAATTATGAAATGATAGTAGTCGAAGGAATGGGATTTGCAAATACTGTAGGGATAATGGGAACTGCATTAACAAAAGAACAAATTGAATTACTAAAGAAATTAAAGTGTGAAATTACTCTTTCCCTTGATAATGATGATGCTGGTAAAAATGCAATGATTCGAGTTATACCAGAATTATTAAATGAAGGACTAGAAGTAAATGTATTAGATATATCAAAATTAGAAGGTAAATACAAAGACTTCGGAGATTTACAAATTGCAAATGTAAAAAAGGAAGATGTTTATAAAACAAAAATATCTGCCTTTATTTTTTTACTTGAAAATCAATATTTACAAAATAAAGAATTAAATGTTGATAATATCTATAATACTTATAAAAAGATGCAAAGAGATGGTTTAATTAAAGATACAAAAGATATTCTTCGCTTTAAAGAATATGTAACAAATAAAACCAATTTTAGAGTAGAGGAGGTTGAAGATATTATTATGCCAAAAGAAGTAAAACAAGAATCCAGAGTTGAAAGATATAAAGGCTTATTTTTCTATTACTATATAATGGATCATTTGAAAAAATATGCGACTAATCATCAAGATAGAATATTACAAAAATATCTTGAAACGAATGCTATTACACAAGAACTAATTGAAGAAACATTGAATAATGAAAATTATTTAAAAGATGGAGAAAATACAATAGATATTTCAAGATATGTAAATGAGTACATCTATACATCTGATGATTATATAAAATTTAAAAATGATAAAATTTTTATTCTAGAAAATTTACTAAACAATGTAAAAAGTTTTGATCAAGAAGGAAATGTTGTAAATATAAAATTATCTGTAGAGCAAAAAGATATTGTTTTAAAGCAATATGCAGAAAGTTTTGAAACTAATATAAAAGATTATATTGAAAACAATCCAGATGAGTTTGAGGATTTATTTATTGCTAATAATACTTCGCAATTTGAGAAATTATTTCCTAAAACTTATGTTGAATCACTAAAAGAACAGGCAGTTAGTAGATTTAAAAATGAAAATGTTATGGAAGCAGTAAGATATGGTTTAGCATATCCAGATAATATGAAATCTGCAATGACTAGACAATTTGTGAATAATGACAAATACAAGACTTTACTTGTTTTCAATAATAATAAAAATATTTTAGGATTAACACCAGAAAATATTATGAAAGAAACGAAAGAAGAATTAGAAAAAAAGCCAGAGAAAACAAAACAAAAAGAACAAGATGACATACAAAAGACAGAAGTTGAAACTGTAAAAAATAATAATGATATGTCTGTATTTATTAAATTATCTGGAAAAGAAAAAGAATCGTTTAAAGGTATTTATTTGCCTATTGATAGTGGAACACAAGTATTTATTCCAAAACAATTATATAGAATCGATGATGGAAAACTACAAATATTAAATTCACAATCAAAATCAGCAAATATGAGCGAATATGCAGTAGATGAAAATACTAGAACTAAAAAATTTATGAATAGATTAACATTAGATAATTTTTATCATAAATATTTTAATTTATATGAAATTTCAATGGAGAAAGAGGTGATTCCAAGTGCAAGCTACTAATAAAAGTGATGCAACACAAGTCTATGAAGGTGCAGAAAGAGCTACAAGAGTTGGTATAAAGGATTTCTTTAAATATATTTTAAAGCCATTTTCAGTATTTAGTTATCATTATTTTGTTGAAGGCATAAAAGCAGTACAAAAAGATGGACCAACAAAAGAATTAGAAAAGATAACTAATCTTTCCTATGATGAAACAATAAGAGTAATGGAAAAGTGTCAAAAAGATGGAATTAGAGTTGTTGCAAGTGAAAGAAAACTATCAACAGAAAATACAGAGTTTGGTAAGAAAAAATCACTATTTCAACAAAAAAGAATAACAAAATACGCAAGAAGAATAAAAGGTTTAAGCGATTTTAAAGCACATTTTCCTAGAATTGCAAAAGTGTTGCATATAAATAGACTTATGGCTAGATATGAAAAGAAACAAGCAGAGCAAGTGAAATCACATCAGAATAAAAGATATAATATCTATTTCAATAAATCTAAACAGGGATATATGGGAGATAGAATTGCAGACTTAATAGAATATAGAACTAAAATCTCAAAAGACTTATTTGATGACAATATACAAGCTGCAATAGAAGAAACAAAAGAAAAAGGACAGACTTTAAATGCACAGGAATTGAAAGATTTATCAGAAAGTCTAAATTTACACGAAATGGGTGAAGTCGAAGTTGAAGAATTTAAGAAAGACTATTGTATTCACTCTATGCCTTTCTCTGCTTTTATGAGTATAAAAGATGATTTAGAAGTCGCAGATATTCCTTATGGAATGAAAGTTGTTACAAATGATGAAGATAAAAAAATTGCTAGTATATACTTTGAAAATAAACATTTAGAAAGATATTCGGAACTTGGATTTAATAATGTAGGTCAGATTCGTGTGTATGGATCTGATAATAAAAATATGCAATGGAATATCAATTCACAAGATGAAATAATATCTTTCAAGACAAAACTTGGAGAGCAAGAAAGACAAACTTATGAAACATTAAGTGGTAAAAATTAGATTACGATAAGAACAGAGAATGAATGTGTTTGGACTGTTTTTAAAAATGATATAAAAGAACTTGCAGAAAAGGAAAAAAAAAGGAATGTAGTAAATGAGGATTTAGAAAAGCATAATATCTTTGAAGAACTTGAAAAAGAAGTTGCTAATTCTCCTACTCTAACAGAAGATAAGAATATAGAAATAAATATAGCAGATGAAAAAGAAGTAGGTGAGTAAAATGGATAAGATACAAGAAAAAGCATATTTTAACATTGGAAATAGTGAATACTATGAAGGCTATCATATAAAAGATGAGCGTTGGAATGGTTGGGCTAGACCTTATTTTGAAAAATGTATCGCAGAATTATTTGTAAATAATTTTGCTACAAAAGATTTTCAAATTGTATATGATAAATATACAGATTGTTATATTTGTAAAACATTAGAAAATGATATAGTTACTGCAACAGATATAGCAGAGAAAAAAATCATAAATACAAAAGAAGGAGCAAAAAAAGTATATGATTTTGGCTCTATAGGATGGACTTGGGATGATTATACTCTTGATGAAATAAAAAATCGAGAGAATATTCATATAATTACTCCAGATAAACTTATAGAAAAAGATTCTATAAATTTAGATTATTAAAAAATGGGAGGTGATGCAAATATGCTGGTGAAAAGAAATAAAAAGAGTTCAAAAGTATTATTTGTAATAGTTTTTGCAATTATATTTTACTATATGTTAAGAGTAACAACTCTGGTGTCTGCTAATAATGGAAATTGGTCTTTTGATTATTTTACCATTGCTCTGAATGAATTATATAAGATTAACACTCCAATAGATTTTTCAAGAAATAACTTTCTTGTATCTAGTGGGGTGTCTGTTTTTGTTTTAATGATTTACGAAACTTATAAAATGCAAAACAAAAAGAATATACAAGAAAACACCTATGGCTCTGCTGAATGGAAAACTCCAAATGATATAAAAGATAAAAGAGATAAGAACTTTGAAAATAATATGATTTTAACACAGACAGAATTGATTTCTAAAAATATGAAAATTAGCAAAATGAATAGGCATGTTATATTGATAGGTAGGCCTGGAAGTGGTAAGTCGAGATATTATTTTAAGCCTAATATTCTAAATGCAAATGGAACAATAATCGTAACTGATCCTAAACGGAGAACTTTTGCGAGATTGTGGTTATTCATTAAAGAAAAAAGGCTATACAATAAAAGTTCTTAACCTTGATGATAAGTCTTGTTCGGATTGCTACAATCCACTAATGTATATTAAAGAAAGTCATAATAATATTGGTTATTATGATGAGGAACATCCAATACAAGAAGATGATGTAATGAGCTTAATAAATACAATAATGGCAAATACTAAAAGCGAAAATATACAAAATACTTCTGGAGATCCATTCTGGGAAAAAGCAGAAATGATATATCTTCAAGCCTTATTTTACTATACATTAAGACATTATGATAAGGCACATCAGAATTTTACAACAGTTTTAAATCTAATTCGTTTATCGAATCCAGATTCTACAGGTGTATCAAATTTAGATAGGTTGTTTGATGCTTGGGCAAAAGATGAGCCAGAGGCAATAGGTGTAAAACAATATAAGCATTTTAAAGTTGCAGCATCTGCACCCAAAATGATGAGTACAATTATTATGGTTGCAACTGCAAGATTAGCTTCATTCAATATTAAAGAAATTGCAAATATGACTGATACAGATACTATGGAACTTAACAGAATAGGGATGCCTTTGGATGACAATTCTCCATTATTGAAACAGATAAATAGTGAATCGAATAAAACTGTTGGAAATGGTAAAGTTGCCTATTTTGTAATAACAAAACCAAGCAATAATACTTTTAACTATTTAGCGAGTATTTTTTACACACAAATATTTGAGATTATTGATGAAAATGCAAAATTATGTGGTGGAAGTTTAGCAACTCCAGTAGAAATCTATATGGACGAGTGGGCACAATTAGGAGAAATTCCAAGATTTGTTGAAGAACTTGCTTATTTGAGAGGATTAAATGTTGGAATTACTGTAGGATTGCAATCATTAAGTCAATTAAAACAAAAATATAAAGATAGTTGGGAATCTGTTTTAGATTGCTGTGACAGTACTCTTTTTATGGGAGGAATGAGTAAAGAAACTTTGGAATATTTAGTGGCTCTACTTGGCAAGAAAACTTGGTATAAAAAGTCATCTGGAAGGACTTATGCTAGACAGGGATCATCTTCAACTAACTGGGATGTAGTTGGTAGAGAACTAGCAACTTTAGATGAGTTATCAAAGATGCCAAGTGGTAATTGTGTACTTTTTATAGCAGGAATAGGAGCTTTTTACTCTAAACTATATAACTTAAAAGAACATCCTAACTATTCTGAATTATATGAGCCACGAGATAATAATTCTCAAAAACTCTATAATCACAAGAAAGAATTGCAATATGGTGAAAACGCAGACTATAGAATGTTATGCGATTCTGGCTTATCATTTGCAATTCCTATTGAAAAGCCAGAAATAAGAGGGGTTGATAAGGATGACTTAAAAGACCTTAAACGAACTGGAGTAATCCAATTTGAGGATTTAGTAATAAAAAAATAATTAAATAAGAAAAGAGATAAATCTTGAAATTAGATTATTAGCTAATTAAAGAGGGGTTTATCTCTTTTTAATTGGAGGTAAATATGAAAAAGATTAAAAATTTATTTAGAAAATTAAGAGAGAAAGTAGCAGTTATAGGAACAACTGCAATGGGCACATTGATTCTTGCAGAAACAAGAGTATTTGCAGCTTCAAACACAGAATCTATTGATTCATTTATAAATTTTGCTTGTGATTGGCTAACTAAAATTGGTGGAGTTATTGCTCTTGTTGGTGGTGTTATGTTTGCACTTGGTTGGCAAAGAGAAGATGCTGAAGGTAAATCAAGAGGTTTAATGACACTTATGGCAGGATTTATGCTTGTTGCAATCGCACAATCAAAGAATTTATTTGGATTATAAGAGAAGGAGGACAAATAATTGGATGGAATTATAAGACTTCTTTATAGTTTCAAATTTACAGTTTTCGGTATTGATATAGATAGTGGTAATTTAATAGGTACGATAGAAAAATTAACGAATTTCTCTAGTGTAAAAGGTATCAATATTTGGTCTATTGGAAAAACAGTAAATGATGTAATAGTTCCAATAGCGTTAAGTATTTTAATCCTTTTCTTTATGATTAACTTGATAAAGAAATCAATGGAAGTAGAGAGAATAAGTTGGGAAAGAGTAGTAATGGCTTTTGTTTCATTCTTATTACTTAAATACTTTATTCAACACGGATACGATTTCTTATCTAGTATTATGAATATAACAAATGACATTTTTGTTAGTATTACACATGCCATAGGTAATAGTAATTCTTCAATTAATATTGCAGACACTTTAATTGATGCAGTACCAGATGGATTTGTAGATAGTATTATGACATATCGGATTGTATTTAATACTATTCATTCCGTTTATGACAACAATCGTACAGATTCTAACACAGATATTTTTGAGAGTTGTAAAACTAATACTATGTTTTGCTTTTGCTCCAATACCAATCGCTCTTGCTGCTGATGATGAAGGTAGAGGAAAAGCAATTCAATACTTCCTTTTTTCAGCAAGTGTTGGATTAGAAGCAGTAATAATATATTTAGCAACAAATATCTATTCTATTGGACTTGCAGGATTGAGTAGTACAGTAGGCTCAACAAATGCAATATCAACAATAGTTGCAATGTTATTCCTTAACGGAATGTATTTGGCAGTAATACAGTACGCAAGTCAATTTGCAGAAAAACTTACAGGAGGTCATTGATAATGGATAATATAGAAATTACAGTATTTGATGAGATAAAGGATTATAAAGAAAAAATATATTTCTTTAATTTTAGACAATGGATATTTGCAATTTTAATAATAATTGCAGTTGTTCCCACTTATCTGATCTTAAAAGAAAAGATTGGTGAAGAAGCAACAAGTTATATAGTAATTGCAATAGCAGGAGTTCTAGGATTTATAGGATTTGTCAAAATACACGAACTACCAGCAGAGAAGATAATGCCTTTTTGGTTTAGGCATTATCTTCTTTTTGCAAAGCCAATACATTATATGACAGATAGTGAGTATGAACTTCAACATCAAAAGAAAAATAAGCACAAAACAAAATCAACAAAAACAGATAATTCTAAAACTACAAAAGCTGAAATTAGAGAAATGAAGAAAAAACAAAAACAAGCCAAGATATTGGAAAAGGCTAGAAAAAAATATGGAATAAATCCAGAATATTCTAAAATAGAAACTATAAAAGAAGAAAAAGAAATTAAAGTAAATGAAATTAATGAATCTAATAATTCAAGAAAAGATGAACTATCAGAGAAGTTATCAAAACTATCAAAAGAGCAACAAGAGGCTCTTTTAAAACTGTTAGAGAGGTAATATAAGATGAATTTAAGTCAATGGGAAAAGTCATTATTGGAATATTATCTAAACAATCATAATGCTAAATGGATGCGAGTTTATAACAACAAGCATCCTATTTTAGAAACAAGAGTTGTGTTTTATACAATATTCAAAAGAAAGATAAAAAAGCAGCCATATTGTGGCGAATTAACCTATACAGGAATGTTTAAAAAATTAGTTGAAGGAGATTGGTATTTTATTCCCAATCTTCTTGAAAGTTATAAGGAGGAACAACATTGAAAAAGGTAAAAGAAAATAAGAAAAATAAAGAAAAGAAAGAATTTTTTTTATTTACTATATTTAATGAATTTTCAAAGAAAATAAAAGCACATAAAGTTGCAAAGCCTAAAACTACATCACAAATTATTCATACATTTTTTAAAGACTTTAATGAAAAAAATTCAATTATACAATTAGATGATACACATTATTCTGTTTGTTTTGAATACCAAGACATTTCTTTTGCAAAAGCAAACTATGAGGAACAAGAGAATATTTTTCTTAAATGGGTTGAATTTTTACATTCCTTTAACTATAACGATCATATTCAAGTAGTTTGTTTTGGTACACCAGTAAAGACTAATGATTATAAGCAAAAATTTATATATAATGAAAACAACCTAAATGAAAATGAATCTAAAGTTGCAAATGAGTTTAATACTCTTATAGAACTTGCAATCGGTGATAAAGAAGAAATATTATGTGAGAAAAGACAAGTAGTCATTACTACGAAAGCTGAAAGTATGAAAGAAGCACAAGATATATTTCTTCAATATCAGTTGAGGGCAGAAGAAAAGTTTAAGGAATTAAAATCTAAAATAAAAAGAGTAAATATAGTAGAAAGGTTAGGCTCTTTATATAATATATTTCATAATGAACTTGCAGAAGAAAACGGAATTGATAATTTTATTAAATATGCAATAGATAATAAATTAAGTATTTATGATGTTTTAGCACCAAAGCAAGATGTATCTTTTAGAGAAAAGAATTATATAAAGGTTGGCGAAGATAAATATATTCGTGTGCTATATGTTAGTAAATTGCCAAAATCTATAACACCAAGATTTTATAATAGAATAACAACAATAACTAACTATAATATTATTACTACTTTAAATATTACACCTACAGATCCCGCTAAAGTTATTAAAATGGTAAATAAGAAAATATCTGGAATGAAAACAGAAAGATTAGAAAAAATCAAAAAAGCAAATAAAAATAATTACAGTTATGAAGCTGTACTTGATGAAAAATTGGAAGATGCTATAAGTGATGCACAAGAATTAAGAGATGCACTCCAAAAGAAAAAGCAAAAGTTATTTACTAACAATGTTTTAATATGTATTCAAGCAAGTTCGCTTGATGAACTAAATAAAGCAACAAAATTAGTAAAGAGTATAGGAAATGAATATTTAATTTCTTTATACAATTTAGATTGGCAACAACTAGAAGGAGTACAAAATTGCCTTCCATTTGGTTGGAATACTTTACAAATACAAAGATCATTAACTTCGGAATCTACTGCTACCAATGTTCCTTTCAATACAAAGGACTTGATGCACGAGGATTCTATTTTTTATGGAATAAATCTTGTTTCAAAGAATCCAGTATTTTGCGACAGAAAGAAATTACTAAATGGAAATGGTTGTGTTTTAGCAACATCTGGAGCAGGAAAATCATTTTCTATAAAATTACTTATAGAGCAAGTATTATTGCGTTATCCAGAGGATGAAATTTGCGTAATTGATCCTCAACGGAGAATATTATCCTTTAATAAAAGCATTTGGAGGACAGGCATTAAATATAAGTACAAATACTGATACACATATAAATCCATTCGATAGTTCTCTACAATATGCGAAGAATGATAAAGAAGCAATAAAAGAAAAATCTGAATTTGTAAATTCAAAAAGGAAAAATGTGTTATTATGAAAGGGCAAACAAAAGCAAAATTAATTGTGTTTTTTATTGTTGCAATTATTGCATTTGCTACAAGTTCAATGGCTGCAAATATTATTCTGATAAAAAATCCGAATGACAATACCCTGCTGGCTATTGAAGATGATAATTTCACACCTCAAAAGGTGGATTATGTTCCTACATATATCCCGGAACCTAAAATTATTAATGATACTAATCTAACTAATAAAACCGACTGGATGAATAATGCAAATATTACAAACATTCTAAATAAAACAAAAGGAAATTTAAGTAATTTATGGAATGAATATTCACACTGGTGATTATAATGGGTGAAAAAAAGAAATTCATTAGGGATAGTGTCTATGGAGACATTAGCTT
>OGLX01000918.1_pt1 | contig 17119 bp, 14 predicted proteins | sample 1572821 | NCBI WGS metagenome assembly OGLX01 (sample SAMEA2581908, study PRJEB24529) | metagenome | biome: Human gut stool | place: China | collected 2011 | reverse complement strand
AAATCGGGGATAAGGCAGCAGTTGGGAAACTCATCAAGGATGAATTTTACCTTTGGGTGCAGCATCCCGCCCTCACAGTAAGCATCGGCATAGCGGATCAGACGAATGAACAGGAAGCTAAAAAACAAGGAGCTGAGGAAATCATAAGTGCTATCCTGATCGGAGACGATGCAGAAATATGCGCACTTTTGTTTACCGGGCAGCTCCAGGTCGATCTCATTGTAGGAGGTGATATTCCGCACCTGCTGGGCTTGCAGAACTGCCAGCTTGCTTCCGAGGCCGATGATAACACTCGTGCGAACGGTTTCGCTCGATTGCCTGAAGATTGCGTAGGGCGCAGATGCAGGTGATGGAGGAAGCAGCTCTCCCGTGTATTGGTTCGCGTGCTCGTGGCTAATGCTGGCCATCATATCAGATAAGCCCTTTTCGGTTTGAGTATAGAGAAGGTCATACACCGTCGCGATGTTCCGCTTTTCCGGAGGCATCTCCAACGCAACATAGAGAACAAGCGCTTTTAGAAGGTTGAGTTCTGCGTTGTACCAGAACGCGTCTTTCGAATCACCGCTGGTGTTCTGAAGCACAATGTCAGCAAAGGTCTGGGCCATGAGCTCACTTGATCCGACTTCACCAAGACAGTTCCAGGAGTCGCTATGATCCATTTCAACAAGGTTGAAGACTTTGACAATATATCCGTTCTCACGGAGATACTCGCCCATGGATTCATATAGTTCGGATTTTGGATCAGTCAGGATCACGCTCTCACCACGCTTGACCGCTTGCAAAACGAGGTTTCGTGAGATGGCTCTGGATTTTCCCGTACCGGAAGATCCGCATACGGCAAGATTTGCGTTGAGACGGGTATCCTTTGGAAGCGTCAGGACTTGACCATCCGGGAGCATCCCAAGGATGTCTTGGCTGGTCCTTTTTGCACTCGTCACCTCAAAGCATGCAGATGCCTCTTTGGGTGACATGAAGCTTGCCGTTCCGTAGCTTCCAGAATTCGATACGGTCAGATTGCGATCAGAGTCTGTCACACCATTTTGGCCCCATCCAATTCGGAGTCCAAATACACAGAGTACGGCAATGCCAAGGACTACAACCCCAATGGCAATGAGTCCTTCTGGAAAGTGAAACAGCGCTCGAACCACTTCGCTGATCTGCGAGGATGGAAGCCCTGGCGAAGTACGATAGTCACTACCCGCCGCTTTCCAAGCATTGATGTTAATAATGAATTGCGCAATGATACCAGCAGCGTAAAGCACGCAAGGAATCAGGACGGCAAGGCTAAGTGCTATTTTCAGTTTTCTTTTATCCATAATCTAATCTGCTTTCTAACGGACGTACCTCAATGGCCGGCCCCACAATTCTCTGGATAACCTGCGTCTGATAGTCAAAACAGAGCATGATCGGGCTACCTCGAAAACCTTCCGGCATCGGGTGGATATCCGATAGCATGAGTAGGTCACATTGGTAGTTCAAAAGAACAGGCCTGTCGAGCGAGGTCTCGATTGCGTCATATTCGCGGGTAGGGATTCGTGGTGGGTGGAAAGGTGATAATGCGGCGTGATTGATTTCCATTGCCAGTTCATCGTGGAGAATGAGCTTCAGGAGAGTGTCACCTTCCTTGTTATTGGTAAGGAACAGACATTGAGCAAAGAAAGTCGAAACGACGAAGTACTTGTTCCCAAATGGCTTTGCTCCATGACAGAGGCGCTGTGCCACACTCATGGTGGATCCGATGACGATCTGGTGGATTGACGTGATACCGAACCCTCTTGCGAGCAGAAGGCTTTTCACAGCGGCAGCATAGTTCTCCTCGCTATTCTTCATCCAGTACATTCTTGTACTCCCTGTGAAGTAAAGAAAGAAGCAACACCGCCCTTTGACGATAATACCGATCGTGCGTGAGCTCTTGGATACTGACTCCGGGGAGTACTCCTCGATGGCGACACGCAACTCGTGTGCGGCGTAGTAATAGATTTTGTTGGGATCCGGCACGACCGCATTCGTTGCTCTTTTGGCAGGCGACATGAGAGATGGCTTTTGAGAGATGAGGAGCATCGCTCCGGCCGCGTTAGACATAACCGTACCAATAGCAATTGCGTGAAGCCGCAGGATTTTGTCGATCCAACCAGGGTAAATGCGCTCAGAGCTATTGACTCTTGAATAGATCATGGACACCGCTTCCGGATCCCTCTGTGCAACATACTCGAACCCCTTCTGCGTCAAGCTCATTGAACGAATCACATGGCGCTTGTGCTTCTTCCGATATAGCCGCACATAGCCTTCCCGAATCGCACGATACATGACCCTGCGATTCCATTCAGCGCCGCCACCGATCCGCACCGCCAGCTGCGTCGGAAACTCGATACAATATCCAACAAACCAGAGCAATTCGAGTAAGCGATCATTCTTACATGTAATCATAGACACTCCAATCAAATCAGCAGCAAGGCTGCCAACAGGCTGCCAGAGGCTGCATCATAAAGCTACTCACAAAAGAGCAAAACTGACCAAGCAAAAAACACCCAGACAGAATTTGTATTGCCTAACACTACCTATTTCTGCGCTCCCTGAGTGGGGACAGCTCGTATGCACGAAATCACTACCAATTTCTGCCCATCACTCAGAGCAGGTTTTGGTAGTTGTTTTGATGTGATTTTTAGCCCAGGATGAAAGCGTTTCAGGTCTCATCAGGTAGAACTCTGCGCTGTCCCGATCAGACATCCTCGTAGCCTGGAGGACCGTGCATAGGAGACCGCTATCATTGGTCAGTAGCATCGATTCAATGACATCTAAATACCGCTTGGTTTCAATGTTGTCATAGTCACGAATGCGCCTTTTTCCAAGAGCAGCATCATAGTTATGAACAATGCAGATGGCGCAGCTACCAAAGCGCTCCATTGGGTTCTCTTTGAGATAGTCCATAATCGCGTACCGAAGTGGCCGAGTCAAAAATGCTTGATTATCTCTCTGGTTCCTTTTCGGAAGAATCGCTGGAACAGAGATCTTGAGCCAATCATGAGTCTCCTCGACCTTAATCCCCAGCAGATCCGCCACCTCACAATAGAATGGCGCCGTATCATCACGAACTGTTCTGGCGGTCAGATTTCTCAGAGTAACCGAGGATACTTCTGCCGATCTAACCAGACTAAAGAGTTTTTGCTGGGGGTTATACTGATCCATACGCTCTAAGTCGCTAGCAACCTGAAAGAGTTCGTGGCTGATACCATCAAAATCAGAAGCCACTTGGCGCATGACTTGAATGTACTTGGGGTTATCCATATCACACCTCATAGTTTGTAGATTTGCTCTACGCCGTCAGAACCAGTCAGGACTCCATAATCGTTATCATCTCTTGGAATCAGCTCATCCAGGGACTTCATATCATCTACGACAATCAAACGAACGGACGCCTCTGGCACGAGTGTGCGAGAGGCGTTGATCGATGGGATATTGCGTTGGCTACCGGAAATCAGATCATAATCCTTATCGGCTGAAGAGAATGAGAGAATTGCCGGAGGCTCACTCGCACAAAAATCCAGCACATGATCTCTCATCTGGATGAATGCCCAGAAAGCCATGATGGCTTCCTGCGTCTTCCCGTGATCTAATGAGTATCGACTTGTTGCGAGGAATTGGCCGTCCGGCGAGAAATAGGCCAGACCCTCTTGCCGGAGACGTGCGAGGATCTGGCCATAGGAACGATTGCTCATATGATCGAAGAGCTACCGCATTTGTCGCTGTTCAACGACACCGAAGATGGTCAGCAGCCGAATCATAAAGGCAACTTCCCTCCTTCGAACGGTATTGGAAAACTTCATTATGCTCTCCTTTGTGTAGAGATAGGAAACCGCATAGTGTAAAGGAAAACCGCAATTACGCTTAGTGTAGAGCTAATGTAAACATGACCTTTGCTGTGTTTTCATTCGACAACATTATGTGTATTTTGGGCGATCTTTTCCTTGAGAATCTGGTTGAGTTCCATGCGGTCGGTTGTAATCAGTTGTTTCTCCAAGGGGGATGCCTTGAACGAAACTGTGATGTGGTTGGAGTTTGTGGAGATCAGTCCTTGGCCGCGTTCAAAACGAGTGATCGACATGATCTCTGCATCAGATAAGTGGAGAATGTGCTGGACGCGCTGCGCCTCATCATTTTCCAAGTTCAAAATGATTTTGGTCTTTGCAACATTTAAGATGCCTTTGCCGAACCGGCTTCGATCAAGGTCGCCAATATCCTGGGTGGCAGCAATGGCCGCACCGCCGTAGCCACGAATGATCTTGAAAATCTCCTGAACCCACTCGCCTGCAAGGGCCTTGGTGTTGTTTGGGTTATTGGTATCATCGTCTCCAATAAGTTCCCATGCTTCATCAATGAAGATCGCCTTTTCTTTTGTGCGGTCTTCTTTGGCTTTATCCCAGACGTAGTCGAGTGCGACAAACATGCCTACAGGCAGAAGCTCTCCCGTTAACTCGGAAATATCAAGGACTGTGTAGAGATTGTCGAGCTGGACATTTGTGTGCTGATTGAAGGTTTTGGCGGATCCATTCACGAGACGGTTCAGAATATTGCCCATCCGCCTCGTCTCAGGAGATTCCATTAAAATCTCATAGATGTCACCAAGGAGCGGCATCTCTCGGTAGCGATCCGGGTGTTCTGGGTCAATCAGCGACTCGTTGTTGTGCGTGATCCCTTTCTTCGCATAGGTTCGAATCAGTGCTTCGTCAAGGAGCTGTCGTTCTTCATGACTGATATCTGGAATTAGCAGCGAGAAGAAAATGTGCAGCTGCTGAATCTTCTTTGCCAAGATCGAGTTCTCGCTAATTACGCCATCGATCAACTGATTGGCGCTGAGATCCTGCTTGCGGATCTCGCAGACATTGATACATTGTTTCGATGCCGGACTGATGGAAATGAACTCACCGCCAATGTTGTTACAGGCTCTCAGAAACTCATGGCCTTTGAGAGGTGCTATGATGAAGACCTGGGTACCTTTCCGACGCATGCGGAGAGCTATCAACTGGAGCGTAAAGGTTTTGCCGGCACCGCTGGTTCCCAGAAGAACCATATTGGCGTTTTTATATACGCGGCTATTGAAGATATCAACTATGACCAAGCTGTTGTTATGCTGGTTGACTCCGAGCAGGATGCCGTTCTCATCACTCATCTCAAACGAGGTGAAGGGATAGCAACTGGCCGCAGAGGATGTCAGCATATTGCGCTTGCTGGCCTCGAACAACTTCTTATCCAGCTTACAGAACGGAAGGATCGAGAGAAGCGCCTGTTCCTGCCTGAAGCGGCAGATACGAATGTCCATATCCTGTGAAACCATCAACCGACGCACCTCAGATATACGCCACTCCAGATTTTCGAGTGTATCTGCAGTGATTGTGACTAGTGTGTTGCAATAGTAGAAATCTTCGTAATTTGCAAGGCCTTCTTTCAGAAAGTAGCCAGAACGTATTGCACTTTCAAAATCATCAAAGTCCGAATTGGTATCCGAAGTGTCTTTCAAGCGACTGCGGTTGATTCGGATCTGTTGACCCAGCTTAGCCTGAATGCGTTCTTTTGGCTCGCGGAAAAAATAGAAATCGACATCCATCCCTTCGCCAGCATTGACGAGAATACTCGTCCACCCAGCCACAACGCGAGGATTATACCCATCTGAGGGAACAATGAGATATGCATGGTATACTCCGTCCATTACTACATATGACCCATGAGTCAAGTCAATGGAATCGGGGGCCAGTACACTTTTAAGGGAGACTGGTACTGTGATGTCGGTATCCCTCCGAGCTAGCTGGAGCTCCCCGATGCGCTGCTCAACTGTTTTTACCTCACAAGTTGATCGGTTGAAAATGGTGTAGAGGATCTCCAACAGGAAGGCGTTTTCGTCATCATGGGTAACAACCGCATTGTCGCAGTGTAGGAAATACTGCCGCGCTGTCTGAACAGTCGTTTCCAGAGCCGAGACAATCTCCGAGTACTCCGGTTTGCGATTCGTGACAGCTTCATACTCAAAAATCACAAGGAATCTGCGGGTAATTGCTTCTCGCGAGCCAATTGTCTGAATAAGGCGATAGTAGTCCAGCTGCAATTCTCGGCACTTTGGATTACTCTCGGACTCCATATCCCGCTCAATGGTACTCAGGTGTTTTCCAATGTCGGCCTTCTTTGTCAACACTTTGATTTGGATTTTTATGGGGGAAATCTTCATCCAGCTCGCGAAGCTGGCAACGATATTCTTCTGCTCAGATGTACTGCGTAAAAGAAAGTTGATCGGTTCAACTTCGAGGACTCTGATGTAACGACCGTCCTCCATTTCAATAATGCCGTTGCGGATATCCTTTACTGGAACAAAGTCTTCCGAGTAAGTCACCTGCTTTTTATGACTTGGCACCATCTTGCGATTATTTTTGTTGAGCTGCTTTTCGGTTTTTGCAGGGCGTTTTCGTTTCTTGCGAGGCTGCTTGATCCGAATGCCTAACTCTTCGGGCGGCTTGGTAGCTTCTTGCTCCCATATCCTCTTTTTCTGCTTCCTAGCGGTTTCAGGTATAGTGACATCAGAGCGATAAAGGCTCCGCCGATGAATGAACCAGCGAACCCAATTGATCGCAAATTCCGAAAGTGAATCGCCCTCAAAACCGATGATGCCAAAAATACCAAGCGGGAGTGGGAGCAGGCAAAGAATGATAATCCGCACAGTAAGCGACATAGGCAACTTGATGATGGGAATACCCGTCATCAAAACGAGCACGCAAGCTTCAATCGCATTGCGTGCTCGAATCATTCCGCCAAATAAGCGCCCACTTGCAAGAAAGTTTGGCGGGATATAGTAAATATCCCGTTCTTCGTTCGGTTTGCTCATGTTCTGCCTCTATTCTATTGTCAGTTTCCGATGATCCAAAACGGCCCACCGGATCCAGCGCGCTTACTAGCTTCGTTGAGGATAATGGACATATCCCAACTCTTCTCGGAGCGCTTATAACTGGAAGGATCTGCGACGAGTATCTTCCCATCGGATGTGCAGCCTCTCAGGACAATGAAATGGCCACTCGATGTAAAATGGCCTTTCGTCATGAGTGCAACGACTAACTTGCCCTCCGCAAGCGCATCAATGATACGCTGTGGTTCAGAAGCTGTGCAGCCATCGACACTCAGGCTCCACGCTTGCGCTGCTCCTGGTATCAAAGAACGATAAGAACCATTGCCGCTGCACCAGTACCCGTGCTCGTATGCCCATTGTGCCATATGAGGTGGATCAATGGTTTCTGAGGTAAGACTAGATATCACTATGGCCATTGCAGTCGGGCCGCAGGCATAACCACCAATCGTATCTGTACCATAGGGCGAGTACTTCCACCGTTCATCTAACTGATTGTAATAGACAACCTGTGTTTCGCCGTCAGCAAAAACGACCCCGTCGTAGGATAGGTCCATTGCTGAGAACTCTGTTTCACTTAGACCTTGGTAAATTCCATCGCCCAAGAGGACAGTCAAGTTTTGCGCATATTGGCTTGCAAGGAGTTTCTGATCGTCTGACAGGTGGAAGACCTGATCGGCAAAATACGCTTCTCCATTATAGGAGATGGTATAGATCCGAATGGTCTCATGAATGGTTTCGCCCGAGTCTTCGTCACCTTGCTCAGGGGGAATTTCTCGCTCTTCATCCGTGAAAGCAAAAGAGTAGAGCTTATCCTTGTTAGCGGTGAGCAAAGCCTCCATATCTTTCTTGGAAATAGATGCAATTTCTGTGTCCTTGTGTGCGCAATACTGGGAAACAAACGCATTTGCATTAAACACCACATCAGCGCCAAAGGGATTGTTGATCTCTTTTCCATCACAGCCGGACGATGCAAAATCAGAATCAATGCGTTCAAGAACATCCGTTAATCCTTCAGAGAGGATGGAACTGATGCCCTCGTTGATGGCTGTCATATTCTGGACTAACACTTCATCGTTCGAGATTCCATTCGGGGAGTCCGTTCCATCGCCCAATAATGATCCGAAGATGATAGAAGGAAGCATAGCTACAAGAATTAGAGGCAACAAAACTGCCGCGATCAACGGAATCAGCCATTTCGCAGAAGACTTCCCTGCTTCAATTGCCGCACCATGAGCACCACCTGCAGCTGCGCCCTTGGCAATATTGGAAATTGCTTTGCCAGTCTTTGCGGCACTCGCAACTGTGGATTCGGTCGATGTTTGCTGCTGGCTTTTTTCATCACTCATTAGATTTTGTCCTTTCTTTTGGGAACAGGCGGCATCTGAGAAACGATGCGTTCCTCATACCTAATCTTGTCACCTTCATCGGTATAGGGTGTTTTCTCAACTTTGGGCTGAGCATACTGCCGATACCACGAGGCACCGTCTACTGTTTGGACTGTATCATACGGGCCAGTTGGGGCCATGTATTGTTCTGTGCTGTACATAGCAAACTCCCTATCTGACTGCCTATCAGGTGAGACCTCAAGGCCCGTGATGCGTCCACCGCCGATTTCAACATTCTGAAATATGGGTGGCGCTCCAGAAATGCGTGCACTCTCAACCACAGAACCGTCGTGCTCTCTAGCGCCAGATGGGATAGGTGTCCCATTTGCAGACGCAGTAGGAGAAGCGGTTCCTGCGGCTGTGCCGCCATCAAGCGTAACTACGTCTTCTGACGTAATGGGAGATGGAGGGATGAGGCCACCATCATCTGCAAGTGCGCTACCTGAGTCAACAGGCGAATAGCCCAAATAGCTTGTCAATGCCTCAGCCGCCTGATCACCGGTGATGGACCCGACTGAGGATATGCTGCCTTTTGCCACAGCTCCAACAACGCTCATTGCAAATTTGCCTCCATTTTGCAGGCTTGATTCGAACATAGCGCCACCCACAAGATTGCTGAGTCCTTTTGCATTGCCTGTAGCGCTTGCGGCTGCACGTTTCGTAACGCCGACAAGGCCGTTTCCTCCACCTGTAAAAGCAGCGCCGGCGGCCTGTGCATTTGTGTGAGTGCTGTTACTTGAGGAATGATGGTTAAATACAGTTCCACCTACAGCCCCCGCAACAGCAGCAATGCCGCGTCCGGCAACCATGAGCTCAGTCAACATACTTCCACCGGTTCTGCCGACATTGATTCCCAAAGAAGCCATAAAACTATCAATTTTCTGGCTGACTTTAAGGAATCCAATGGCGCATAGAAACCAGATAAAAACATTGCCAGCAACTTCTTCCTTGCTCGATGCCGCAATGGCACTTTCTACTTCGCTCTCATCGATGGCAAAGGCGGTTGTCGAAAGTACGCATAAGAGCAGCAATACAAGCAGTATGATATGGGCTTTTCTCTTCATCTTTACCTCCTCAAACGGATAACGGGTTGGCAAGAAAACTGCCAACCATACTCGTGAATAAGCGCAGGCACCATGCATTCATGATCAGCAAAAAAAGCTGGCCTCCAAGCATTCTGCACCATGCACTAAAGACATTTGATGTGTTTTCTGATGCCCCTGTAGCGAATGCGACTGGAGCTGTGTAGATCAGAACGCCGACGAGAATGTATCTCTCCGCTGCCTCGAATAGAAGCTTGATATAGTTCCATGCTACGAGGAGCACCAAATTGAGTACAATAAAACTTACCGAGCCGGACACAAGGCTGCCCACCAAAACTGTTACTACGCTGGCAAAACTTGCAAACTCGATTGGGGGAAGTGCTGTGTCTACCACCCAGTCGTATGGCGTTCCTACGATTCCCAAAACGAGCACCATAATCTGATCCGCAAAAAGTGCTAAAAAGATAAAGAGAATGGATTTGATGGCGAGCTTGACTGGATCCTCCGCACTAAGGCCCAGTCCAAGCCCAAAGTTTCTGAATAGCTGCCACACAAGGTTCAGTAAGATGAAGCCTACACCAATCGCTACGAATATTTCATAGAGCGTTTCAGCGGCTGGGAAATAGCGTAGAAACGTGCTCATATCACAGCCTAGCGCACCGAGTACGGACCCTGTGATCAGATCCAGCAGATTCATGACCTGTGTGGCAATCCACTCAACAATACTGTCTAAGATTCCCATGCGGCTCCTCCTGCATCTGCTTAGAAGTGGCCTAACTCATCATCGAAGCTACTTTCAGGCAGGTAGTATGCTGCGGTGAGGCACATGGCAATGCCAGCGACAATACCGGATAAGAAACAGATAATATTCTTCATGTCTTGATTCTCCTTCGTAATTAGGGAGTCCAAGTGCCACCGGAAAAGAATGGTGTCACATAGGCCATGATAAAGCCAAGGCTATTGAGAATGGCCCAAGTAATAATGATCCGCTTTAACCATGCACGGGACTCATCAACCGTTCGTCCAGATCTGGAGAAGTTCATCAGAAGAAGCGCAATAGCCGCAGTAACAACAGCTGCGATGGTGCTGATGCCGAGGATTTGAGTGTACACATCCTGCATGATTGCACTCGCCTTCGTCCAAATGGTGTCAGCAGCAAAGGCGCGTGTGGAAAACATGGTCAGCATCGTAGGCACGAGAAAGGCAGTATATAGGCCTCGGCCTGCATTTACATTTCTGAATCGCTCCTGCAGCTTCTTGATGACGGCAGGTTTGTTTAGATTCATATTGGGAAGTCCTCCTTTCAAATAGAGCCGAAAAGAAAAGCCGGGAACTCGGGCAGTACGACCTGAGTTCCTGGCTTCACATGAAAAATGCCTCCCGATGAAAGGAGGCAGTCCATCAATGAATCTTTTCGACGCTATCATCTTACCATTTAGGGGATACAGATGCAATTAAGCAGAACTTCAAGTTTCGTTCGGAAATAGTTCAATAGTGCTTCAAGGTAAAAACTGCTTGATAATCTCCATGCAATCACGCGCCGTGTAACCCCACAGAATGCGGTCAATCGCTCGAATTGCCATGTTGAGATAGCTATGATAGGTTACCATCGACATGGGGAATCCTTGCCGATCAAGTTCCGCTAGGATCACCTCACGATTCGCGGGCTTCTTTTTTGAGAAGTATGTGAGGTAGAGGACTTGATACATCAGCTCACCGTGGTCTGGATCCATTCGCACCGTATTAAGCGCGTTATCAATGATCTGGAGCATGTTCTTGCTCCGAATAACTGTTCTGGCGTACCCCTCCAGTTTAGAACCGGACAAATCCACGCCAGCCAATTCGGCATTGACTTCAAGTGTGGAAAGGCGGGTGCCATGCTCCATTTCCATTCGAACATTCATATCTGCTTCCGAGATTTGGATCGCATATGCTACTTTCCGGTACTGCTTGAGCAGATGCCTTGTGTTATGATACTTATCCGCATCCTTGCGTTTTGCGGTCTTCGCCTCTAAATGATCAACACCGGCTTGGATGCCGGTTTCGATCTCTGTTTTCAAAGCTTCTTTTTCTATCTCAAACGCGGGAGTGCTATCTGATGTCATTGTTTCATCTCCTTTCCGGATTGGGACTCAGTCGGTGGATCGCGGCTATTCTTCTCCTGATTCGTTACCTCCCAGTCTAAAGCACTGTAGAAGACTAATGGAATTTGGCGAGCAAAAAAAGAACTTCGGATCACCAGAAACACTTGAATTCTCAAGGCTTTTCGGGGCTTCCCTATAGTGTGAGCGGGCGGGACGCGAGTTTCAATGCTGATATCCATCTTGCCTTCATCGGGATCGACCAAATCAGCAGCCTTTGTAATGCCAATGATTTCGCCAATACTGCTTAGTTCGAGCTCTTCGCAGGTATCACCGAAAATCATTTCTCGATACCTACACATTGAAATGACAGAGCCGCGTGAGCTTGAAAAACTCACGCGGCTGATAATTCCATATTCGCCAGCTTTCAACATGAAGCGGCCAACGCGGGATTTTGACCAACCCCAACGTTTTGCAAGGTAAGTATATGAGAGCAACGGCACACCTCTCATATTGGAGTAATACACGACCGGCATATACTCCGAACCTCGCACCTTGGGATCGTTTAAGATGGTGTGCAGCCACATGTCCATAATGGCATCCAACTCACTAAATACGATTCCGTCTGTGTTGTGAGCGACTCGTAGGAGCATTCGGCCAACAGGCAATGGGAAGAAAAAGAATCCGGAGCCCTTATAGCTATAATAATTGTACTGTAGGCTCGTGCAATGCTCTTTCCAATTGATGATGGAAAAACGAATGATCTCATTCTCTTTATCCAGCCATTCATAAGTCAGGAACCCGTATTTCTCGTAATAGTCCAATTGCTCAAGAGCTTGTCTTTTGGAATGGACACGCAGAATCCTGGGTAATGATCCAAGCTTGCAGATCCATTGGCCAGGCGCCTCCATGTATCGCACCCCACTAATCATACGCTCATTTGAACGGAAGTTCGCATAGCTAAAGAGTGCCATGAGACTGAAAAGATGGACGGTTCCTTCATTATGGAATTCCTTGTGGTTATTAAAGTGACGGAACCACGGTTTCCATATCCTGACTTTCGGAAAGCTCACTAATTGTTGCTTTTGTATGCAGTTCATCTCATACACCCCCTTTCCAGCAAAGTAATAGGTTTAAGATATCGATTCCAAGTCCCCTGGTCAGGGGGACACAGGCATTTCAGCCTCGGCCCATGCTTGTGGGTGCGTCGTCCCTCGGTTTGAGGCCTAGCCGGACGAGTGTACCATTATTTTCCCGTGCTGTCGTCGCAATGGAGCTTGACCAGGCCCCTTTCACTTGCTCATAGTGGCTCGAACACGGTGATGTCTTGGAATCGTATGCAATTTTCAAGGTACAGCACTGGGAAAATTGAGTGAGAAGATACAGTTGCCAAGAGATAAAACACCTCGCTTGCACTTCTCGTAATAAATGTAGAAAATAGCACCCTTTTGACCACCCACGGATTTGAAAAAACAAAAATGTCTCTGATACCGGCGTGGTATCAGAGACTAACAAAGAGAAGTGAGTGGAGATTGATTTCAGTTTAGCAGTTTCTCTTATGCCAAATGATACTGTTACAAACCATCAATTCTTTTTTCTTCTGTATGTCTGTATGTATGATTTCATTTATTCAGGTAGGCTCCATTAAATTCCTCCCACGGACATGCCAATCCTTGCGCCCGATATACCGATGTGATAAGATGTCAACTAATCGGAAGTTGTGACTACAAATGAATCGGATACTACGATACAAGATACCATGGAGGAATATGATAATGTCGAAAGATGAGTATTTGATAACCGATACGCCCCTCAAAGCGTTGACGGTTTTTGCAATGCCAATGATTCTTGGAAGTTTTTTTCAGCAGGTATACAATATGGCCGACTCTATTATTGTCGGCCAGTTTGTTGGTTCTTCCGCACTTGCAGCTGTCGGTGCATGTGCAGCATTGACCAATGTGTTCATTTGTGTGGCACTGGGAGCCGGTGTCGGAGCCGGTGTGCTTGTGAGCCGTTATTTCGGAGCCAGGGAGTATGGCAAAATGAAAACAATCGTGTCAACCTCCTTGATCAGCTTTTTGCTTCTAAGTATAGTCCTTGGTGTTTTTGGCTTTTTCTTCGCCAACTCGATGATGAGTGGACTGCAAACCCCTGCCGACATACTGGATGATGCAGTACTGTATCTGCGGGTCTATTTTGTGGGCTTTCCGTTTCTGTTTATGTATAACATTCTTTCTACCATGTTCACCTCCATCGGCGAATCCAAAATTCCGCTGGGACTGCTGATTTTTTCGTCCATCCTGAATATTTTAATGGATCTTTGGATGGTAGCCGGGCTAGGTCTCGGTGTGTTCGGTGCGGCTATTGCAACCCTGATTGCACAGGGAATTTCCGCAGTGTTTTCGTTTTTGATTTTCTTTGCACGGATGCAGCAATATAAAAGCCCCTTTAACAGGTTTGAACGGCAGGAGCTGTATTCCATGCTTCGCATTGCGGTGCCGTCGGTTTTACAGCAGTCCACAGTGTCCATCGGTATGATGATTGTGCAGGCAGTGGTAAATCCTTTCGGTACTCAGGCACTCGCCGGGTATACAGCAACGATGAGGGTGGAAAATGTTTTTTCCTTGATCTTTGTATCCATCGGCAATGCGGTTTCGCCGTATGTTTCCCAGAATCTTGGCGCAGGCAAACCCCAACGCATCAAAAAAGGCTACCATGCGGCGCTGGTGCTGGATCTGTGCTTTGCGGCCATTGCGTTTGTGACCATTGAAGCGCTGCATACGCAGATCTCCTCGCTGTTCTTAGGAAAAGACGGAACGGCGTTGGCCTATCAGGTGTCTGGTGATTATATGAGGTGGCTTGGTTACTTTTTCATCTTCATGGGTATCAAGATGGCAACCGATGGCGTTCTTCGCGGTCTCGGCATTATGCGCCCGTTCCTCGTTGCAAACATAGTGAATCTTGCGATTCGTCTGTCCGTTGCCCTGATCTGTGCACCACGTTTCGGCATTGCCTTTGTCTGGCTTGCGGTACCAGTTGGCTGGCTTGCAAACTTTTTAATCTCCTATGTGGCTCTTAGGAGATCATGGTCGACTGATAAAATGGCATCCATTCGTTGACTTCCGGTTTATTGGGAAGTCGCAGAGAACGAAAAATCGGAATTTGAAAGGATGATGATATGATGGATAAATTAAAAAAGAACATGGTTTTCTACCTACTGTTGCTGATAGATTTTTATATCGTTCCTTGGTTTATAAAAAACACAGGAAGTGCAATGATTGTTATGTTAGTAATTATTCCTCTAATATGTTTAATAACCTCTGTTTTTTATGGGATTAGGAATGGTTTTAACTTCTGGTATATTTTGATTGTAGCAATAATGTTTGCGCCATCTATATTTATATTTTATAACTCAAGTGCATGGGTTTACGTAGTTGGATATGCAGTTATTGCATTATTGGGAAATTTAATAGCATTGCCATTAAGAAAAAGATAACTTCCAGTTTGGCGAACTGATAAAATCCCTTTAGGAACTAAAGGGCGCACTTCTATACTCTCCTATCGGGAGTATGTGCGTCCTGCGGAGCTTCATTCCCGGTCAGCAGAAGAAAACTGCCCGACCGAGAATGTTTCGTCACTTCGTTCCGTCAAGGGAGCTACACTCCCTTGCGACGCTTGTGCGTCTATCCCTTGTGGACTTGCCGTCCGCAAACAGCATAAAATGCTGTTCGCCGCCAGCAAGGTTTATAAATTGCATCAATATCTATCAGTCAAATGGTGAGCAAGAAAGGATGATTTACATGAAAAAAATGTTTATACTGGTTATGGCAGTTATGCTCTGTTTCACACTAACTGCTTGCAATGAAGAAAAAAATATCGACTTTCCTTTTGAATTGTCCAGTATCGAAAATGTGGAAATGTTCCGCTTCACTAATCCTGCGGATGCGGAGAAAAAAGTGATTACCAAATCAGAAGATATTGAAGAAATTTATCAGACTTTTGAAAGTGTTTCTCTGAAAGATAAAACAACTGAACCTACTGCTGGTGGCTCAGTGACCAGTTTCCGATTTAATCTTTCTGATGGTACATCTTATGAGGTTATCTATTCGGAGGTCGCTGTAAAAGCTGGAAGAGTCATCACAACAGGCATGGAACAAGATTTCTTTACTTCAGCCGATATAGGAGCATTCTGGGGGAATTACGACTACGAAGTAACAACTGCATCGGAAGATGAATTGCCAGCATTATATGAGTAAAAAATGAACAGGTATTAACTAAATTTCTATCATAAGTGATACAATTTAATACTGAAAATCAGACCGTTGACTGGTCGCACTATGCGAAAAGTTGACGGTCTTTTTTTATCCCCAAAATCAAAAAAGGAGGTCAATTACAATGACAAAACCGAAAACCCTTGAACAGCTTCGAGCCGAAAAGGAACGAGCCGAGACGCAGCTTGCACAGGAACAGCACAAGCTGGAGCGTCTGGAGAACAGAAAGAAGTATCTGGAGAAAGGCGAGAGACAAAAGCGCACCCATCGTCTTTGCAATCTGGGCGGCACGATTGAGAGCCTTGCCCCGGAGGTCAAAGATCTCACACGCACCGAAATGACAGAGCTGATGGAACACATCTTTTCCCTGTCCGAAGTCCAGCGAGCCGTCCGTCACATGGCGATTACTCACACCAACCAAGCGAACAGAGAAAAGGAGTTGAAAGCCGATGGCACTATTTCATCTGAGCGTCACGCAGACTAAGCGAAGCGCAGGACAGTCCGCTATTGCTTCTGCCGCCTACCGTGCCGGGGAGCGATTGTATAGCGAGTATTACGGCGAATACAGCGACTACACCCGCAAGGGCGGCGTGATCTGCTCCGACATTCTCCTGCCGTCCCATGCACCGCCAGAATACGCAGACCGCCAGACCCTATGGAACGCCGTGGAAAAAGCCGAGCGTGGAAAGAACGCCCAGCTTGCATACAGCTTTGACATTGCCTTGCAGAATGAATTTTCCCTTGAGGAAAACATCGCTCTTGCAAGGCAATTTTTGTTGGAGAACTTTGTGAGCCGTGGCATGGTGGTTGACTTCGCCGTACACCAGCCAGACCGGGAGGACGGCGGCATACCAAACCCGCATTTTCATGTGCTTTGCCCCATCCGCCCCATCGAGCAGAACGGCAAATGGGGACTAAAGCAACGCCGGGTGTATGAGCTGGACGAGGACGGCAACCGTATCCGGGACGCAGACGGAAAGTTTGTGTTCAACGCCGTTCCCACTACCGACTGGGGCAGTCCCGAAACGCTGGAATACTGGCGGCAGACATGGGCGGAGCTATGCAACGCCAAGTTTGCGGAAAAGGGGCTTGACGTTCGTATCGACCACCGAAGCTATGAGCGTCAGGGCGTGGAGCTTCTTCCCACCGTCCATGAGGGCGCAACCGTCCGGGCAATGGAGAAGAAAGGCATACGCACCGAGAAAGGCGAGTTCAACCGCTGGATCAGAGCAACCAATGCCGTTATCCGGGACATCAAGAAGAAAATCGCTCTCCTGTTTGATTGGATTGCCGAAGCAAAAGCGGAGCTTGCCAAGCCGCAGGCACCCGACCTTGTTTCTCTGCTGAACGCCTATTACACCCAGCGCAGAGCCGGGGCATATTCGCAGAAAGGCAAGGTCAGCAACCTAAAGGAGATGAACGAGACTTTCAATTATCTCCGGGCAAACGGCAT
>OGLX01000916.1_pt1 | contig 17135 bp, 18 predicted proteins | sample 1572821 | NCBI WGS metagenome assembly OGLX01 (sample SAMEA2581908, study PRJEB24529) | metagenome | biome: Human gut stool | place: China | collected 2011 | reverse complement strand
TCCACTCCCGTCGCACGCCAATCGTTCACGAACTATGCCGACGGCGGATTCGTCCATGTCACAGCCTCCGAAGGCAAGTTTCCGGCGGGAACCTATCTGTGGGTCATGGACGAAGGCACGACGGAGCATTCCGGACTGTGGAAGCATCCGGGCGTCGTCACGGGCGTCACGAACTACCAGAACGGACAAGCGGTCGACTTCAGCCTGGCAGGTCAGTACATGTTGGAATATTCGGGAGGAAGCACATTCTGGGATCAAGCCTCCTACCAGCGATCGGAGGACGGCGGAATCAATTGGAGTCAGGAGAAAATGGTGCTGCTGCCGACCGAGTTCTCGTCGGACCACTTCTCGGTCTGCGACCCTGGCGTCGCGCGCTGGGGAGGCTACTACTACGCGGGCTATACGTCGACCGAGAACCTGAACATGGTCGAGAACCACGTCTACATTGCGCGCTCGCAGTCGCCCGAAGGTCCGTGGGAGAAATGGAACGGCACGGGCTGGACGACCGGTACGGACGTGCAGCCGATGATCCGCTATACGGACGACCCGACCGCTTTCGGGGCCGGCGAGCCCTCGATCGTCGTGCTCGACGGAACGATCTACTTCTATTACTCGTGGAACGACTCGGGTACCGGCATCAAGACCAGGCTGGCGACGGCCGACGCGACCGATCCGCTGTGGCCCGCCCACCTCGATTTCCACGGCGTCGTGATCGATAAAAGCGCGATCGCGGGCTCCGACCATTGCGACGTGAAGTACCGCGAGGACATCGGCAAGTTCCAAGCCGTCCACACGGCCTCGCGGATGAGCGCCGACAGCTACATCGTGCTGTGGCAGTCCGACGACGGCATCCGTTTCGAGAAAATCGCCGAGTTGCGGGACGGCCTGCAGCCCTATCTCCACAATTGCGGATGGAGCGGCGACGAGCTCGGGCATATCAAGCCCGGCGTACAGCAGTACATCGCATACGCTTACGGAACCGACTGGGGAAACTGGAAAACCCGGTGGAGCCGGGTCGATTTCTGACCTCCGGCCAAACGCCGGACAGGATAGCCCGAGGAAGGTACGGGACTCGATCCGCACGAATACGGTATAGGACGTCCGGAGCGGGAAACCTTCCCTCCTTTCGTCCCAAAAACGGAAAGCAAAGCCTGACAATCGGCGATTGTCAGGCTTTTTCGTTGACCCACCAAGACTATGACATTTGTTTTTCTCGATTTAACACAATTACATAATCACTTGTTTTCAAAGCGTTTGCAAATGTATATATTTTATAAGATTCAGTAAAATTAATTATGATATATCAAAAATGGTCCCTACTTTTGCGAAGTAGGGACCATTTTCACCTGTTCGTCGTGTCCCTGTGAAACACTCATACGAAGATAGGAAGTAATGGTAACAAACCTAAAAATCAAACGTAGTTATCTGTTCTTTCCCGACAAGGAAAAAAAAGGCGACGGCTACAAACCGGATGCAAAACTCCGGCTGCGTGTTCGTTGGTCTGCCCGCAAAGTCGATTTTAATGTAGGGTATCGGGTGAAGCTCAGCCAATGGGACACACAAACTCAGCGCTGCCGGGCAAAGACTACCAATCTACAAAAGCAGTCCGCATCTTTGATTAACGGGGTGATACAGACTTTCGAGACAGCAATCGATAACGTTTTTGCCTCTTTCGAGCTGGAGAATATATTACCTACCCCGGATCAGGTAAGGACAAAATTCAACCTGCTGACGGGCCGTAAAAGCGAACAGGAGATACAATCGGATAAAACATTTTTCGACTATTTCGACGAATTTACCGAGGAAGAAGGAGCATTGAACAACTGGAGCAAAGGGACGCGCGTAAAGTTTCAGAACACACGCAATCATTTGACAGCATACAATCCCGGATTGAGATTTGAGGATTTGACAGAGGCCGGATTATCCAACTATGCGATACACCTGCGAGAGGTAAAATATTTGCAAAACTCAACGATAATAAAGCAAATAAAGCTCCTGAAGTGGTTTTTACGCTGGGCAACCGTAAAAGGATATTGTCAGACGCTCGACTACATTAATTTCAAACCGAAGCTGAAGACTACCGAGAAAAAGATCGTTTTCCTCGACTGGGCGGAACTGATGACCGTATACAATTATCCGTTCACCGATAAGCAGAAAACCCTCGAACGGGTACGGGATGTATTTTGTTTCTGCTGCTTTACGTCGTTGAGGTATTCCGACGTGGCGAACCTGAAACGGTCGGATGTGTTCGACGGCCATATTTCCCTTACGACGATTAAAACCGCCGACAGCATTAAGATCGAACTAAACAAATATTCCCGTGCGATCCTCGATAAGTATGCGGATCAGCAGTACCCGGGGAACCGGGCACTGCCGGTAATCAGCAATCAGAAAATGAACGATTACCTAAAAGAAATGGGGAAAATCTGCGGAATCGATCAATCGATAACAATCACCTATTATCGAGGCAACGAACGTATCGATGAAGTTTATCCCAAATACGAACTATTGGGAACCCATACAGGCCGCCGAACGTTTATTTGCAACGCTCTGATGATGGGCATAGCTCCGCAGGTCGTAATGAAATGGACGGGACACAGCGACTATAAAGCGATGCAGCCTTATATAGACATTGCCGATTCTGCGAAAGCCGAGGCGATGAAACTGTTTGATAAATAAATTTTGGGTATGCTTTGTATTGATGAATCAGGCAAATCATTCCGTCCGATGGACATATTTGATTGCATTGAATGGCTCGATAAGCCGTATATAGCCAAATATAGAGAAATTACAGTTGACATAGACATCGACACGCTATCATCTAACCACCTTGAAGATATTGTAAAATATGCGCTATCTGACATTGATAGGAAAATAGAGCTTTGCAAAAACTTACCTATCGCGGACAGAGAAAGAGCCTACAAATACTTAGTTTCTTTATGTGAATCGTTTAAGACAAAAATATGTTCTTTTTTGGGGTATGATTTATATTATAAGCCTGATAAGGATGATATTTTAAAAGAAATCAGAAAAAATTTACAACAATACATTAGCGATGGGGTTGAATCAGGGTGGATAACATATTTAGAGGAATACGACGTATATACTGACGAGGCGGCGCTTGATCTAAATTATGACGAAGGAAGCAGGTATATTCGCGCCGATGATACGGAGGGACTTATTTGTAGGTATGAAGAGGATTTTACAGAAAGCGCCGTAGAATCATTGGTTGAGGTTTATAAAGACGCCCACCAATACGCCGCTAGCATAGAATTCAACATTAACCGTCGATGTCGAGATATTGCAGATTGCATCTCATCTGTTCAGCAAGAAATAAAATTTATCGAGCAGGCGAAGTTATTTAAAACAAAAAACGCCAAAATCGTATTCTCCGATTATCTATTAGTTCTAAATAAAGATTTAGCAATAAGCCGCATTAGTAGCCTAATCCGTGGTAAAAAAGGTAAAAATGTCGCAATCATTATCAGAGCTTTAGAAGAACTAAAATTTATAAGTCCAGTATCTAATAATTACCAAGCGTTTTACAACGCATTAAAAACAGAATTTGGAGATATAGGGTCGTATGAAGGGATATTAAAGTATTTGCAAGGTCGGCCAAGTATTGCGCGTATTACCGACGCAGAAATCAACAAAATCAGGGTCATACTCGAAGAACAATAAAGAATGCAGTTGTAATTTGTTGTATGCAACAAATTACAACATTAATTATTTGAATTAAAGCGAATTATACCACAATCTTTGCATTATCAAATTTGATATAGCGGAGTAGCTGCCCGCCATTGTTGAATCAAAAAATGATAATGCAATGTATACAGACATTACAGGGGAAACCCCTATCGGGGCTCTGACCGTTTCTCAGCTTGTGGATCTGCTGGATAAGTATAAACCGGCAAGACCTACCGCCCCGGCCCGTGATTACACGCAGGGTTATGTGTATGGGCTCAAAGGTATTCGTAAGTTATTCAATGTATCTCACCCCACCGCCCAGCGTTACAAAGACACGTTTCTAAAACCGGCTATTCGTCAAAATGGCCGTAAGATCGTCGTCGATGCTGTTAAGGCCCTCGAATTGTTTGATGAATATTCCAAAAAGTAGGAGGGCCGGCGATGAATGACAAAAGAGAAGCCGCCCGGATGGACGGCCCCGCAACATCTAAGGGATTCAGTATCGACTGCTGCAAAAATAGTCAAATTTCTTTGGCTTTTCACCAGCGCCGCGTATTTAATTTGCTATCCGACGGGGTTCCGCGCACAGTAGCCGACATTTCCGCCGATCTTCGCCTGTCAGACCCTCGGAGCGTTATTCGTGATCTGCGACACAAGGGGGTAGTCGTTTCGGATTTTTGGGTAAAATCGGAGTACGGCAGTCGCTTTAAGCGGTATTTTATCAAACGGGGCGAGCTCTATATGGCCGGGAAGGAGGTGTGCGATGAGTAAGCGCGATACGTTCTATTTTCCCCATGAATACAACGCAAAAGACGATCCCAAATGCGAGCGTCTTATTTGGGAGATGGGGATGGAAGGTTACGGGATGTTTTGGACACTGCTCGAAGTATTGCGGGCGCAACCCGATTACACGTACCCGGTTGCCAACATCTCGATAATCGCACGGAAATACAATGCCGACGAAAACAAAATGCGCCAAGTCGTATTCGATTACGGATTGTTCACGATTATCGAGGACCGGATGTTTTTTTCCAACGGTTTAAAAATGCGTATGCAACCGATGGACGAAAAGCGCAACAGACAGTCGAGCGGCGGCAAAGAGGGCGCAAAAAAGCGGTGGGGGAATGGGGGCGAAAATAGGTTACCTAATGGGTACCCTATAAGCTCACCCAATGGGTTACCTTATAGCAATAAGATAATAATAGATAAGAAAAGAGGAGATGAGAGTAAAGGGGATTGTAAGGGGGTAGCCGTAAAAAGGGAAAGCAACAACGCATCGGCAACAACAGGCGCGGACAAGCCGCGCCGCCGGCCTTCGCCAGCGTCGCCCACCCCTGACGAGTTCGAGGAGATCGTAAGGTTCTACAACGATACCTGCAAATCGCTGCGTCCCGTGCAGGTCCGCACCGGCAAGCGGCGGGCGGCCGTATCTGCCCGACTCCGCGAGCACGGCCGGGAGGCTGTTTTCAACGTGATCCGGGCCGCCGGCCGGTCGTCATTTCTCGCCGGACAGAATACTCGCGGATGGACAGCCGACTTCGATTGGATTTTCAGGCCGGTAAATTTCGTGAAGGTTTCCGAGGGCAAGTACGAAAACATGGAAAAGTCGCAACAGCATGGAAACGAAAGCGATCAACCCTCCGTAACGTCCGTTAGAATACCCCTCTAAATTGCAGATTATGCCTGAAAATACAATACCCCAAGCCGTAGAACTGGAGCGATCCGTAATCGGTGCGTTGCTACAGGAACCGAACAGAATTGCGGATGTGGTTAAAATACTATCGCCCGAATCGTTCTACGATGAAAAAAATACGGTTGTTTATCGGACATTGCTCGATATGTTCGATAACAATACCCCGGTTGATTTATTCGTGGTCGGGAAACGGTGCGAGAAATCGCCGTTATTCGAAGATCGCGCCGGCATTATGTATGTCACGGGTTGTTATACCGAGGCAGGCACTGGCACCGATCTGGTATATAAGGCACAGATTATAGCGCAGATGTATATTCTTCGCTTGCTGATGTCGGCCGGGTTGAGGATTCATTCGCTCGCCAGCGACGATAAGGCAGACGTGGCCGACGTGCTGGATGAAACGAATAACCTGATCGATAAAATCAATGCGCTATCCTGTGGCAATGCTGCGGAGCGGTCGATTCGGGACAGTATTTCGGAAGCGCTGAGGCGGACGGAACGGCGACAAGAGGCGCGCAAAGCCGGGTTATCGTGTGGCATTCCTACCGGCATATCGGATTTGGATCGGCTTACGGGCGGCTGGAAAGGCTCGCAGTTGATTGTTTTAGCTGCCCGCCCGTCTATGGGCAAAACGGCCCTAATGCTTCATTTTGCCAAAGTGGCGGCGAGATACGGCACGCCGGTTTGTATTTTCTCGCTGGAAATGTCGCACGTTAGCTTGTCGGACTCTATGTTGCTTTCCGAGTGCGACGTTGAGGCCGATTCCTATCGCAACGCCGATCTGTCCGCTGAGGACTGGCAAGAGCTCGAAAGCGCGACTGCCCGGCTGGAAAGGCTGCCTATCCATGTAGACGATAATGCCGTCGTCTCGATGCGGTATATAAAAACCCGCTGCCAAATCCTGCAAAAGCGGGGCAAATGCGGCATGATTATGATCGATTATTTGCAATTGGCCGATACCTCGACCGGGCAGCGCAATCGCAATCGGGAGCAAGAGATCGCCCAAGCCAGCAGGCAGGCCAAGATCATAGCCAAAGAGTTGGACGTTCCGGTCGTGTTGCTTTCTCAGCTATCCCGCAGGTGCGAGGAACGGGCAGACAAGCAGCCGCAATTATCGGACTTGCGGGAATCGGGTGCGATAGAGCAGGACGCGGATATCGTGGGGCTTTTGTATCGTCCGGCCGCTTACGGCATCGGAGAGATAGACACGAACAGATTCGGCTGTACCTCAACGGATGGTCTCGGGATAATCAATATCGCCAAACAAAGGGACGGGGCCACCGGTTGGGCGGTATTTTCCCATAATCCCAGTATGACCAAGATACGGGATTGGGTTCCTTTGGAAAGTAACGGGGATTCGCCCAAAAGCCCTTTTTAGGCCTTTTTAGTCCTTGGGTGGAGTGTCTATATCAAAACGCAAAGAAAATCGAAAATACGGAATACGTTTATGGGAAAACAGCTATTATGCCCGCCATTACGGGACGAGTTTACGAAATTCGGCGATAAGTTCGTCAAGATCGCCCACAACGAGGCAAACGGGATGTACTGTTACAAGCGCACCACCTCCGAAGGGCTTACCTGTTACGAAGTGTTCAAAGCACCCAAAGAAACCCGAGGCGCCGGGGAACCTTACGAGCGCTATCCGAGTTCTTCAGAGTTCGGTTTCGGCGCCGTTCTTTGCATTCGGAATGACAAATCAGCCACCGATAAAATCGCTTTCTGTATCTCGAACGGATTCACGGCGGGCAGATTTCAGGCATGATGTATACGGACGAAATTTCAAATGAAATTCGCGATGCGTCGTTTCTCCCGAAAAAGAAGATTACCGAACATAAGACAATGAATCCGGAATACTGTTTCTCCCTTGTGGAAACGCTGGTAGATGAGTTACGGAAGCGCAAGGCGAACATCGCGGAAAACCGTTCGGATCGGTATGCTATCGGCTGCTCGTTGGCCTCGGAGTTGAAAGAGCGCGGGCGGGCATTTTTTCACACGGTTTCGTCTCTGTCTGCGAAATACGATGCAAGGAAATGCAACAGACAATACGATCGATGCCTGATCCATTGTGACCGATACACATTGGACACGTTTTTCCGGTATTGCAAAGAGGCTTGGTTGAGGTGGTAACCAGTACAAGGGCAGGGGCGGCCGGTGAATATCGACGGGTAAAACCGGAGTTTCCGAGTTTTCCGAGGCCATTAAAAATGCGGAATTTGCGGAACATTAAAAAAAGCCGATCTTGCCAATGCTATGAAAATATATTACTGGCGTTATTCTTCCTTTTCCGAACGTTTGAACCCTATCGGATTTGCGGGCTTGCGGGCCTGTGGAACTTTGACCGATAATGCGGCGATAGCTTGGTAAATATTATCCAACTCTTTCCGTATATCCTCCGACAAATCGCTGACCGCCTCGGCATTCTCGGCATCCGCCCTCTCCAGTAGGGCCAGTTTCGCCCGAATTTCGGCCAATTCCGCCGTTACGGTCGTGGCGGTGGTAATGTAGTTCCGCATTGCTACAAACGCTCGCATTATGGCGATATTCGCATTTATTGCAATATCACTATTGAGCAAGCCGGAAAGCATTGCTACACCTTGCTCGGTAAAGGCAAACGGCATTTTGCGAATACCGCCCCAACTTGATGTCACAATTTGTGATTTCAAGTTTGCAAACTCTTGATTTGTAAGTTGGAACATGAAATCAGGCGGAAATCGTTTGCTGTTCCGTTTTACTGCCTGATTTAATGCACTTGTCGTTACTTGGTAAAGTTCTGCCAAATCACGATCCAGCATTACCCGCTGGCCCCGTATCTCGTAAATCTTGCTTTGGATGGGTTGCAGTTCCATATCGTCGTGTCGTTGGGTTATGCCTCGTATCCCTCGTAATAGTAGGATTGTTCGATACCCTTGAAAATCACCTCTCGATCCTCCGTGCGGTCGGTCAATGCACTGCCGAGCAGCGTGCGCAGCTCCAAATCGTTTATCGGGCTGCGTTCCATTGCCTGCAAATATAGGTCTTTGTCCACCTTGCGCCAGTCTACGACTTGCCCGATTCGCTTTTTTAGCATCATATCGAGCCATATTCGGGTGGCTCGTCCGTTACCCTCCATAAACGGGTGGGCGATGTTCATTTCGACGTATTTCGCTATTATCTCCTCAAACGTCGTTTCCGGCATACGTTCGATAACCGGTAAAATTTCGTTGAGGTAAAGCGCATTTGCAAAGCGGAACCCGCCTTTTGAAATATTGAGGGTACGCACTTGCCCGGCAAAGTCATACAGGCCGCCGAACAAATAACGATGTATATCTTGTAACCCTTTGACCGTTCCCACCTCGATACGGTCTATATTGCCACTCTCAAACAGAGATCGCGCCTTGTCAAGGCTGCACGCGTCTATTTTATGCGTCTTATAGCTCATCGTGTCCGGTGTTTTATTTCGGCTTCTAATTCTCTCAGTTGTTCCATATCTTCTCGATCTGCCTCGATAGCTTCCTTGCGCTTACGGCGGGCATTAAACTCCTCGTAGACCTGATATGCAAATTCGTCCTTTTGAACCTTACTAACTGTTCCGGCATTAGGCAATAATCTTTGGTCATTCGATAATAGTATCTTATCGATGTTTTCCCGCCAAAAATTCATGGTGAGGTCTTTCCGGTTCTTGGCTCTAAATTCGGCCGTTTCCAAAAAGATAACGACCAATCGATTCAAAGAATCCAATTCGTCCTGCGTCAAGTAGTTTTTTGCTATAATAACATCCTGCTTGCGTACCACTGTCCCTTTCCAAGAAGTCAGACCCATATTCGGGGCATTTGCATCGGCTCGTGTCGTTACGATCTCCGCGGAGGTCCGACCCGTTACGGCATACAAAAGTTTATTCTGTGTCTCGGCATAAAACATCTGGGTCGCCTTATCTGTTTTGTCATAATCGCTACTTAAGGCAAACAAATCGCGAACCTTTTGGTAAAACCGCTTTTCTGAAGCACGAATATCCCGAATGCGGGCCAGTAATTCGTCGAAATAGTCAGGCCGCCCGTCGGGATTCTTTAACCGCTCATCGTCGATTATAAAGCCTTTCCGCAGATATTCGGTAAGGTTACGATTCGCCCACTGACGAAACTGGACCCCTCGGATAGAACGAACACGGAACCCTACCGCCATAATCATCTCCAAAGAGTAGAATTTGACTCGATACGGTTTGCCATCTGCGGCAGTTGTCAAATAATAATTGACAACTGAATTTATATCTAATTCATTTTCTTTTAATATGTTGTTGATATGGACGCTAATATTTTGCTTGGAGGTGGCAAAAAGTTCGGCCAACTGCATTTGGTTGAGCCATACCGAACCGTCGCGGGCCAGCAATGAAACACTACTTTTGCCGTCCGTTGAGGTATATAGTATCAATTCCTGTTCCATCGCTCCGACTATTTATCCCGTTCCTTCACCTCCAACACCGTCCCGCACTTCGGGCAGGTGATCGTGTTCGTCGGCTGAGGGGCGAACAGCTCCGGAACCGATACACCGAGGGCGGCGGCGATATTTTCAAGCGTCGAAATAGTCGGATTCCCGCTAATATTCCGCGTCAATGTAATACGGGTTATCCCGAGTTTATCCGCTAACTCTTGCATTTGCAATCCCTTTTCCTTGCAAAGTTCCTTTACTCTTAATTCCATATATGCGCGTTTCATTATAATGTTACACGGTAAATATAGTGATTAAATCAATTTAATGTATGATTTACGATAAAAAAAACATCATGATGATAATTTTTCCGTGAAATAATTTGCACGATAAAACATTTTAATGTATCTTTGCATCAACAAAGAAACATTAAAGCGTTACAACCATGACAACCGCAACGCACACCGAATTACAGCAGATAGCCGAACAAGCCGCCGCCTATATTGCCCGCCTCAACGGCGAATGCGACACGTTCCAAATCGACGGCGCAACCCTTTCCGCCGTGATTGCATACGAGGCCGAAACAGACGAGGATCGGGACGATTACTGGACGGGCCCGGCTTGGTGGGCAGGACGGGAAACGGTGAGCGTCGAGGGGGTATATAACGAGGACGGCGATAACGACACGGAGGCCGCCGAATGGCTCGCAAAACGACTGAACTAATCGATAACCGGGGCGGCCTCAACCACCGCCCGCAAAACGATAACGAAGCTATGAAAAGAAACGATCTGCAAACGATTATGTGCCGGGCGTGGCGATTGTTCCGCTTGACAGGGAAAGCCTTTGCCGTGTGCCTTTCGAGGGCGTGGGCCCTCTACCGACTGACGAAGCGAATGCGGGCCGGTGTGGTGCGTTTCGCTTACGAGAAAGCCGACGGATCGCTGCGTAAGGCTTGCGGCACGCTGCACGATGTGGCCTCAACGGTAAAAGGGACAGGCCGGCCCGATGACGGACAAACGGTCAAATATTACGACATTGAGGCGCACGGCTGGCGCTCGTTCAAAGTGGAGAATTTAATAGCGGTTTATTGATCGTTTTCTCTTGCAGAATTAGGGAAAATTCCCTATATTTGTCTTATCCTAAAAGTTGTAAGCGGTACAGATGCCGCCGATATATTCGGCGTTTTTTGTACCCGTGAGTGAAATTTATTTGCCCTCGTCGTGTCCGGTAGTAGTAATACCCGGGCGGTCAGCTTACAGACCGTAGGAGCACGTAACGGGGGCTTTTTATTCCTAAAATTGTAAGTTTATGCAAATCGACACGGCCCCGGAGGGGCAAAGCCTTGCCCGAATCGAGGCAAAGGCGATCACCACTAAATCAGACGCAACCGCAGTAATAGAACATAACCGGGCGGTTGTCCGGGATTATGTGGAAAAGAAGCTCGGAGAATTGGGCGTAAACTGGCCCATATGCGACCTCGGATGCGGTTTACATAATTTAAACAACGAGAACCCTTATGACGATATTATCAATATCGCCAATTACGTACATTGTGCCTATATGGACGCTTGGGGTTTCTTCTTCAAGTATGTGGAGGCCTGCAAGGAATTGGCCGAATTAAAGGGCCGAAAAATTGAGGACGTTAAATGTGTAGAGGTGGAGTGATGAAAGAGAGTAGCCCCGCGGGTACTACTGTACCCACCCGCAAGAGTGCAGAAGCGATCGCACGTATCGCAACGATCAGCGATAATACCCGGTCTTATTTGACTCTTCTCGGCAAGTTGCACGATTGTTACGGCGAGTTCGTCGAACTGGTGGAACGGAATTACGGCTCCGAGCAGGTAGATGGATTCACCAAGGATTTTGAGTGCCACGTCTTGGAACTTTTTTCGATAGTAGAAAAATTTGCTATCAGCTCCATATCGGAGAGATTGGGATGTTATGATACCGAAATCTAATGGTGCGGAACTATGACAACGGAACAATATCGAATTGTGGCGGCGCATATTGCCCGGCACTGCATGAATCATTTGCAATTCGTCTATGACTCGGATTTCGAATTTGAGGACCTTACGCTGGCTATCCGGGTACGCTACCGGGCCGGATGTAGATTTTGGGTAATAGGTCCCCGCCAGTTTCATATTGAGCGGTGGAGCGTAACCTGCTGCTCTCGGCCCGTTCATTTCGACCCGGACGAGCTCCTGCGATATTTGAACTAGGCCTAAACCGCCATAATGCCTGTTTTGCCGCATACCTTTGCGAAATTTCGATTATCTCGCCCGCCGCGAGGGTTCGCCGGCCGCAATGAGAAAACGCATTAAAACGACCTGTTTCGAGTTTTTCGTTTGACGGGAAAGATTTCCCCCGGTTGAGGGGGCGAAAATCAACATATCGATCTGCGATGCTCCGGTATTCGGTAAACGGGCAGATACAAACAGCAAGTATCGAAATTTTGAAACACTATCGATGCCCGTCGGCGAGATCAAAAGGCCGATTTGTGTAATGTTGGAAAAAGAAAAGAGAATTACCGTGCGAGATTCGATAAAAAGAATAGGAACCATCTAAAATGGTCCCTATTTCAGTCCTTCCAAACTATAAATCATTTATTTTCAATGCTTATTGTTGACCCACCAAGACTCGAACTTGGAACGACAGAACCAAAATCTGCTGTGTTACCATTACACCATGGGTCAATCCGCCTCCGGACCAACCGGACGGGCAAATATAGTTCAATAATTCGTCATCTGCAAATTTCGTCCACGATCCGCCGAGTCGCCCCGCGATGGGACTCGACATACGTCCTGCATGCCTCGCCGGCACGTTGCGTCGCCGCGGGATCGCGGTACAGGCGGTCGAACCACTCGAGCAGTTGCGCGCCGTCGGCGATGCTCTCGGCTCCTCCCGACTCGATCAGGTCGCAGGCTTCCCGGAACTTCCCGTAATGCGGCCCGAACGCCAGCGGCAGGCCGAATACGGCCGCCTCCAGCGTGTTGTGTATTCCCGCGCCGAAACCGCCGCCGATATAACCCCAGCGGCCGTACCGGTACAAGGACGACAGAATGCCGATCGTATCGACTATCAGTACGCCGGCTCCCGCCGAATCAGTCTCCGGGGTCAGTTGCGTATAGCGGAGGGCCGGACGACCGATGCGGCCGATCAGACGCTCGATCCGGTCCGGGTCGATCTCGTGCGGCACGACGATGAACTTGACGTCGCGGTAGCGATCGATCATCCCGAGCAACAGTTCTTCGTCGGGAGGCCATGTGCTCCCCGCCACGAAAACGGGCCGGCCGGCCGCGAAGCGCTCGATTTCAGGCAACCGCTTGGCCCGAGCGGCGATCGAGCAGACCCGGTCGAAACGCGTGTCGCCCGTCACCGATACGCAGCGGACGCCGATGCGTTCGAGCAACGCCCGCGACTCATCGTTCTGCACGAAAATATGGCTGAACGCGCCCAAAGCCCGGCGAAACAGACCGCCGTAAGGCCGGAAAAATATCTGGCCGCGCCGGAAAATCGACGAAATCAGGTAGAGGCGCGTTCCCTCCTTTCGCATCGCGAGCAGGTAGTTGATCCAGAACTCGTACTTGACGAAAACGGCCACTTTCGGCCGGAAGATGCGCAAAAAGCGCCGCGCATTGCGCGGAGTATCGGCCGGAAGGTAGAATACCCAGTCGGCGCCGGCATAGTTTTTCCGCACTTCGTAACCCGACGGAGAAAAGAACGTCAGCAGAATCTTGTATCGGGGACATGCCTCGCGGAGCGCCTCGATCACCGGGCGTCCCTGCTCGAACTCCCCGAGCGAGGCGGCGTGAAGCCATGCGACCTCGTCGTCCGGTCCGACGACCTCGGCCATGCGGCGGAAAATATCCTTGCGTCCGCGAACCCACAGCCGGGCCTTCGGATTGAACGGCGCGGCCATGCGCAGCCCGGCATTCATCAGCAGAATGCCCAGATCGTAAAGCAATCGCATAGGGTTATTTCAGAATATCCTCGAGCCCCTTGCGGTTCAGTACCGTGATCCGGTCGCCGGAAAGGGCGACCAGACGCTTTTTCTCCAATTCGGCGAGCACGGTCTGCACGGCGCTGCGCGTCGCGTCGAAATACTGCGCTATCTCGCGGATGTCGGGCATCTCGACCGAGGGGGAAGCTTCGGTCGAATGCCCGAGCAAGTAGCCGGCCGCCTTCTCCTTCAGCGAGCGGAACGACAGGAAATAGATTTTTTTCGACCAGACGTTGGCCCGGTTCGAGATGATGTCGATGAAGTTCGACATAATCAGCACGTTGCTCTGCATCAGCTCGAACAGGTAACCCCGATGCAGCGTCATGATCGTCGCGTCGCCGTCGGCCACCACGTCGATCGGCAGTTTGTTGTAGCCGCCGAACAGGAAAGCCGGCGCAATCAGCTGCGGAGCCTCGAGCGGCTCGATCGTCACGGGACGCCCCGACGCGGCGGGCATCTCGCCGTGCACCTTCCCCCGCACGATAATCATCAGGCCCGAATAGGCCGTATCCCGGCGGGCTATCAGCTCGCCGTCGCGGTAATCGGCCAGCGTGTAGTCCCCGCGGCCGTCGATAACTTCATGGATCTGATCTTCCGTCAACCCTCTGAACAGCGGGCACTCGGTCAATATGGAATACATAGCGTTCGCATTATGTTTGTTTTCCGTTGCTGTCAAACGACGGGTGAAATTACCTATTTTCCCGACGATTTCCAAAAACTCGCGCGATACGGCTCCGGCAGTACTGTCGAATGCCCGCAGGAGCATCCGGCACGAAAAACCGCGCCCGGACACACGCTCCGCAGAGCGCCCTGCTCGAAACCCTTTCCCGAAACGCAACGATATTCGAGTCTCGTCCTTTCGGAGCGGACGACTACGGGCCCGTCTATCGCTTCCTCCGGACACGGTCCCCGCCATCCCGTCTTATCGACTTTATCCCTCGGACCGGCTACTGCCCGGCCCCGAAAGACGCCGACTCCGGAATCGCCCCCGGCCGCGGACGGTCATGCACTATGAACGCAGGCCGCCGTTTCCGCCTCGCGTAGTCCCGAAAGCTCCGGCTTAGTCCGAACGGCCGCCGCAGACGCCTCTCCGTTCGCAGACGCGGACCGGTCCGAAAAATCAGAGAGAAACGCCTCCGGCTCATACGCAATATAGTCATTTTTTTTGCAGAGCGGCACGCTTTTTCTTCCGGACAGCCGGAACGCGGGGAAAGCGGCAGCGTTTCCGGTCGCACTCAGAATCCTCAAGCGGCATTTCTCAGGACCTTTGCGCGCATCCGGCAATCCGAAAGGCCGGATTCGCACGATATAAGAGACAGCGGATATGCGCCGATAACAAAAAAAAACTTATTTTTACGACCGGTACGGTCTGCCGGAACGCTGGCTTCCGAACCGTAAAGCGCCTATGCCGAACATCCGTGAGCATCGTCGAGCCGCCCGCATGCTCGCATAACGCCAAGAACGAAACTACGAACCCTAACTTCCCGAAACCCATGCCGCAAACGGAAATTCCCGCCGCCGCTTTCGCCGACACCAAGCCGCATTACGACATACTGGACGGATTGCGCGGAGTGGCAGCCCTGACGGTCGTCTGCTTCCATCTGTTCGAAGCCTACGCCACCAGTCATCTGGACCAGAAAATCAATCACGGATACCTGGCCGTCGATTTCTTCTTCATTCTCTCCGGCTTCGTCGTCGGCTACGCCTACGACGACCGGTGGAAAAAGATGACCGTCGGCGACTTCTTCAAGCGCAGGCTGATCCGCCTGCAGCCCATGGTCGTGATCGGAGCCCTGATCGGAGCCGTCATGTTCTACTTTCAGGGCTGCCCGGTCTGGGATGTCTCGAAAATCTCCGTGACCATGCTGCTCGTAGCCACGCTGATGAACGCCCTGCTCATCCCCGCGACCCCCGGTTCCGAAATCCGGGGAGTCGGCGAGATGTATCCGCTCAACGGCCCGAGCTGGTCGCTGTTCTTCGAATACATAGGCAACATTCTCTACGCGCTCTTCCTCCGCAGACTTCCCACTCGGGCTCTGGCCGCGCTGGTCCTGCTCGCGGGCTGCGGCCTGACCGCGTTCGCCGTATGGGGACCGCTCGGCGACATCTGCGTCGGCTTCGCCCTGACGGAAGAGAACATAGTCGGCGGCTCCTTGCGCCTGCTGTTCTCGTTCTCGGCCGGGCTGCTGATGTCGCGCGTATTCAAGCCCGTCCGTGTCAGGGGAGCTTTCTGGATAGGCGCTCTGGGAGTCGTCGCGGTATCGGCCGTGCCCCGGATCGGCGGCAGCGAGCACCTGTGGATGAACGGGCTGTACGACGCCGCCTGCGCCATCGCGGTCTTCCCGCTGATCGTTTATCTCGGAGCCTCGGGCAAGACGACGGACAAGGCGACGACGCGGATATGCAAGTTCTTGGGCGACATATCGTACCCCCTGTACATGGTACACTATCCTTTCATATACCTGTACTACGCATGGGTCAAGAACGAGAACCTCACGTTCGCCCAGTCGCTGCCCGGAGCCGCGGCTCTCGTCGTCGGCTCGGTCATACTGGCCTACCTGTGCCTGAAACTGTACGATGAACCGGTGCGCAGGTTCCTGACGAAGCATCTCCTGCGCACGCAAAAGCCGGTACGGCAGACACCCTGAGCCACATAACACGAAACAGACCATGCACCGCATCCGCCTCGCCGTCCTCCTGTTCCTGTGCGTCTCAGCCGCAGGCTGTCAGCCCGTTCCCGGCGTTCTGCTCGACGCCGAAGCGATCGTCATGGAGCACCCTGACAGCGCCGCACGGCTTCTGAAGGGCGTTCCGGCTCCGGAGAAAAGACTCTCCCGGCGCAACTACGCGCATTATGCGCTGGTGCTGACCCAAGCCCGGTGGCTCGCGGGGGAGAACATGATCGACGACACGCTTTCGGACGTCGCCCTCGACTATTACCGCACCCACACCGACGATTTCGCCGCAGCGCACAAGGCCTATTATTATGCGGCCAAGATCGCCAATCAGCGCAGGCAGCCGGAGGTGGCGATGACACTGCTGCTCAAAAGCCGCGACATGCTGCCCCCGAAAGGGGAGTGGCGGCGGCGTTACGTCGTGGAGACTTGGCTCGGCGTATTCTGCGGCCAGCAGCATCTCTTCGAGGAGAAGATACGTCATGCGCAGCAGGCGTACGCCTACGCTGACAGCATGGAGCGTTACGACTGGATGTGCATATCGCTCGGCGACATGGCGCACGCCTATATGGGGCTGGACAATTATGACAGCATGGAATACTATGCGCTCAAGGCGCTCAGGCTCGCCGAAGAGAAGGGCATAACCGAGAACACCTCCCCGAAGTGGGCCATGCTGAT
>OGLX01000912.1_pt1 | contig 17163 bp, 13 predicted proteins | sample 1572821 | NCBI WGS metagenome assembly OGLX01 (sample SAMEA2581908, study PRJEB24529) | metagenome | biome: Human gut stool | place: China | collected 2011 | reverse complement strand
TTGAAGAAGATATGCAAGGGAATCGGGTACACGCATGACTTCTCGGAAATAGAAAAATCACAATACAAATACCTGCTCATCTGCAATACACTTCCGGCTTCATGGGAGATGTGGAATTTTGCAAAAGCGCTGCCACACTGGACGCTCACGGAGTTCTTCGAGCAGCTTGAAAACTTCCTCTTCGGTGAGTTCGACATCTCACATAAAGCCAAGAATATCTCATTCCACTTCTCAAACAAGATGGCGGAAACGGCAGGAAACGTGCTCATTGATAAGGTAGTGGATAGCTTTACTGCAGAGGTATCTAAGGAGGACGAATCGAAGTACCTGGCTTCATGCAACCTCAGATATGCAGACAACAACGCACTGCTGTGGGATTACTACACCTGTGACTGGTACATACGGGCGAACAGACAAAAGGCAAGGTCGTTCCCCAACATGGTCACGCTCATTGATGCTGTGAAGACACTGAAGGAGAGCGGAGTGTACAAGACCACGCTCAACACCGGAAGCCTAACGAGCTACTACCGAGGCTATCCGCCAGCATCCACCGGACACAACCTCTACTACTGCGAAGAGAACGACACATACTTTGTGATGTACTGCTACAAGTCCGTGTACGTGAAGAAGCTCAATGGCAACAAGTATTACCGCTACTATAACCGTCTGCTGCCAATCAACCAGTTCGGACCGATGTACGCAGGTGACGACGCAGAAGACATAGAACTGAAAATCGTGCCGGCATGGATAGAGGGAACGGACGACAAATACGGCAACGTGCTCTTCCTGGACTGCGGAGAGATGGGGGAAAACGCTGTTGTGAAAGAAGATGCAAACGGATCAATATCCCAAGCCGACGACATATATGGAACAATTACATACAATCGGAAGTCGAATGGAGCAGACCCGACACTGGACTACAACGCCGGAGACCTCGCACAAGGAAGGGCGAGTCTTGAAATATCGAAAGGAAAGAAGGACAACGGACAGGAATACTTCTCATGCATATATGTCGGCTTCTGGGACGGTAGTAAAATAACGGCAGGACGACAGCCGCACCCTATAATAGATAAGGTGGAGGTCTTTGACGACTTCGCCTTCAGTACATCAATATTCACATTGCGACTCAACGAAGGTATAGCCAACTCCATGCGCAGTGTAATGCATCAGATCGACGGAAAGAAGAAATACACGTTCTCATTCCTATCCGACACGATACCAAACCCACGGGCGCTCTTCCACATAAGAGGACAGCGCTATATATGCGAAAAAATAACTGCCACCTTCCATGAGTCAGGAAAGTCGCAGTTATTAAAGGGAGTGTTCTATCGTGTCTTAGAGAATTGAACGCTCTAACGCTAAAGAGTGGCGTTCTATGGAAGAACGCAGAACCTTCGCATAAATCTGAGTCGTCTTGATATCCTGGTGTCCGAGCATACGTGCCACATTCTCGATTGGTACATCATGCGAGAGGGCTAGGGTAGCGAAGGTATGCCTTGCCACGTGCACAATTTAAGCAAAAGCAACGGAAAGTGAAGATGAGAGAAATGAACTGCAAGTGGTTGAGAATGAGCAATATTTCATAATTCTGCCAATTGGCTGCAAAGCAAAGCCGAGCAGGATATTGAGTTATTTCAGTTACCAAACCGTTAGCGGTCAGTTACCGAAACCAACACTGCTAACGAGGTGAAAAACAAATAGTTTGTCACCAGTGTTTGTTGCACTGTTCTGCACAACTTTCAATGACAGAGAATGCTTACTGATTGATTATTTTTGCAAACTAAAAAAGTAAGCAGATGAAAGTTGAAAAATTCAAGGTGCTGCTCTACCTTAAAAAGAGCGGATTGGACAAGAACGGTAAGGCTCCCATCATGGGACGCATCACCCTCAACCGAACAATGGCGCAGTTCGGTTGCAAGTTGTCATGTACGCCAAAGTTATGGAATCCACGTGAGAGCAGACTTGACGGCAAGAGCAAGGAGGCTGTGGAAGTGAACGCCAAGATTGACAAGCTGTTGCTGGCAATAAACTCAGCCTACGAGTCACTTGTGGAGCGCAAGACGGATTTTGACGCAAAGGCGATAAAGGATCTGTTTCAATGCAGTGCAGACACTCAGATGACCTTGTTGAAGCAGCTTGACGCCATCATTGCGGACATTGAGTCAAGAATCGGCATCGACTACAAGAAAGGCACGCTGCCAAACTACCAGTACACTCGCCTGACATTGGTATTGTTCGTCAAGAAGCGTTATGGAACTGACGATGTGGCATTCGGTGAGCTTGACGAGCAGTTTATCCGTGAGTACATGGACTTTTGCTTGGACGAGAGAGGTCTTGCACTTGATACAGTCCGCCACTATCTCGCCATCTTGAAGAAGACCTGCCGAATAGCTTTCAAGGCAGGACACTCCGAGCGTTATCATTTCATGCACTTCAAGCTACCTCAAAAGAAAGAGAATCCACCAAAGGCATTGACACGTGAGGACTTCCTGAAAATTCGTGACCTCGAAATACCAGAGCGAAGAAAATCGTTGGCTTTGACCCGTGACCTTTTTCTTTTCGCCTGCTATACAGGCACGGCTTATGCCGATACGGTTTCCATCACGGAAGAAAACCTCTTTCGTGATGAGGAGGGCAGCCTTTGGCTGAAATACCATAGAAAGAAGAACAAGATGCTTGCACGTGTGAAGCTGCTGCCAGAGGCGCTTGCCATGTTGGAGAAATACAAAGACCCGACAAGACCTACTCTTTTACCGCCACAGGAATTTCGAGTGTTGAGAGGTAACATGAAAAGTCTCCGAGTACTATCTGGCATAAGTATGGATTTGGTCTATCATGTTGGACGGCACAGTTTCGCATCGCTCGTTACGCTCGAAGAAGGTGTTCCAATAGAGACTATCAGCAAAATGCTTGGTCACAACAACATTCAGACCACGCAAATCTATGCACGTGTCACCCCGAAAAAGCTATTTGAGGATATGGACAAGTTCATCGAAGCCAACAAGGACTTCAAGTTTGTCCTGTAATATTATCACAAAATAAGAAAGGAACATAACAATGAGAAGTACATACAAGCAGTTTTATTATATCAACCGTGGCAGAGTAAAGGCAGACGGAACCACATCTATATTTTGCCGTATCACGATTGACGGCAAAGTGTCAGCCATAGCAACAGGTCTTTACTGTGCTCCCGAAGAATGGGACACGAAAAAAGGTGAAGCCAAGAATGCAAGAGTGAACGGACAACTGCAAGCGTTCAGACAAAGAATTGACGAAGCCTACGAGCAGGCAACAAAGGAAAAGGGCATCGTTACCGCCGAGATTCTGAAGAATGTTATTGTTGATGCAAATACTATCCCGATGACATTGCTTGCCACTGGCGAGGAGGAGCGTGAACGCCTTAGGCTGCGCTCTATCCGTATTAACTCAACATCTTCTTATCGCCAATCTAAGACATCGCAGCTAAACTTGCGAGAGTTCATCGGGTTACGAGGAATGAATGACATTGCATTTGAAGATTTGACTGAGGAATTTGGCAAATCTTATAAGTTGTTCTTGATTGGCAAAGGGTATAGTGCATCCAATACGAACCATAATCTTTGTTGGTTGCAACGCTTGGTTTATATCGCTGTTGACAGAGGTCTGCTGAAATTCAATCCATTGGAAGATGTCGGATATGAAAAGAAAGGCTCACCAAAGCGTAGACATATATCCAGAAATGACTTGCTGCTCATTATGGAGACTCCTATGGAGGATAAGGCTTTGGAGTTGGCACGAAGAATGTTTGTTTTCTCCAGCCTTACAGGTTTGGCTTATGTCGATTTACGTAACCTGTATCCACACCATATCGGGATGACGGCAGACGGTAGAAAATACATCCGTGAGAAAAGAGCAAAGACCAACAACGAAGCGTTCATTCCCTTGCACCCGATAGCTGAACAAATAATGTCGCTATACAATACAGCGGATGATAGCAAACCTGTTTTCCCTCTTTCTTCACGTGATTCCATGTGGTTTGAATTTCATTCACTCGGTGTGGCTTTGGGTATCAATGAGAACCTTACCGCACACGTTGCAAGACATACATTCGGAGTAAACATGGTTACTTCGGGCATATCAATGGAAAGCATCGCCAAGATGATGGGGCATTCCAACCTGCGAAGCACACAGGTCTATGCCGTCATCACCGATGACAAGATATCCAAGGACATGGACAAGCTGATGCAGCGCAGATAAACAAAAGAAACTGACCAGAATAAACCCAAATCGGTCATTAGAAAAAGCTTCTTGTCATTTTCTAATGACCGCCATTAGAAAAACAGCTTTGTATATGCTTGATTCATAAATATTTACCAACTTTACCACAAAAAAGAATATACTCCGATGCGAAACTGTGACATAAAGTTTGTAAATAAGGAAATAACACCTTTTGCTGGTCTTTCCCTGTTCTTCAAAATGCTTGAGAAATGCCATTTTGAAGAGCATGTTATGCAAAGTGGTGTACCTCTTCAAGGTTCCAACCGTGGTTATAAACCGATCCAGCTGATATTGGGATTGTTTGCAGGTGTGTGGTGTGGCGCAAATTGCTTTGGCCATCTTGACGTGGTTCGTTATGACGCTGCACTATGTGACCTATTAGGATGGGAACGTGGAGCAGACCATCGTGCATACCTGCGCTGTCTCAATAAACCGTGTAAAGCAAATCTGTATTAAGTCAGACCGGACAGCAGGATGAAGCGAAAAAGACATTAAAGGCCCTCATAGCTGACGTTCCGTATAGCATAAAAAATTAGCCTGTATGGATATGGAGAAACGTTACCGACTGATCATAAGCAGCATACTGAATGCCATAGGCTTTCGTGTGGATGTGGAAAGAATGATGGCTAATGGCAGAATTGACATTATTGCATCTTCAAACATATATATGTAATAGAACTAAAACTGAAGAACAGCGGAGGAATGGCAGCTGCAAAGAAACAAATTATCACAAACCAATACTTGGAACCTTTCAAGGCAAACAAGCGAAAAGTGATAGGGCTTGCTGTCGAATTGGATGAAAACGGGAAAGGGTTGATAGATTGGGCGGAAGTGAATTGATTGCGGATCACTTCTTTCCTCTTTAAGGTCGCTTTTTGCGACCTTAAAGGAGAGGAAAGAAGTTGCATCCCTATTTAAATACAAAGTCAATTGTTTTTGTCAACTTTTCCCCATTTAATATAACAGTTAAGTCAAAATGATACTCTCCTTTTTTTTCTGGTGCCTTTTTAAACTTTAACATGAATTCTGGTGCGATTAGCTTTGTGTTGTCATAACAAATATCAGCAAGATTCATGTTTTTAATTTCTGCACCCTCTATGTAAGAGTATCCATTTAGTCCTTGCGTTTGCAACGCTTTTGTATTTACGATTTTATAATCATTATGAATATAATCATAATAAGAGACATATTGACATTCCACTAAATCAGAAATATCACTTCCAGCTAAATGCGAAGCGTCAAAATCATCAACAGTTTTAATTGTCATCTTACAAACGCTGTCATTTACAGCTATACGTGGTCCATAAATAACATTTCTATTATAGGTCAGATCATTGTAGTACTTAGATAATTCATCGAATGTTTTACCAGAAGTTATTATTTGTCCTTTAAATGTTAATTTTATTTCTGAATTAGCATTCTCAACAGAAATAGTTTCCGGCGTCAAGTAACCCGTAATGAATGTTTTGCAGTATGTAGTTCCTGATATAACAGTTTCTTCTGAACAACTGAACAGTAAACCACAGAAAAATAATATTACAATAGAAATATAATTCTTCATTGCCTTCGATTTTTATATATTATATTTTTATAAACATAATTATATTTATAGTGAGAAACAAAAAATTGTATCCCACTATAAATCATTAACTCAATGGACAATTCTATCTACTACGTATACCTACTATTGCCTGTATTTTGTATTGATAATTATAGTCTTCAGATCCATTTGTATTATCAACAATCTTTGTATCAGGATATACAGGTCCTTCAACAGTATTAAATGCCTTACTTAAATAATATCCATCTTCATATCCATCCCATCCCCAATTGCATAGTACATACCACTCTTCTTCTAATGAAGTATCTTGTAAAACGCCATCACTACTATACGTTTCTATAAGTCTTTCTCGTTTCAGTAATCCATGACACAGCCACTGGTGCCCACCAGAATAAGAAGTGTGCACCTTTATTCCTAAAAATTTTTTTACTTTTTTATGACTAAATCCACTGACAAGAACACTGTGCTTATTTTTTAGTTCAGAGACAATCGTATTTGTATTGTAATCTATCAAATGTCCCCCATCTGAATATCCAAAATTCTTCAATGTCCTTGGAATATTTTGTGATTTTGCTCCGCTACCTCCATTTGTTTTCGTATTATAAGACATATTTAAGTTTTCACTTGTTCCAAGATCTATCATTAAGCGAGCAATTTGATTTTTCCCTGATTCCGTACAATAATTTCCGTACGCTTTGGCCGTCATCTCTGTCCAATCATAGGAGTATCCATTATGAGAATATGGATACTTTTCTATTGTCATAAGTTGAGCGACAGCAGTTGCAACACATCCTGTAAGGGTTTGTTCTCCATTTTTTAAAGGGCAACAGGCATTGTACGGACTTTCTTGTCCCCATTTTACTTTACAATATCCATTCGGCTTATAGACTAAATTATGCCATTTACCATAAACTTTGTAAGTGGAGCCACTCGAATATGTTGAAATACTCTCTTTATATTTTTCTTCCATGTTCTCCAAGAATATGGAAAATCCAGGGTTATCAATGGCTTCTGTCTGAGATATTTCTCCTGAATCAGCCAATGCTAACAAGGATGGCATCTCACGATTCCCTGACATAATTGCAAATCCTTCTTTATTTGCAAAATTAAAAACATGAATTATTGGAGTTTCTTCTTCCTGTGACCTTGTCACTAAAGATTTATCGTTAATAGTAAAAGCATTAGATATGATCTTTTTACCCATACCAACATTTCTTGTTGCATAAGAGTTATAAGTGTCATCGAGCAATTGCTCTAACTCAATTTTTGCCTCTTCTAACGAAACAATATTTGAAGAAGCTTTCGGATTTTCTGGTATTGATTCAATGGTTGAATCGTTTCCACATGAGACTAAGAAGGTCAATAAAAAAAGATTGATTAATCTCCAAAAAATGTGTTTCTCCATTTTTTTGATTCCTTTATTATCCATATATACCATAAATTAAAAATTTACATCTGCAAAGGTATAAACAAAAGATGAATCATGTACATTTTTCACCTAAAATCACAGACGTTTTCTTGAAATTACCTACATATAGGTATTTTATGTTCGTTTTATCCCAAATCGGCCATTAGAAAATTTCGCTTTCATTTTGTCTTGAAATTGAACGAAAGATACACATTGTGTTAGTATACAGATGCTATAACGATGGTACCTCCTACTATAATCTGACTTTTTGCACGAAAAAATCTCTAATGACCGATTTGGGATAAAAATAAGGAGGCCGGGAAATGAACAGAGGGATAATAACAATCAGCGAGTGTTCTTCTTTTCATTGTTGGCATGGCTCTATCACTTGTAATATCCATTTGGGGCAATCTTACCCAATGGCGAGAGCACCAAGATTGGGAGGAGGCAGACTTGAAGTATAGGACATTGAAGATGGTACTACCATCTGATGACCCGAATATTCGTTATATCGAAAAGCATTTCAATGTGCAACGAGATGAAAATGTTATAGACAACGTTAGAAAACGTATTGTTGCTTACGAGGATTCTGTTCGTCATCACTATGAAATGAAACAAATGGCAGAGTACAAGGATAGTCTATCCAAACAACTAAGCAATGAAGCGAAAAGAATAAAAGAAAAACTAAATGAATAGTAATGAAGGAACTATGGTCATTATGCTTGGATAATAAATGAGGAGGAGAAAATGTTACTTCTCCTCCTCAACTATTTCAATAAGCAAATAATGTCTTCTTTCCATTTTTAATGTACACCTGTCCTTTTTGCGGATTTATCACTTCTCTGCCTTTTAAATCATAAATTCGATTGTTGGAATTAGAGTGTTCGATGGTGACATTGTGTATTGCTGTCGGGAAATCATCTGTTTCTATAAAATTAGTAAAATAATCCCATCCCCAAGCCTTTCGGTATTTTTCAGCAGTACCGACAGGAACATAAACCGGAATGTCATTGGGAGTACTTAGATTATGAACTGGCTCGTAATCGCCAAATGGGGTATTCCCCGGATTAAGGGTGCTTTCCTCGCATACAGGAGGTTCGGAGGCCATACAATATATACGTTTTAATTCTGATATGTAGGAACAACTTTCTTGTCCCAACATTTTCAATGTTGCAGGAAAGACTATCTGTTCCAAAGAGTCACAGTGCCAGAAGGCATCTTTCTCTATCGTTTCAAGTCCATTTGGTAACTCTATCTTTTTTAATGAGTAGCATTGTTGAAAAGCTTCTATGCCAATACTTTTTACAGAGGATGGTATATTTACCTCTTGTAGTTTAAAACAAGCATCAGCAAAGCCATTAGGAATCCTGTCTAATCCTTCTGGTAAATGTATTCTTTTCAAGAAATAGTTCTGTTGAAAAAGAGTAGGACTAGATAGGTCTTGGCAAGAATTTGGAATCCAAATTTCTTCTAGACGGCATGCATAAAATGCAGCCAGGCCTATTCTTTCAAGTCCCTCTGGTAAATTGATAGACGTAATTTTTGACCTGAAAAAAGCACCATCATCTATTTCCTTAATGGTAGAAGGCAATACTACTTTACCTGTCAAACTACTACAGTCTGAGAAAACCAGTTGTCCAAACCTTTCAAAGCCTTCAGGAAATATCAATGGATCTGTCTTCAGACTTACACAATCCGAAAATGCGTAAGTTCCCAAATATTGTAAGGACGATGGTATGTTTATCTCTTCCAGATTGATGCAATACATGAAAGCACCTTCTTCTATTCGTTTGACTCCATCTGGCAGGATGATTCTCCTTAGATGGATAGTGTTTATAAATTCCCCACTTGGGTCCAACTGTTCTTTTTGATGCCAAAAGGCATCTTCTGGGACAATGCCATTCTCTATCTCAGCATTTTCAAGATTTATGACAGAAAGCTTTCCTTTGAAAGAAGCATCCCAAAGAGTACGAATGTCAGCAGCATCCACAGTTCCTCTGACCACCAAGGAGTCTACATTATAAATGTTGTTTCCCAATACATCAGCCAAGTTTCCAGCCTTTGATGTTATATCCATACCCACAAAATCATGGTCATCTTCTGTGTCTTTTGTGGCATTTAATGAATACCTATAAATAGGACGATTCAATATAGCAGTCTGTAGCTTTCCCGCATCAGTCGTGACAATATTCTGACCATGTACAGAAGTTGTGAATATTGTAAAAAGAAATAAGAAATATAATATTTTCATAACGGATTAGAATTAAGGTCACGTGTGATTAGTATCAATCACACGTGACGATTATTTTTTAACTATTCTATTCTAACTTTTTGTTGGTCAACTACTGCTGAGTTCACTACATAACAAACAACATACACACCTCTGGATAAATTTGAGCCATCAAAGTTAACAACATTTGCTCCTGCGGAAATCTGGCATGACACTTGCGTTATTCCATCAGTTATGTTCTTTACCTCAACAGAAGCATTATCCGGAGCTGCTTCTTTCAATTTTACTACAATATTGTCATTTGCAGTTGATATTGATTGTATTCCATATAAGTTCTCCAGAGATATGCTCTGCGTTGCAATTTCTCCATCATTCGTCATCGCAACAACGGTATAGTCGTTTCCGTTTATTCTTGGCGATACATTAATAGATTCTTTGTTTCCTAAAGTCTCACCTTTGCCATCAATCCATTTTAGACTATTAAAGTCTGAAGAATTATTGACTTTTAGTTGAAGTAATCCATCCTTAAATGGTTTTGTAGTTACAACAGGACCTTCTATAGGTTTAAGTGTAAGTACAGGCGACTCAACGACAAAAGTCTCACCGCCAATAACATTCCCCTTCTCGTCTTTCTGGACTAAGTCATATGTATATGTTGCACCATCGAATGTGTATTTGTTAAAATCAAATTTTAATTGTACTATGTCAAATTCATCCCCTTTAAGTAAAATGTTTTGTATTTTACTTTGTGGAGACGCAAACTTCACTTTGCGCAAGTTTGGTGCATTTGATTGAGGAGATACGAGTTCAATATCTTGCGATTTTAAACCACCACGTTCCCATGCATCATATATCTTAGGACTCATGGACATTTCAACTTTTGCTCTCTGGTATAAAGTAGCATCGGCTTCTGTCTGAGGAATGAGTTCGAGTGTATAGGCCTTATCCAATGTTGAGGTGTTACGAACATACACATTGAAAAATTTCTCTGTGTCTTTTTTACGAATTATAGTTACGTTTTTCTGTACTTGGTCATTACTTCCTTTCAAATCAAAATACGATTTTTCTGGAGAGTAACCTTCATCATACGGAGTATCCATTATTTTTGCCAACAAACAGAAATGGAAATTGCCCTCTGGATACACCTTTAACATATTAGGAAGCTTCCAATCTATCGAAAAATCCGTGTATTCTCCTGCCATTATCTTTTTATCGATAGGACGTGCCTCCAAAACACCTCCTGTCGGCCATTTGTTTTCATATAATTCTCTTCCTTTCCAAGCTTTTTGCGTAATGCCAGTTGATGCCTGGACCCAATAAATCAGAATCCATTTGCCTTCACCGTCAAAATCTTCCTTGCCTCGGTTATAGACACGAACATTTACAAAAGCCACACGATGATCTGATGAATATTCTGGATTTTGATGTCCATAAATACCGTCTTCTTGGTTGCGAACCCATATTGATGGACTCTTCCAAAACTCATTAGTAGTCAAATTCAGCTCTTTGCCAGTATCCTCTGGATTGTCTTTCATATAGAGGTCTACAGCTGGAGCGAGATGTGTGAAAGCCAAATCTTCCCCAACAGAAATTGGTGTAGAAGTATACATCGGATGTTCAGCTGAAACCCTATCCTTGTCCTTTGCATAAATAAAAGCTTCTTCCATAGTAACTCTACCATTATTATCCGCATCGGATTTTACAGACACCTTTCTATGAGTTGCCTCATTTACAGCACACGTCCACTGATAAACAAATTCATCATAAGGAATGTCAGAGCAAGCCCAAGATGATTCGCTGCCTGTTGAAGCTGATGCAACGACACAACCTACCTTTTTAAGATTGTCATTAAATCCTCCAGAGAAACATTGACCAAGTACGACATTTACATTTACGAATTTTGAAGTAAATGGCTCAAGCATTGTAGCCAATTCATAATCATACAAACTTTCATAATTCCATAAACAGATATATGAATTTGTATTATTGTCATCTGTACCACCATGATCTATTACAAAGATGAATAAATGGTCATCCTTGTTTAGTTTGTTGGCTAATGTACCTAAAGTGTTCTTTACATTAGCTTTTGTTGCTGCAAGTTTTATCTCGTCAACACCATCGTTGTCAAGGTCAAGAGGCTGTGATTTGTATCCTCCAGATATACTTCTCATGTCTGCCGCTGGATTATTTCCATCTGACATAATAGGATATATGTTTCCTTTTGGTATGCTATACTTGTTGACCAAAGTTTGGTATATAAAAGAACAATCATTCCAATAACGCTCATAGTTGGAGTTTTTGTTCACACCACCACTCAATATTATTGCGTAAGTTCTTTGTGCAACTTCATTGCTTCCATTGGAAGAAGCGGCTTTTCTTACCTGTGGTTTTGAATTGGCATTACTACCATAACGGTTTTTGACAAGTAGAGGGGCATAATCTTCTTTTGGAGGCATTTTCCTCAATACTTTTCTTGGCCGAATAGTATTGATATCTGTTGTCGTAGCCTTAGGTATAGTCAAAACATAGCAATCGTGTTGCCAGCCTTTCATCGGTTCGGCATCTACAAAGATATTCCAAACAGCAGATGTGCTATTACTAAGAATGTAATAGTCAACATCCTTACCCACAAATTGTTTCTGGGCGATGGCTAACGCATCGTCTTTTGAGATACTTTTAGCTGTCTGTGCTAATGAAACTGTTGAAAAAAGACTGCTAAAAACAACACTTAGTAAGAGTAATACATTTTTCATACCACCAAATGTTATAAGTTAGTACTATTGTTGATGAACACATTGAATCCATTTTGGGTTCACGCCATCAAAGTTACATAAAATTAACCAAGAAAGCAACTAATAAGCTAAAAAATTTTTGTTTTTGCTGACATTTTAACACATATCACAAACGTGTGCGTAAACAATATGTCGAACGTGATGATTGCTTTGGCTTCTTTCTCATCGAAATCTATTCTGCTTGATTGCGAAAAGTTTTTGAGCTGTTCATTACCTTCACTAATGAATCGGTCAAGTACACCTTGGTATCTTTCTTGTCTTGCCTGTTCTTCACGTTTTGCCTCCGTTTCTTGTTCCTTGCGTTCTTCCACACGTTTAACAGCTTCAATTATTTCAGGCTGCTTTGTCAAGTCGTTCCATTGAAGAACCAAGATGAACCAGTATATATTTTGTAAGTGTCTGTAAATCAAAAGAAATTTTACAACATTAAGCATAAATGATACCATAAAGTTCCCATTGTCTGTAAGATTATTATTTTGATTTATTATTATGACTTTGTTATTGATTGGCCATAATTTATGCTTAACTTCTGTTAACTTGAATTTCATGTCAATATTATACGTTATTAATTTTGTTCAAACGATTCCTTTAAATCAAAATGTACTTATAAAAATCATGCAGAAGCCACAATGTGAACTTTACAACGAACTTTCAGCGAACTTATAACGAACTTTCAAATTAAAGTATTACCTTTGCACAGAACAATGTAATTATAATTAAGAATCAATATGTTAAATACAGAGGATATAAAAGATTTGGTCAATGGAGGAGAGGGGTATAATGTGGACTTTAAACGAAATGTACCCTCGAAAGTTCGCGAACTTACAGAAGAAGTTTGTAGTTTTTTGAATGCTGCTGGTGGCTATCTGCTCATTGGAGTGAACGACAACAATGAGATTGTCGGTGCAGAGATAGACAACAGTAAACGATCTGCAATACAAGGCTCGATAGGTGAAATATCGCCAATGTGTCACTACAACATGTATGATGTGGATGTTGACGGAAAGAAAGTTTGGGTGATAGAAGTGCCATCTGGCAAGAATAAGCCTTATTTCTTTTTGGGATGTACGTATTTGCGCGAAGGGGCAAACAGCCAAAAGCTGACGAATGTGGAAGAAATAAGAGAAGTATTCCAACGTCATGAGCGTATATACTTTGATGCCATCCCTCTGCCGAAAATCAATCTCTTAGAGCAATTGGACAAAGACAATTTCTTGGAGTTCAAGAAAGAAGCCCATATAGTTTCCATTGTGGACGATTTCCAAGTGCTTGACAGTATGATGGTCTTTGATGACAATAATGTTGCCAAAAGTGGCGGGGTATTGTTTTTTGCCAAGCATCCAGAGTATGTGTTTTTCCATGCAGTTGTGCGCTGTGTACTGTTTAAGGGAACCGACAAAGTGTACATTATTGATGACAAAACTTTTGGTGGTCCTCTCTTTCAACAATACAATAAAGCTATAGAATGGTTGAAAGGCAAACTGCAAGTTGCATACAAGATTGAAGGTACAGGACCGAGAAAGGAAGTTTGGGAAATCCCATTGGAGGTATTTAAGGAAGCCATCATCAATGCGCTTGCCCATCGCGACTACAGTGAACAGGGCGCAAGTATAACCATAGAAATGTTTGACGACCGTGTAGAGATTACTAATCCTGGAACACTCCTGCCTGTGGTAGCTAAGAATTTCGGGCGAAAAAGTTTGTCACGAAACCCTCTAATTTTCGGACTCTTTACGAGAATGCACCTTGTGGAACATATTGGATCTGGAATACCAAGAATGCGCAAGGAAATGCTTGATGCTGGATTGTCAGAGCCTGTCTATGACACAGACGGCATGTTTACTGTGACTTTCCGCCGTCCTTCCAATTATAAAACTGTAGAATTGACAGACCTTCAATCCGAAGTTATACAAACGGTCAAGATGAATCCATCATTAACAATGGAACAGATTGGAAAGGCAATAGGCATTGGACGTACTTCTGTTTACAAAATTGTCAAAAGTCTTAAAGAAATTGGTGTATTAGAACATAAGGGAAGAAAAAGCGATGGAAAGTGGATTGTAAAAGACAATTAAGAAGTAAATATTTCCGCTTCAAAGGCTTGTTATTCCGTTTCGTCAAATAATATGCTGCAATGTGAAACATGTTTGCTAATTTTACAAATAAAAAAAACAATAATGAAGACATTAAAGAAGTACAAAGGAAAACTAACGGAGTGGATTGTTTTCACATTTATATTCTTCTTCCTATACGATATAATTTGGGCTGTCGCTGACTTTGAGGATTTCAAGCAAAGCATCGATGGTTATTACATTTGTCTGTTTGTGGACTTGGTATATTGTGCCATTTTTTCTTGTATCAGCTTGTTAGCCACTAAACTATTGCTTAGACAAAGATTCATCAAACTGGCAGAAGAAGAACGTAGCCTATTTCTTCGTAGTGTAGTCGTTATAATCACAATAAATATACTTATTGCAGGTGTTTGCGAATTATTAATGAATGTCATAGAGTCAGAATTCATAGAAGTAGACGTTTGGGGGACATTCTTTCTGCTCGGGATAATAGCAAGTCTACTGGCCCTGATACATATGCTGTTGCATTATTCTGATATAATAATACTTAAGAACAAAGAGAATTTGTGTCTGCAAAAGAAATATTTGAAGCTTCAGTTGGATCCACATTTTGTGTTCAATAGCCTAAGTTCGCTGGCTGGAATGATAGAAGATGAACCACAACGAGCAGAAGAATATGTGGTAAGGTTGTCGCAAGTTTATAGATACATGCTGTATAATATAGACCAAGACTACATGACCATTAGTGAGGCTATGGACTTTACCAGAACGTACGTCAGTCTGCTTAATTTGAAATATAACGACAAAATCATACTTGAGTTGGATGAAGAAAAAGTGAAAGAAGAAGACAGAATATTGGCTCTAAGTATACAATTACTTATAGAGAATGCTGTCAAGCACAACTCTCCACAGGAAAATAACCCCCTCCATATTCAGATAAGTGTGCAAGATAATATGCTTGCCATTAAGAATAACAGAATATATTTCCATAGGCATAATGACCAAATTGTAGAGTCGTATGGCATTGGACTGAAGAACCTCAAGCAACGTTATGAATTGGAGTGCGGAAAGGAAATCGGTTATAGTGTCACCCATGACTCTTTCGAAATACGTCTGCCCATCATAAAGATAAAGAAACTGTAATACAACGATGAGAAAGATATTGATAATTGAAGATGACTTTTTCAGCGCAAAGCGATTGAAAAAACTCATAATGGATATAGATGATATGGTTGATGTTCATGGTCCGTTGAAAAGCGTCAATGATGTGGTTGAAGAGTTATCCGTTAACAACGACTACGATTTGATATTCTCCGACATTCGCCTACTTGACGGTGATGTGTTCGAGGCATTCCGTAAGGTCAGGCCAAATTCGTTTGTGATTTTCACAACAGCATACGATGAATATGCCATGCAAGCCATCAAGAACAACGGACTCGACTATATTATGAAGCCTATAGACTTCAAGGAACTCTGCGTGGCTATGGGAAAAATTAAAATGTTGAGTCCTGCCAACGAGGAAGTTCATGACAAATTGAACAGCTTATTGGACGAGACGCACCAATGCAGAGAGCGTTTCTTGGTAAGCAAGGGGGATGAACTTGTTATGCTGTACACAGACGACATAAGCTATATAAGCAAGACGGACAATCGTGTTTTGGCTTTCACACAAGACGGCACTTCATATTCTTTGGCGATGAGCATGGCAGATTTGGAAATGGCATTATCCCCCGACAAATTCTTCCGTATCAACAGACAATACATAGCGAATATAAAAGGTATCAAGAAAATCAGTCTATTCTTCAATTCTAAACTTATAGTAAAATTGAAAGGATGCAATGATGACAACATTGTAATAAGTAAAGAAAAAACTTTACAATTCAAGAAATGGTTGGACAAATGAGACTTTTATGTATTACTGCTCTTGTATTAACAATGCCAAATAGAATAATTGCATCCACCAAATATGATGAGCAGTATAGGAATTATAACATTGGAGTGATAGGAGAAATCGCATCAAATTCGACTTGGCAATTAGAGATTTCCTATCATTGGTTTCCAATCCAATATGTTGGAGTCGGAGCGTCTGTTGGTCTTTGGAGACAAATAGAAGGGGATAATATTCCTGCAACAGATGACTGGAGGATAAAAGAAAAGAGCAAAAACGCAATGAATGGATTTTTAATGCCTTCTTTAATTCTCAGGACACCAGCCATTATAAAAACAGAAGATATAAAGTTTGGATTCATAATAGAACCAGGCATGATGCTAAATGTTCCATATGATAAAGTTTATATCGAAAATACAAATGCTGTAGGAATTCCTGTCTCAGATACGAAAATTAGCTGCAACAAGGGAAAATGGCTCGCCTTTAACTTTCGTGTTGGCATATATGCGTCATTCGACAACATAAGTGTATCTTTAGGATATGTTTTTTCAAACATGGACATTTATAAAATGCGAAGAAATATGCAATACGAAAATATAAAATTCAATGATTACTATCCACAAAAGGAAAACATTGGTGGTTTGTTTTTAAAAATATCATTCTGAAAAAGACAAGTAGACTAATACTTGTTGTAAGACTACTTTCTTTTAACCCCAATCGATCATTAGGATTTCTCAGTGTTGTACGGCAAAGAATAATCTTAATGATTGGGGTTAAATTATAAGGGAGACAATTTCAAAATGTCACCCCAACTCCAAATGAAATGGAGTGACGAATACTATTACTGTCGTAATATATGTTTTTTCTGATTTTCCTCATCGTAACTGATAGTGGGGATTTTCGTAACTACTCAGGTAGGTTTGTCGTACTCCCCCATGCACAACTTCCCTCGTTG